>JFJP01021652.1_pt1 | contig 21616 bp, 13 predicted proteins | sample 431651 | NCBI WGS metagenome assembly JFJP01 (sample SAMN02602958, study PRJNA72255) | Microbial mat metagenome, whole genome shotgun sequencing project. | biome: fresh water; feature: sink hole; material: water; isolation source: purple microbial (photo- and chemosynthetic) mats found in...
GGCTCATTGTTGTTTGAATAAATTATGTCGGAATCAGCCTGTGAGGAAGAGGGTTTCAAATTTAATTCTCGGTGTTTTGGACAGGAATGGAATAATCTACAAAACCAGTGTATTCAGTGGTGGAATTTGTACAAACAATCCCTTTCTGTTCGTACAGAGAAGCAACTGTTCGAATTGTCATAATATTTTTTTTGTACAGAAACTTATGAGAATCGGAGTAAAAAGTAGGTTCGTCAACACTCTTTTATCCCATGAGGAGGGCTTTGATTTTTCCCCAATAGTGCAAAAAGAAGTATCAACGTATTACCTGTATTTTTAATGCACACAGCAAACAAAAAAAGCTACAATGAAGATAATCCAGAAACTCGAAAGAACCGCACCATAAAAGAATGCCCATTATCTGACAAGAGTGTGAAACAAATATCTCACGAATCACGAATGCACAACAGACCGACCACGCACTGTTCACTTCATATAGAGTACTTCCGTAACTATCTTGCACCGAGGAGTTTCCCGTGAAAGAAATTACATTTTTTAGTTTCCAAGAGACCAGTTGGAACTGCGCGGAGTGACTGGACCAATCGCGATATCAATTCTCTCACTTTCGGGCCGCGAGCTTTTCTCATACACGGGGAATATCGAAGGGGCGTCATTCTCACTTGCACTTCCTGCTCTGGGAAAAGGCGTACATCTGCTTATGATTATAACTGATCAGATAGTAAAAACTATCAAGTTGAACCAGTAAGATCCTCATTTTGAATCTTGCACATTTGACTGATCTCCCCGAAACATGCCGGTGAATATTCCGGCATGTTTTTGGAATTCACACTCTGAATCTCAGATATTACCGATTCCGTTTCATGGCTGCAAAAAAGGTCGTATCTGAATCGACCATGGGGTTGCCACAGAGTGCGGCTTGATCGAGTGTAAAGTGCCGTGAATTATTCAAAAATGATTCTACTTGCGCTTCATTCTCTTCCACGAGGAAACTGCAGGTCCCATAAATCAGCCACCCACCGGGCCGAACGGCTTCACCGGCGATGCGAATCAGTTTTTGCTGAATGGCAGTCAGTTCACCCAAGCGCGATTCATCGAAAAAAAGTCGTCCATCAGGATTCTTGCGCCACGTGCCGGAACCACTGCAGGGCGCGTCCACAAGCACAATGTCAAAACCGCCCTGATCCGTAATCGAAGAGTGAAAGTCCGGAAGTTTAGTTCCATCCCATGGAACATAGGCGATGCGATCGGTGCACTTTTGCTGTACCGCCCGTTCGTGAATGCGCACCAATTTTCGGTCGTTGATATCGGAAACGCGAATCTTTGCTTCTTTCACACCAGAAGCAATCTGCATTGTCTTGCCACCATTTCCCGCACAGCAGTCCCAAATATGACCGGCTCCCGTGGTGCGAGCAATAACCGCATTACCAATTCTCTGGCTCGCAAAATCTTGAATGTCAATTTTACCTGTCTTGAACGCTTCGGTGGTGACAATATTTTTGTCTCCTCGCAGAGCAAGACTGCTCAGTTCAGTGTGAAGTATGGCAAATCCTTTCGAGCGCAATTCTTCGGTAACTTCTGCTCGATAGGAGTCGCGAGTCAGTCGAATCCAGAGCGGTTGCACTGAACTGTGACGGCGCACGAATCTTCGCATTTCCGCATCGCTCCACCCCGATTTTTCCGCTCGCCGTTGAATATAGGGCGCGATCCAACGAGGGAGACCATCGTAGAAGGAGATTTCTAGGGAGTTGTTCCCTTTTTGAAACTGTTCGCTGATTGATTTCATAACCGAATAGGCTGCGCGTGAATCGGCATGGCGAAAGCGATAGGGAGTTTGAATCTGCTTATCTGCAAGAAGGCGTTGTTCGATCCAGAAAAAGAAATTTTCCGGCACAATCTGGGCGAGTTGTGATTTCACGGAACCTTCGGCAGCGGTTCCGCAGGTTTTCTGTTCGCCGAAAAGAGCAAGCCACCCGTAGCGCAATCCGGCGAGAAACATTCCGCTGATCCACAACCGTTCGAGACGACTGAACACACTGCGATTCATGCGATTGGAAAGCCAGCGGTCGGCAGGTGTCCACTCTTCGAGGGCGATATATTCGCTCCAAATGAGTTGTAACTCTTGCGCCATCGCTGGTTTTACTTTCACCGTAGGAACGGCCGTTCCCTTGGGTGCGCTCATGGTGCTTTTGGGGCCCGAAGATTGTACTGGACGGGTTTTCGTATTGGTGTGCGGCTCAGAGCGAACAGTTTTTTTAGTACGAGGTTTGGCATTTGTTTTTTTCATTGATAATCCTTGTTTGAATCGCTGAGAATATAGTTACTCAACTGAGGTGTCAGTACCTTCACTCAAGTATAGAATCGTTCATTTGTTGAAAATGGATCGTGATTTTGGAGAGATATTAGAATGCTTCGACTGCTTGCTATACATTAGCGTCTCAAATATGACGCCTTCTCTTAAAATGACAACGCGATTAAACGAATCAACGAAAGAACATGGCACTGTGTCATTTAGTCGATTATTTGTTTTGTCACTGTTCATTGCCCCGCGCCGCCATAGTTAACGTTGTGTCGCTTTCTATCGTTTCTGCCCATAGGTTGATTGTTTCCAAACGGTCAGAATTGTTCTGTTTACTTGCATTTGGCATTTATCGATTGTACAATCGGGTAAAAGGCAGGGGACAATGAAAAGACTGGCAATAATCGAACGGGAAGAGGTGATCAAGTTGATCCAGAGAACAACATTTCTCAACAACTTGACCTATCCGGAACTCTGTAAATTTGTCGACTTGAAAACATTTGTGTTCGCCTTTGAACAAGATGAAACCATCATCGATGATGGTGACTACGATATGTCGCTTTTTGTTCTTCTTTCGGGAGAACTGGGCGTGTACAAACGAGGAACCTTGGTCTCTTCGATTGAAGCGGGGGACTGTTTCGGAGAAATTTCCTTTATCACAGGGAAACCGCGCAGTGCCGATGTGGTTGCTCGTCGCCCTGCCATTGCCATTCGTATAAATCCCGGTGCCTATGATCGTTTGCCCCCGGGCATTCGCGAAAAAATCAAAGATAGCATAATTCTCAAACTAGTCAATCGCATCGAACAGGTGACTAGTAATTATGTGGCAGACAATCAAACAGATCAAGCGATCAATCAGTGAAAACAAAACGCACTATATCGCCAAGAACAGAGCTTTTGGGAAAAACCCTTTTCAACGGAATGGAATAACAGTATGACACTTCTTATACCATCACTCTATGCACTCTTAGGTATGGTGCTTCTTGTCATACTGATTCACCTGCTTTCATTGACCGATCCGCGAAATCGGCGCTGGCATATCTATCTTTTGATCAATGCAATCGCCGGAGCGGGGTACCTCTATTTTGCGCCGAAATACTATCTCTTGGAAAGTCCCGACGAGTTCTTGGTACACCTTCGCTATCAGATGTTTTTTACCCCGATTTTTCTTGTAACCTATCTCTTGTTTATTCGCGAATACGGGGGATTGAAAGTTGAGAAGTGGGCAAAAGTCGTATTGGTTTTCATTTGTGCAATTCCCGTCTTCCGATGGTTTGATCCTCTGACTCTTGCCTATTCCGGGATGAAAGGAATGACTACAGTTGTTCTTCCCTGGGGCGAACAGGTCACGCGAGCTCTTCCTATACCGACCACCTTGGGTTTTATCTACTATCTAACAGTCTTGGGGGTGATGGCGACAATTGTTTGGTCTTCCCTGCGAGGAACGTATCGCTCAAAGCCTGAACGGGTAGCAGGTTTGTTGACAGCCCTCGCTTTAACTGTCTCGGGAATTTCCGATGTGGTGGTTGATACCTTCTCGCTATCCTTTCCCTATCTCGCAGAATTCAGTTTCACTTCGATTATGCTTCTTTCGACATTTATGGTGATTAGCGATCTTTTTTCCGCTCGCCGAACACGGGTTGAACTCGATCTCAGCGAACAAAAATACGCGCTCTTGGTGGATAAACTTCCCTTGTGTCTTTGGGTGCGAAACGATCAACAGGACATCGAGTTTTTGTCGCAAAAGGGAAAGGATACTTTCGGGGATAAAAAACTTTCTCATGAACAATTCCTCGAACTTATCCATCCTGATGACCAATCGGTGGTAAAAGATATGAATATCTACAACGATGAACTTCTTCACGATCGGGAATATCGATTGCTGATTCAGGGAACAGAACACACCGTGCGGGATCGCGAAGCTGGTGTGGTTGATTTTGGTTCGGAACAGGCACATATCGGTTTTATCGAAGATATTTCTCAACTGCGCGAGGCGGAAAAGAAGCGGGAAAAGTTAGCAGATCAGTTGCATCAGTCGCAAAAGATGGAAGCCGTGGGGCAACTTGCCGGAGGAATAGCTCACGATTTTAACAACGCCCTCGGGGGAATCGTCGGCGCAGCCGAACTGCTGAAATCGGGAGGTTTTTCTCCTGATGAACAGGCGGAGTTTGTCGATATGATTCTCACTGCAGCGGATCGCGCCGGTGATCTCACGAAAAAGCTACTCACTTTTTCTCGAAAGGGCGCAAAGGTCTCTTCGGCGGTGGACTGTTTCAAGATTGTCAACGATACGGCAGCTCTGCTGAAACACACTATACACAAGAACATTGCAGTCTTGGTTGATAATCGAGCGATTCAGACGTCGGTGATCGGGGATGATTCGCTTCTTCAGAATGCGCTCATGAACATGGGGATTAATGCCTCGCACGCCATGCCCAATGGTGGTGAATTGACCTTTACACTTGAAAATCTCGAACTGGATGCGGAGTACTGCGAAGTTTCTCCATTTGAAATTGTGCCGGGAGAGTATCTCGAACTGTCGATTCGCGACACGGGAACGGGCATGAGTCCTGAAATCCAATCGCGAATATTCGAACCGTTTTTTACCACCAAAGAAGCGGGAAAGGGAACCGGACTCGGCATGGCGGCGGTGTACGGAACGGTTCAGGAACACAATGGCGCGATTACCGTCTACTCGGAACTGGGTTTGGGAACGGTGTTTCGACTCTATCTCCCTGTGACCTCTGAAACGGTTCGTCGAGAAATCGAAACAGCTTCAACAGAGATCGGATCGGGTACCATTTTGGTGATCGACGATGAAGAGTTGATCCGTCTCACCGCCTCGGCGCTTTTGCGATCTCTGGGGTATCGCGTGATTCTGGCGACGAACGGGCTGGAAGGGGTTGAAACCTTCGGCGAAGCCAAAGATGAAGTTGATCTAATCATTCTGGATATGATCATGCCGATCATGGGTGGTCGCGAAGCCTTTGCGAAGTTGAGAGAAATCGATCCGACTATTCCCGTGGTGATTGCATCGGGATTTGCTAAAGAAGAAGATATGAATCTGCTAAAATCTCACGGAATTAATGGTTTCTTAAACAAACCATTCCGCAAAATTGAATTGGCAGAAATCGTGGCGAACAACCTTCGCAAAGGAGAGTTGTAATGGTTCAACATATCGTTGTGATGCTGTTGATTCTTGCGACAATCGTTCCTCTCCTTGGCAAATCGTCATCATTGGGGCGCACGGTTCACGTGGGAATCTATGAAAATGAGCCGAAAATTTTTCTTGATTCTGCAGGGAAACCAGCGGGGATATTCCCTGAAATTCTCGCGGCAGTAGCGCTTCGCGAACAGTGGGATATCATCTATCACAAAGGAACATGGGATCAGTGTCTCGCTATGCTGGAACAGGGATCGATCGATATTATGCCCGACGTTGCCTACTCCACAAAGCGCGATTCGATCTTCGATTTCCCCAGCGAAGAGGTTCTGATCAGTTGGTCCGCGATCTATGCTGCTCGTGGAACAACAGTTCAATCCATGGCAGATCTCAATGGCAAGCGAATTGCCGTGGTAAAAGGTTCAATTCAACAAACATATTTACAAGAACTGTTACAGGGATTCGGATTTGTGCCATCCTTTGTCGAGGTTCCTTCATTTGCTGAAGCGTACAGTGTCGTCGCCGATGGAAAAGCGGATCTTCTTGCCACAAATCACCTCTCCGGCGATTACTTTCACACGCGCTACGGTCTTCGGAAAACAGCGATTGTCTTTAATCCGGCAAATCTTCATTTTGCCGTAGCTCAAGGGAAAAATGGTGATCTGATTGGGGTGATTGAATCAGCTGTTAACTCTATGAAAGGAACTGCTAATTCTGCCTATTACACCGCTCTTGAACGATGGACTTTTGTCGAAACTCCCAATGCCATTCCTCAACAGGTACAATTGCTCTTTGCTATTATTGCCGCACTTCTGGCTCTGTCGGTGCTGTTCATTTTGACACTTCGCTGGCAGATTCGCCGTGCGGTTAATCGACTCAAGATGTCTGAACAACAACTTCAGGGGATTAGTAACAATCTCGTGAATGGATGTGTGTATCAGGTCTCTTCTGGAGGAGATGGTTCTAAACGAAAATTTCTCTATCTCAGTGCCGGCGTTGAGCAGGTGTTTGGTGTGACCGCCGAAGATGTGTACAAAAATGCAATGGTACTCTACGGATCGCTTCACCCTGATGACCTCCCTTTGATTCAAGAGCGGGAAACGGAGTCACTCGAAACGATGAGCCTTTTTCACTGCGAAGTGCGTTTTATTCGTCCCGATGGTGATGAACGGTGGATCTATCTTTCATCGACTCCTCACCGCACTCCCGTGGGAGATATTCTGTGGGATGGACTTGCCTTAGATGTCACCGAACGACACCTCGCCCAAGAGGCGTTGATCGAAAGTGAGCGTTTCAGCCGTTCCCTGTTTAACGAATCACCTATTGGCCTTGCACTCTGCAAAATGGATGGCGCACTGATCGATGTGAATCCCGCTTATTGCAAAATCGTAGGGTACACTTCGCACGAATTGAAATCGCTTACGTATTGGGAACTTACTCCGCCGGAGTATGAATCTCATGAACGAGCCCAGTTGGATAGTTTGAAACGAACCGGCCGATACGGGCCTTATGAAAAAGAGTACCTCCACAAGGATGGTCATCGGGTTCCGGTATCTCTTATCGGATTGGTAATTGAACTGGATGGAGAACGGTGTATCTGGTCTTCTGTAGAGGATTGTACCGAACGAAAATTCGTGGAAAAAGAGCGTGAACAGCTGCGCGAGCAACTCTTCCACAGTCAAAAAATGGATGCGATCGGGAAATTGGTAGGAGGAATCGCTCATGATTTCAACAACACACTTGGTTCTGTTGTCGGAGCTGCGGAGTTGATCACTACCGGTACCGTGGAAGGTCCCGAAGTGATGGAATATGCTCAGATGATTGTCAATGCGTCGAAGAGATCCGGTGAACTAACCCGTAAACTACTTACGTTTACTCGTCAGATACCTCATCGCCGTGTGCCGATGGAACTTGGTTCAATCGTCAACGATACCGCTATGCTTCTCGAACGAACTGCGGGAAAAAGTGTCGTTGTTGGTACGGCGATTTCGGCCGATTCCGTCATTATTTGCGGTGATGAAGCGATGGTTCAACACGCGATTCTCAATATTGGGATCAACGGAATTCACGCCATGTCCGATGGGGAAAAACTCGACATCTCTCTTGCCAAAATATCGCTCGATCAGGAATTCTGCAATGATTCATCATTCGCTATCGAACCGGGCTCTTACGCAAAAGTGACAATTTGCGATACCGGCTGTGGCATGAGTTCTGGCACTCTCGACAGGATGTATGATCCATTTTTTACGACAAAACCTTTTGGAAAAGGGAACGGGCTCGGTCTCTCGGCGGTCTACGGAACAGTACTAGAACACGGAGGCGCAATTTCGGTTCAGTCTGAACTTGGTATGGGAACCCAGTTTGATCTCTATTTCCCAATTGTCCATCATAAAAGTGAACCAAAGGTAGAGTCCAAGGTTGTTCAGGGAAGTGGTACAGTTTTGCTGGTTGATGATGATCCGAATATTGTTAAATCCGTGGGCGGTCTGATCGAATCGTTGGGGTATACCTGTGTTTGCTTTCAGCGTGGCGCCGAAGTAGTGGCACATTTGTCCAAAGGCGGCGCTGTCGATTTGGTACTTCTCGATATGATTATGCCAGAATTGAGTGGGCGAGAAACGCTCGAGGAGATTCGGAAGTTCGATCAAACGACACCGGTGGTGATTTGCACCGGGTACTCAGGCGAAGGAGTCGATGAGACTTTTGCCGGTCTTGGTGTGGTGGGTTTTTTAAGCAAACCATTTTCTCGCGTTGAATTAGCTGAGTTGGTAGCTCTGTATAAGAAAAACTAATCATAGACTTCTTCGCAACTGGCCACACTTCTTGAACCTCGTAAATAACCTTTTCTCTATTCGTTTAACCGCGATGTTTTATAGATTCGGTGTGAATTAAATGTCCTGTCAACTCCGGTCGGTGAGCTTGTCGAACCGCTTACCTTCGACAGGCTCAGGGATCAGAAAAGTGCCTCTATTTCACACCGGAGCAATAATGAAATTGAAATCAGACCATTGAGGTTGTAGTAATGACGGAGAAATGGATTCAATACACTATTGTGGCGGTTTGAAATATGATTGTTTGAAACGGGGTATAAAGTGTCACTTGTGAGACTTGAACTTTAAATAATAAAAAAGGGATCGATTCTAATAGAATCGATCCCTTTGAATTTGGTGTCTGGTTCAACAGTCGAGATTAACGACCGTATCCGCCACGACCGCCACCACCGTTGCCGCCACCGAATGAACGTGGCTCACGTGGCTGCGCTTCGTTAAGACGAAGTGGGCGACCATCGAGTTCATAGTTGTTGAGTGCGTCCATTGCACGTACTGCTTCTTCGTTGTTGTCCATTTCAACAAATCCGAATCCTTTAGAACGGTTTGTTTCACGGTCCATGATAACACGAGCTGAGCTAACTGCTCCGTGCTGAGCGAAAAGCTGTTCAAGCATGCTTGAAGTTGCGCCGTACGAGAGGTTTCCTACGTAGATATTCATCGGTATCTCCAAAATTGCCGCAAAAAAGATATAAACGGATCAAACCCAAGCGACATACTGGAATCCTGATACCGGAGTTGCCAACGTGACAACTGAAACATTCGTTTCGTAGTCAATATACACCTTCGGTTAGAACAAAAGGTGGTTATTGTAAAAAAGAGTAATAAATAATTTTGTGACACTGAATGAAATAAGTTCATAGTGTTGATTTATCTCGCAATAAGTCTAAGAGATTCCTCGAGTGTTACTCGACGTGTGCGGTGGAGTTTTTGATGAACATTTTGTATTCGTGTATGTAAAATGGTATTGTTCTATGTATTTTGAGTACTACAATTGAACAAAGGTTCTCATGTGAAAACAACGAATTCTAAAGAGCGATTGAGTTATATACGAAAAAGCCTAATGCAATATCGGTTTATTTCGATCACCACAGTGGTGGCAGTTATTGTGACAACATTTATGGCTGTATATAGTTACATCTCTCGCTCTATGCCGGATTTTTATTCCAATATTGTGTACGCTGTTTTGGCAGCCGCCATTCATGTGGATCTCAAAAAGAATTCAAATGAAAAGCGTTCCTCAATTTTACTGCTGATCTATTTCCTCATCGTGGAAATTGTCCTTGTCTTTCGCTTAAATCCTGAAAGTCTCGGTCATGTTATTTTGATCATATTCCCCCTTTTGGCGTATATCCTTACTGGACGTAATCGCGGACTTATACTCTCTTCACTCTACTCTATAGGAATCTTGTTCTTGTTGGGAGTCGTCCGAGGTGGTCTTCCTGTTTGGTCTATCGTGCTCTTTTTGATCGCATCGATTATTGTTTCTGTGATCTGCTCGGTATATGAAAGTACTGGTGAAATGGTTATTTCGGAACTTGAAAAAACAGTGACAGAACTGGAAGAGCAAAAACAGAAAATCGCCGAGATTGCCATTCACGATGAACTGACCGGTTTGTACAACCGACGCTGGTTCAATGAACAATTTCCCAAAGAGATCCAGCGATGTCGTCGGCAGAACATTCCCATGGGATTTTTTATTCTCGATGTAGATTATTTCAAACAGTATAACGATAATAATGGCCACCTTGCGGGCGATCACGCACTTCAAAAAGTAAGTGCGATTCTTCAACTTGAACTGCGTCGCGGTGGCGACATGGTGTTTCGCCTTGGTGGTGAAGAGTTTGGGGGGATTATTGCCGGTGATAGCCGTGAACAGCTGATTCGAACGTGCCAACGACTCTGTTTAGCCATCGAAGAGGCTAAGATTCCCCGAAAATATAGCGAAGTGTCGCAGTTTTTGACCGCTTCAATCGGCTTGACGATTCTCGAATCCTCTGAAGACAATCGCACAGAAGATGACCTTTACCTTGCGGCGGATGAAGAACTCTATCGCGCCAAAGATTCAGGGAGAAACCGAGTGTCCGTCGATTGAACTGGTTAGGGTTAATTTCATGAGTTCATTTATGTTTGCATCAATTGACGGTCTGTGGCAGTGACGTTTTTTTCTGTTCAAACGTAGTGCAATACGTGAATTACTCTGTTCAAAGCGAGGTCTCTATGTGGCGAATTGTCATCACTCTCTTTTTTTTACTCAGCTCCTGTTCATCGCCATTTCAGTATGGCATTTCTGATGATTCTACTGATCAGAATACAGCACTTATTGTTGAACATCCTCAATCGCAGGCTGTTGCTCCGGGAATGACCGTGCAGTTTCGCTGCCGAGAAAGTGCGCTTGCTTCCGGTGCTGTTTCGTACCAGTGGCAACGGAAACGGCCTGCAGACTATGTGTGGAGTTCCACCGGAAATGATAATTCAGAACACTTTTTCATTGCCGTTCAATCTGATAGTGGATCGATTTTTCGTTGCATTGTCACAGCCGGATTTGAGCGAGACACTTCGCGCACAGCAACACTTATTGTTTCCAGTTCGCCGCTATTACCTGCTTTTGCGCGAGATCTTCCCGCTGATACCGCTGTGGGAGACGGCGATAGAGTAACCCTGTCGGTTGCTGTTTTGGGTTCTGACCTGACCTATCAATGGGAACGGTATGACTCCTATTGGAAAACCGTGAGCGAACAGGGATCGACCTATACCTTCACTGCCGATCGATCCCTTGATGGGAAAGAGTATCGCTGCGTCGTCTCGGGAACTGCCGGTTCTATCACGTCGCGAGTGCTCACGTTGTCGGTGAAAAATAGAGCGCTGGCGACGAAAAAGATCACTCTCTTCAACGCCTACAGCAAGGGTTCGTCTGCGGCGAATCTCTCTTCGGGATTGACCATTGCCGGGAGCGTCGATCCGATCACCGGTGAACTGACTTATTCGGCGGGGATGCAGTCGTTGATCGATGTGAAAACGGTCAACTCTGTAGGGCGCGGAACTAATCTTCAGCATAAACTCGTCGCACTTAACGGTACGCGATTTATGCCGATCACCAGCAGTGAATTTGAATCTCCCAATACCTCACAGCTCCAACGACTGGCGGACGGAGCTGGTTCGCCGGAACTCACTGCCACCTATGGTGTCGCAAAGTTAGCAGGTGGCGGCTACGCAATTCTGAAAACTCAGTATGACAATCCCGTTGAAACGGGCAATGTTGGTTCTGTTACCATAGAATATGCCCTGTGGGAATAGCTGCTCCCACAATGGCGAGACGGTTTGAGGAAATGGTACAAAAAAGATTGTTCTTGCGTCACACAACTCTCTGAATAAAAAGCATTTTATTGCGGTATAACAACTGTTCATTTTCAAGGGGTTTTTATGTACAAAAAAGTTGCCATAACGCTGGCCGCGTTGGTACTTGTGGGATTTGTCGGCACTGTCGCCGCAGTTAAGTTACTCGTGACCGAACAAAAAATTCTTGCGGTAGTGGTTCCGCAGGTTGAAAAAGTGTTGGGGCGAAAAGTTGCCATTGCCAATGCTAAGTCGATGGTATTTCCCTATCTCGGTGTGGAACTGACCGGCTTAAACGTCTCAAACACAACCCGTGAAGAGTTTAGAACTGACGAATCATTTCTCGCCTTTGAAACATTTCTGATCAAGGTTGAATTCCTGCCACTCTTGAAAAAACAGGTGGTGATCGATCAGATTGTTATTCGCAAGGCCGATCTGTTGGTCGAATCAGGGCGCGAAGGATCGTTTAACTTTGACGATTTGACCTTCATGACCGCCGCAAAAGACACAACACAACCGAAAAAGCCGATGGAAACATTCCCCGTGAAAATCAAAAAGATTCTCATCGAAGATTCTCGCGTGCGGTACTATGACAACAAAACGGGACTCTCGCTGGTGATGAACGCTATCAATGATCGCACTGATTTTGACATGGACAAGTCGATGAAAAAGCTCACCACCACCGGTGAACTCTCTATTGCGGGCATGGAGATTGTAACCGACAAAAAATCCCAGCCACTCACGGATTTGAAACTGACGTTTAACCACGACATCGCGGCTGATCTCGGCGCTGAAACGGTGACGATCAAGGCGATCACGGCGAAATTCCAGAAAATCGGCATCGCTCTGTCCGGTGACATTGCGGCGATCAACAGCGATCCGAAACTAAACCTCAAACTCACCTCGGAACCGATCGGCGTGCAGGATATTATCAACGAAATTCCCTCGTCCATGTCGCCGGAAATCGCCAAGATCAAGGCCGCTGGAACGCTCAACCTGGGCATGACAATCGGCGGAACTGCCAAAAAACCGGCGATCAACGGAAATCTGAAACTCGATGGCGGCAAGATTCACTACACCGATCTTCCCCAGAGCATTAACGACATTGCTATGGCAATGCAGTTCACGGAAAACAGTTTGAATATCGAAAAGCTCGCCATGAAACTGGGCGCCAATCCGATTGACATTGTGTTGAAAGTAAACGACTTTGCCAATCCGTTTATCGATGGAAAGGTGGATGCAAAACTCAACCTGGACGATATGCGCCAAATGATGAAACTTCCCGATGGATTCACAGTGGGTGGTCGCATCGATGCGTCGATTGCGGCAAAAGGGAACGTCGATCCGGCTCGTCCCGAAGCATTGGATATGAAAGGAACCGTGGCTGTCACGGGGCTCAAAGCAAAAACAATCGACCTGAAAGAGCCGATCAACGTGGATGGTTCCATGAAATTCTCTCCTGTTGAAATTGCGCAGGATGTGATGATCAAAATTGCCGATTCTGATTTTGGATTTAAGGGATCGCTGAAAAACTATCTCGCCTTTGTGTTCCCGAAACGGTACACCGAAAAGGCGTCGCTCACCATGGCCTACAATTCGAAACTGATGAATCTCAACAGTTTTATCGTAAAAAAAACGCCCGCAGCTCCCGCGCAGCCCACGGCAAAAAAAGCTCCCGCGCAAGTGCTGACTCAGCCGCTTCCGGCGATTACCGTGAACGTTTCCGGAACCTGTGGCACGTTCAAGTACGATCAGATCACGCTCACCAACGTGAAAAGCAGCATTGCGCTCAACGGTCAGACCTTTGCGGTGAACGGCACGGCGGGACTCTACGGCGGAACGACCAAAGGGGGATTCACCTTGAATGCGGATAATTTGCGCGACATAAAAACCGATATCATCTTTGACGTGAATGCCATTCAAGCAAACAATTTGATATCCACGTTTAACGATCAGCTTAAAGAGAACCGCGCGCTCACCAAAGAACTGAAAAAACTGGACGCCATGATCAGCGGATCGGCAACATTCCAATCGAAATTCAGCTCCCACGGGCGCACCGATGAAGATCTCACCAAAAATCTCACCGGAACAATCTACGCGAATCTCGCCGACGGGACAATCAAGGCGGGATCGATCACCAACGCCATCGGCGGGCCACTGAAAAAGTTTATCAGCTTTAATGATATTCAGTTCCAGAAAGTGCGATTCAATGCAAAAATCGCCGACGAAAAACTCTATATCGATACGATGGATTTGAAATCGCCGCGGGTGGGAGATTGGTACGTTTCCGGCCCGATCGGGTTTGATGCGTCGCTGGGACTCACGGTGGAAACGCGACTCACCAAAGAGGTTTCTGCTCCGGCGGTGGCCATGCAGACCAAGGGAAAAGGCGCGGCATCTTCTGTGGCGAATAAATACCTCGCGGGAACACCGGTGGCGGGAATCGCTCAGAACCAGATCAACCGCGGGGGGATTCCTGTCGATGCGGATGGACGGATCACGCTGATTCTCGGCATGGCGGGAACTGCGGCGGCGCCGAAGGTCGAGTTCAAGGGATTCAAAGAGGGTGTGGCGGGAACGGCTGCCGATCAGGGATCGCTCAAGGGAGATCTCAAGGCAGAACTGAACAAGCAGATCGACGGGGCGAAAGCGAAAGCGGATTCGCTGGCGAACGCGGCAAAAGCGCAGGCTCAGGCGAAAGCGGACGAAGCGAAGAAAAAGGTCGAAGCTGAAGCAAAAGCGGCGCAGGAAAAACTGCAGGCCGAGGCGGATGCGGCGAAAAAGAAAGCCGACGAAGCGGCAAAAAGCGCGGCGGACAAAGCGAAAAATGCTGTGAAAAATTTCAAGTTCTAAGAGATCGACCTGTGGCTTGAACGGGGCTGTATCAGAAATGGTACGGCCCTTTTTTATCGTCTTTTTTCTGTTGAGGCGCTCCCGTTGTGGTCGCCAGGGATGGATCGCGAACCTCGCCCCATACTGGCAACCACGTCTCTAGTTGGCTGCCCGATCCCGTGCGTCTTTGGCACACCTCCGTGCTTCGTGGCCCGTTTTTTCCGGGGGCAACCCGCCGGAATAGGCGTTGTACTCAATGGCGTCGCCCGTGCCCGGCCGGTTTCCCCCCGCTTCAGCCCGCCATCACTCGCTGGGGCTCGTGAATAGGCGGTCTTTGCTTCCCCTTCCGTGCGGGGGACACCCCCGCAACGCCCCCGAAAAACGGGTGTTGATCGACCACCGTGCCCAATTCCGGGGCACCATTTCACGGGGATGAATCCCGGACACCCACAAGGGGCGTCCCTACGGAACGAATTGTACGGACGATTTGCGATCGCCCAATCCCGGGCGGACACGGTGGTCCGCCCCTACGGAACGAATTGTACGGGCGATTTGCGATCGCCCAATCCGGGGAATGAAAAACCGCCACGGCACTCTGCGTCTCCGGAACTGCCTGTCCGGTCCCGGTTGCGGCACTCTGCGCCTCCGGAACTGCCTGTCCGGTTCCGGTTACGACACTCTGCGCCTCCGGAACTGCCTGTCCGGTTCCGGTTACGACACTCTGCGCCTCCGGAAATGCCTGTCCGGTTCCCGCCACGACACTCTGCGCCTCCGGAAATGCCTGTCCGGTTCCGGTTGCGACACTCTGCGCCTCCGGAACTGCCTATCCGGTTCCGGTCGCGATACTCTGCGCCTCCGGAACCGCCTATCCGGTTCCAGTCACGGCACTCTGCGCCTCCGGAACTGCCTGTCCGGTTCCGGTCACGATACTCTACGGTTACGGAACTGCCTGTCCGGTTCCAGTCACGTCACTTTTTAAGAGAACAAGGGCATTTTTCGGGATAGATGAGGCATATATCGTAAAAACGGAACACTTTGTGATGGAAAATGTGGTTCGGTCATTGTATCTTTTGGCGAAAAACAAACATCTAAGGAGTTTTGAATGAAAAAGATGATGGCAATTGTGGCAATCTTGGCGGCGTTGGTGTTCGGGCAGAACATGGACAGCCGCGAAGGGGATTCGCTGGCGTTGGTGGCGATTAAGAAAGCGAATCCGGGGAGTAAGATTGGTACAATTACCGGGGCGGAAGCGTGGGTTGAAGGGAGTCCGATTAGTAATTGGAGAGGGGTGAAGGTTGTTTCGGGGCGGGTTGATTCACTTTATCTCAACTATAGCAATCTGACGACTCTACCTGAGGAGATCGGAAACCTCACCAATCTGAAAGTGCTCTCTCTCTACGACAATAAGCTGCCCGCGCTCTCTGCGGAGGTTTGGAATCTCACCAATTTGACCAGCCTCTATCTCGCCCGCAATCAATTGGTGAGTATCCCTTTAGAAATTGGAAACCTCATTAATCTTACCTCGCTCACTTTGTTTGGTAATAAACTGGAAAGCCTCCCCGCAGAAATTGGAAACCTCAAGAATTTAACCAGCATTATTGTTGCTGGGAATCTCCTGACAAGCCTTCCCGTAGAGATCGGAAACCTAAACAATCTGACCGAACTCTATCTCTCCGATAATACATTGACGAGTATACCTTCTGAAATTGGGAATCTCACTAATCTAACATTACTCGATCTGTACAAGAACAAATTGACAAGCCTTCCCGCAGAGATCGGGCACATGACAAACCTCCAGGAACTAAGGCTTGCTGAAAACGAACTGATGATACTTCCAAATGAAATAACGAGTTTCAATGCTCCGTTTTACTGCAGTGTTGATTGGAACTATCTTGCCGAATCACAACTGACACCGGATGTAATTTTGTGGTTAAACAAAAACTGCAAAGGCTGGCAAAACACTCAAAAAGATCCTTCCCCAATCCTCCCGACCACTATCGCCAAAACCGTCCCACTCACGGCGACCATTTCCGGCAGAACGCTCACCCTTTCCCAGCCGGTGGGGGCGGGAAGTTCGGTGAATCTCTACGATCTGACCGGGCGGGTGGTTCATCGTTCGGCGGTTATTGGATCATCGGCGGCGATTCCATCGCTGGCGCGGGGGATCTATGTGGCGGAGATTCTCGCGGGCGGGAAGTCGGTGGTTCAGAAAGTTTCGGTGGAATAAACAAGGGCGTTTGCAAAACGCCCGTACAGAAGGTTTCGGGTGGATCGAGAGGTTCACCCGTTTTTTGTTAGGGAATTCCCGAATCGTAGAGACGCCATGCTGGCGTCTTTTTTGTTGGCAGGGCGGAAGACGCGAATATCGGAGACGCGAACATCGCGTCTCTACATTGCGGTAAATCAAAGACGCGAACATCGCGTCTCTACAATGATACCGGAGACGCGAACATCGCGTCTCTACAATGAAACCGGAGACTCAAACATCGCATCTGCCGCGAGAGGTGTCTCGCAAAACGCGATTCGTGAGAGACCGTGTCGGTAAACTATCTTTAGGCGCAGAAAGTGAGGGACTATGATCTACGATGTGGTGATAATCGGGGCGGGGGCAAGCGGGCTCATGGCGGCGAGTCGGATGCGCAACAAATCAGTGGCGGTGGTGGATGGCTTTGACCGGATCGGCACAAAAATTATCGTTTCCGGCGGGGGGAAATGCAACGTCACCAACGAGATTGTCACACCGAAACAGTACGACGGCGACAGTGGATTCTTCCGCGCTGTGTACGAACGGTTCACCAACCGCAATCTTCTGGCGTGGATGGAGGAGCGGGGAGTGGTTCCCACAAAGCAGACCCGCGTGGTGAAAAATCAATATTTCTGCAAGAGTTCTCAGGAGATGATCGATCTGTTCCGCAAGGCGACCCGTCACGCCACCTTTTTCATGAACGAAAAGGTGATTTCCGTGCAAAAGGGCGACCTGTTCACGATGCAGACCGCAAAACAGAAATTGCAGGCGCGCAAGGTGATTGTCGCTGCCGGAGGAATTTCCTACGATCAGATCGGTGCCACGGATATCGGGTTTCAGATCGCCAAGCAGTTCGGCCACGAGATTGTTCGCCCCGATCCGGCGCTGGTGGGATTTACCGTTTTGCCTGAACAGCGGTGGTTCACAGAACTGTCGGGACTCTCCACGGAGGTGATTCTTTCGGTGGATGATCGCACAATTCGCGGCAATATTCTCTGCGCTCACAAGGGAATCACCGGCCCGGCGATCATGGTCAGTTCACTCTGGTGGCGAAAGGGAAAGATCAGTCTCGATTTTGTGCCGGACATTTCGCTGGAAAAACTGCTTAAGGGTCAGGGGAATAAATCGCTTTCCACAATCCTGCCGCTGCCAAAACGGTTCGCCAAGGGGATTTTGGACGCGCTCAAGTTGGAAGACAAACCGCTGGATCGGTACAGTTCGGAAGAGAAACAGCGGGTGGCTCAGATCAAGGCGTATCAGTTTGCTCCGGCGGGGACCTTTGGGTTCAAGCGCGCTGAAGTGACTCGCGGCGGCGTGGCCACGGACAAAATTGATCCCTCCACCATGGAAAGCCAGCTCTGCCGGGGACTCTATTTCACCGGCGAAGTGCTCAATATTACCGGTGAACTGGGGGGGTATAATCTTCAGTGGGCGTTCAGTTCGGGGTGGGTGTGTGGCGAAATGATCACAAAATTGCCCTGATTGCGTATAATTCCATTGATCTCTTCAGTGATGATTCGGGGATAATTGTATTTTCTGCTGATCTCGGGGAGTTTTCTCCGATTGACCGTTCGCAATGAAAAGGGTTTACAGACATGGATTTCAAGCGCATCGTTCAGAAAACAGCTAAAGTTTTCGTGGCATTTCTCCTCATGTTTTTGCTCGTCGGGACAATTGTCGCAATCGTTCAGGGGATCTACGAAAGCAAGACGTCCTTTTTTCAATCGAAATTTTTTGCCGATCAGACCGCGGGGTTCACGTGGGAAATTATCGATAAGCCGTCGCCTATGGTGGTCTATCCCGACACGCTTGGGCCGTTTAATATGCGCCGCGGCTATTCGCTGATTCCGGGATTGGTGGAAAAACTGACAACTCAGGGATACGCTGTGGTTCGTCAGCCGCTCTGGAACGATTCGCTCATGCAGTACGCCAACGAGGGCTATTACATTCCCTATATCGATAAAGAACAAGCGGGTTTGCAGGTGTACGATCGATACAAACACGTGCTGTTCACGGCAAAATACCCCATTCACGCCTACAAAACATTTGACGAAATTCCGCCGTTGGTGGTTTCCACGATACTCGCCATTGAAGACAAAAAGCTACTTTCCGATAAGCCCTACTACAATCCTGCAATCGATGCACCTCGGTTTGCGCTGGCGGTGTGGAATCAGATCCTCAAGAAGTTGGGTCTTCCCAATAAGTCTGGCGGAGCGAGTACCATTGCGACGCAGTTGATGAAATATCGTTACTCGCCAGGGGGACTCACCACTGATGGTCAGGAAAAACTTCGCCAAATGTATTCCGCTTCAGTCCTGAGCTACATGAAAGGGCGCAACAATCTTCCTATGCGTCAGGAAATTCTTCGTCAGTATCTTAACTCTTCGCCTTTAGGAGCTGTCCGCGGTTACGGCGAAGTGAACGGGATCGGTGCGGGGCTTTTTGCGTGGTACGGTGCAGATTTTGATCGTGCGAATTTCCTTCTCCGGAAAAAGGAGTCGGAAATGACTGGACAAGAGATCGCCGAAGCGGGAATTGCCTATCGACAGATTTTGTCGCTCTTGATCGCTCATCGCCGTCCTGCTCAGTATTTGAATGCCACTTCGGCGGATCTGCGCGATCTGTCTAATACCTATCTCATGATTCTGCAGGAAGAAGGCGTAATCGGCGAACGACTGTTCCGCGCCGCCACCGAAGCGGATGTTCAGCTCACGAGGAAAAAACTATCTGGCAGTGAACGGGAAATCGAACTGAACAAACGCAAATCGATCAATCTCATTCGCACGCCACTTTTGTCGTTGCTCAATATCTCGTCGGCCTACGATCTGGATCGACTCGATCTCACGGTGGAGACAGAACTCGATTCGGTTGCGCAGGTTGTAGTGACTGAGTTTCTGAAAACGTTGAACAATCCCGAAGTGGTTGACAGTCTGGGGCTTCGGGGCGATCGGATGCTTCGTCCCGGCGATGATCCTTCAAAATTGATCTATTCGTTTACACTCTACGAACGGGCGGGTCACCGCAATCTCACCCGCGTGCAGGCCGACAGCTGGAGTGCACCGCTCAATATCAACGAAGGTACGAAACTCGATCTTGGTTCGACGGCAAAACTGCGTACAATGATTAGTTATCTCATGATTGTCGAACAGTGCCGCGATTCGATTCTTCGCCTTTCTCCTGAAGCGCGAAAATCTTTTAAACCTGATCCTGATGATGCCATTACGACGTGGGCGAACAATTACATTCGCCAAGGACGCGACACAACGCTGTCGGTGATGATCGAAGCGGCGTTGGATCGTTCATTCTCGGCAAATCCCGGGGCGTCGTTCTTTACAGCCGGCGGACTTCACACGTTCCACAATTTCAACCGCGACTATGATGGCGAAATCATGCCGATTCGCAAGGCATTCCGCCACTCTGTGAATCTTCCGTTTGTGCGACTCATGCGCGAAATGGTGGAGTACTACATTGCTCGAATTCCCAATGTGGGCACGATAAAAGATGCAAACTCGCCATCGCGTGATATTTACCTCAAGCGGTTTATTCGCCACGAAGGCAATACATTCCTCAAGCGGTTCTATGGTCAGTTCAAGGGATTGGATCGTCAACAACTACTCGATGAAGTATTCTCTGATATTCGTCTGTCGCCCTATCGATTTGCCACAATTTATCATACGGTCACCGGCGAAAAAGACAGTGTGGAAATCGAACGGCTGCTGGGTAAGTTCCATCTCGAAGGCCGTCGAAGTGAAATTTTTGCAGATATCGATCAAATTATCGAGCGAAAGTTTAATCTGCAGGATCTCGGATACCTCGCTTCGATGCATCCGCTCAAACTGTGGCTGGCCAATTATCTGATCAAAAATCCCGGAGCTTCTCTCTCCGAAGTGTACGCTGCTTCTGATGTGGTTTTGCCTGACGTTTACAAATGGCTTACGAAGAAAACGCGGGCATCCGCGCAAAATCGTCGAATCCGTGTTATGCTTGAACAAGAAGCGTTCACGCATATTCATGAATTGTGGGTAAAACAAGGGTATCCCTTTGATGAATTGGTGCCATCTTACGCGACGTCACTTGGAGTATCCGCCGACCGACCTGCGGCCTTGGCTGTTCTTGCGGGAATCATTTCTGCTGAGGGAATGAAATATCCAACAGTGAGAATAAACAAACTGAGTTTTGGTACGGGTACACCTTATGAAACAGTGCTAGAACGTAAAGAGGAGCCGGGAGTTCGAGTCTTTTCGAAAGAGATCGCCACGTCGATTCAATCGCTTCTCTATGATGTAGTAGAGAATGGAACTGCTGTTCGATTGAAAGGTCAGTTCCTCGACAGTACCGGCACGCCAATTCGCGTGGGAGGAAAAACCGGAACAGGTGATCATCGATATAAAGTCTTTGGAGCAGGACGCGGGTTGATCAAGGAGATTAAAATGAATCGCACGGCAACGTTCATGTTTATTCTTGGCGAAAACTGGTATGGAACGATAAGTGTTGCTGTTCCAGGTCGCGCAGCCGAGAACTATATCTTCACGAGTACTCTTCCGGTGATGATACTCAAAGAGGTTATCAAGCGGATTGAACTGGTCGATACAAAAGAGACAAGGCGACCAACACCCAAAGCTGCACCGGATGATGTTGTCCAGGTGGATCAAAAACAGATCATGGTAACGGATACGGTAATAAAGGATACAACTACTGTACGATAACTAAAAGGCTGCCGGAAACGAGCAGCCTTTTTGGTTAAAACAAGCATTGAGTTCACCCGCGTTGAATTAAGAATAGTGCGCGTGCGCGTAGATACAGTTGATGAGTGATAAGATCCACAGTGTTGATAACACATTGAAAACAAAAAGATAAAGAAAAATGAACAAACTTCTTGCATTCCCTGTCATCACGATCGTATATTAGGGCCGTTG
>JFJP01039215.1_pt1 | contig 21616 bp, 15 predicted proteins | sample 431651 | NCBI WGS metagenome assembly JFJP01 (sample SAMN02602958, study PRJNA72255) | Microbial mat metagenome, whole genome shotgun sequencing project. | biome: fresh water; feature: sink hole; material: water; isolation source: purple microbial (photo- and chemosynthetic) mats found in...
TCACCAAACTTTTTCTTTAATTGAATGGCAACTATGTTTTCGAGCAATTTTGTTTCGGGGTCGAACAGGAAGTTGTTTAACAATCCATTATCGAAGAAGTAGCGTTTTCGGAACGTTTCTTTTTCACTGAGCTTATCCGAAAAGTTGGATACCCCAAATATCAAATACGAGTCCATTAAATACTGCAAATAATCGACTAAAGTATTGCGTGAAATAGTAGTGCCGGTACTGTCTACAAAATTCTTAAGCCGTGCCAGCGAAGTAGGTTGCATAACACTTTCGGACAATTTTTTGACCAACACACGAATCGCATTTTCGTTTCGTATGTCATTCCGGGTAATAATATCGCCCAGCAGAATTTTGTGATATATTGCATTTAGCCAGCTCCGTTTATCGTGCATTGCAAAACACTCGGCAAACCCTCCGTAGTAAAAATAATCTGCAAACAACTTTTTTACCTGAATGCGCGTGTCGGTATATTCCCAATTTTTATGCAATTCGATATGCATATAGCGTAGGTATTCGTCGAACGAAAACGGGAAAACTTCGTGCGCTATATATCTGCCACCAAGGGTGGTATATATTTCCTTGCTAAGCATGCGGGCATTGCTTCCGGTAACATATACTTTGTAGTGCGAATCGGCTAAGCGTCGTACAAACTTTTCCCACCCAACTATATTCTGAATTTCGTCCAAAAACAGTGTAGGTTTAGCGTCGTACATCTCGTTGTATGCATCTAAAATTACGCCTAAGTTTTCGGCTTTGATAGAAGTAATTCGCTCATCTTCGAAATTTAGGTATAAAACCTCCTCCATTTTTAGAGTGCCGTTACGTATACCTTCGTGTATAAGCTGGTACATTAAATACGATTTCCCGGCTCTTCGCAAGCCAATAAACACATAATTAGCCGACGGTTCTAATTGGTGCGACCGTTCAATTAATTCAATCTTGGGTATTTCGGATTGCTTTTCGGCAATAAGTCGCTTGATTATTTCTTTTTCCATATTTTATTTTTGGTAAATGATGCTGCAAAAATACAATTTTTAATCAATATATTGAACAATAATTGAATAAAATGTGTCAGTATACTGAATAATAAATTAAATTTAGGTGGTTGCGGTGGTACTTTTCCGAAAATAATACCATTTTGTGATGTCGCTTTTCCGAAAATAATGCTATTTTGTGATGTCGCTTTTCCGAAAATGTATTATCTTTGTCGCCGGTAATTGATTAAAATATACTGATTTAGGATGACAAAACAAGGCCCGTATTTTTATAGAACGGTAGATGCATTTTTACTTACATGGAAAAATGACGAAAACCGCAAACCATTATTGCTTCGTGGTGCCCGTCAGGTAGGTAAATCTTCGGCTGTTCGCAATTTAGCGAAAACATTTACCTATTTCGTTGAAGTAAATTTTGAGCGAAATCCGGAAATAATGGAACTCTTTAGCTTATCGCTAAATCCGAAAGAGATTTGTTCAAAATTATCAGCCATTTATAAAACTCCCATTGTGGCAGGCCAAACCCTTGTTTTTCTGGATGAAATACAAGCTTGTAAGCCGGCTATTGCTTCGTTGCGATTTTTTTACGAAGAATATCCTGAACTGCATTTAGTGAGTGCCGGCTCGTTGTTGGAATTTGCTTTGCAGGAAATACCGTCGTTCGGCGTTGGGCGTATTCGCTCTATCTATATGTACCCTTTTTCGTTCGACGAGTTTTTGTTAGCACAGGGTTACGATGGTTTATTAGCCGAAAAGGAGAGGGCAACAGTCGAAAATCCGCTGCCGAATGTATTTCATACCCAATTAAAAGATCAGCTGCGTACCTTTTTGTTGGTGGGAGGCATGCCCGAATGCGTTAAGCTCTGGATAGCGAAAAGAGATTATTTGGCTTGTAGGCAGATTCAAAACGAACTGATAGAAACCTATATTGATGATTTTTCAAAATACAAAAAGCGTATTTCTGCTCAGATCTTGCATCAAACATTTCGGTCGGTTGCGTTGCAATCGGGCTGTAAATTTGTTTTTTCGCAGGTATCCCCCGATTTAGAATCGGCAAAGATTCGCGAAGCGTTGGATTTGCTGTCGCTTGCCGGAGTTGTTATCCCAGTAACACATACTGCGGCTAATGGTGTACCACTGGGAGCCGAAATAAATCCAAAGTTTCGAAAATATCTGTTTTTGGATACCGGATTGTTGCAACGTTTATTGAATTTGGAAATGGATAATGTGTTACTCTCCTCCGATACCGATTTGGTAAATAAAGGTGCTTTAGCCGAACTATTTGCAGGTTTAGAAATTCAAAAGCAAGGTAATTGTAGCGAGCGTCAGGAGTTGTATTATTGGCAGCGACTCGAAAAAGATGCTCAGGCAGAGGTCGACTATGTGATTTCGAAAGGCTCTCAGATTATACCTTTTGAAGTAAAAGCAGGAACAAAAGGCTCGATGCAAAGTTTGTATAGTTTTATGAATTTAAAACATTCGGATGTTGGCATTCGTATATCGTTGGAGAATTTTGGCAAAATTGGAACTGTCGAAATTTATCCTTTATATGCTATAGGAAACTTAATACGAAAATAATTACAATAAGTTTCTACAAATAGAACGCTTCTCTGTAGCTCCTGCTGGTGGTAGATTTGTACGCGAAATGGCAAAGTTTCCAAAAGTGGTTGAATTCGTGCACAGGCTTTTGAAATTTTTTACAGAAACCATGAATTTATAAACATTGAACTCCTTCAGAGTTCTTTCTTTCATTCATATACATTTCATCCCCGAATTTCATTCGGGGCTAATCAAATTTAACCACTTCGTGGTTATAAATAATTTTTCAGCACCCTAAACAGTAATCAACAATCAGTTTTTGATAATTGAAATTGAAACAGTTTCGGGTGTAAGCACACACAAAATTATTGTTTCTGGAAGTTTAATCTAAAAATGCTGAACAGTATTATTGCGGCACATTTTTATTGTCGTCGATTATTATATCGTATTTTTCTAAAAGCCCGGAAATGCCATAAATAGAAAATTTTGCTTTTTTTATTCGGTTAATTTCTGGATTTATAGAATAGTTGTATGAAGTACAAAAATCTGATTTTTCAAGAATGCTGCTGTCAAAAGTGGCTCTTATGAGGTTACAATTTTCAAATAATGAGCCAGTTAAATCACACTCCGTAAAGTCAACTTCATGCAATTGTGTATTTTTGAAAGATGTTTTTTTGATTTTTGTTTTGTAAAACGTCGAATGATTTAAAATGCAATTATCGAAGCTAAAGGAAAGTCCGAATTGATTACAAGTATCGAAATGCATCCCCAGCATTTTACAATTTTTGAATTTTATATCCCGAAATAAAGTTTTTGTGAGGTTTACCAAACTTAAATTGCATTCGATAAACTCACAATCGATAAACTTACAATCCGTAAGGTCTACATTCGAAAAATCGCAATTGAGAAATCGGCAAAATTCATATTCTCCTTTTACAAAGGAATTTATTTTGAAATCATATTTTTCAAATGTTTTATCTTCAATGTATTCTTGAGACATGTTTTGTATTTATTTTTTATGAATATCCGTTTGAATACCTAAAAATATTTTTATTAAAAAACTCCGTAGGAGTTGACCATGCAAAAGCGATGTAGTTAAGTAACATGATTTTTATGGTGAACTCTTACAGAGTTCTAATGTATTTAGTATTGTTCTACGTATCGAGAGCCATGTTGGGCATTTCTTTGTATCATTCTGCGCTCGGTTTTAACTACAAATTCGAAGTTTTTTAGTCCCCACTCAGGTGCAATAAGAAAGCCAGGGGGCGATTGCGAAATCATTCGTTCCACAGCTATTTTTGGGTTTAGTAGTTCAATAAAGTCAATTACCAAATCGATGTATTCGTCGGCGGTATATAGATGAAACCAATCAGGATGTTCTGCATATTGGCGTGCCATTTTAGTATTTTTCACCAATTGCAATTGGTGAAGTTTCAATGCTGTAAGTGGTAGTTTCGAAACTCTACGAGCATGGTTTAAAATCATTTCATGAGTTTCGTGTGGTAAGCCTAGTATGAGGTGAGCACCCGTTTTTATGCCACGAGCGGCAGTGTCTTTAATGGCTTTTTCGGCGCAGGCATAATCGTGTCCGCGATTGATAAACTCCAAGGTTTTATCATTTGTCGATTCAATGCCGTATTCAATCATAACATAATATTTTTTCGATAATTCGGCAAAATAATCTAATAGTTCATCGTTCACACAATCGGGGCGAGTGCCTACAACAATTCCTACCACTTTGGGGTGGGAGAGGGCTTCTTCGTAAATCGCTTGTAACTTCTCAATTTTATCGTAGGTATTGGTATACGACTGAAAATAAGCTAAGTAAATTTGAGCTTCGTATTTGTGACTAAAAAAAGCAATTCCTTCTTCAATTTGCTGGGTAATGGTTTTGGTTGGTTTACAATACTCGGGGCTGAATGTTTGATTGTTGCAATAAGTACAGCCACCCATTCCTCTGCTACCATCGCGGTTCGGGCAAGTGAATCCGGCATTGATAGATATTTTTTGTACCCGTTCGGTAAATTCGCTTTTAAGTACCTGATTGTAATTTAAGTATCTGTTTGTGTTGTTATCTAGTATAAATGTCATGGTATGTTTTCTAAATTGGGAATGCTAAACGAAATATCAAACTAAAACCCAAAACAATCATTTGTTGCTAAATGTTTGCTTTGGGTTTTTATTTATTTAAAAGTAGCTTTTAGAATGTCTTAATGCAAAAATAATTTCGTTGTTTGCGTTATTTCGCCAACTACAATTTTAACGAGATATGTATTTCGTTTTGGTGCTTCAATTTGAATATTTTCATTTGCACTAATAGATTTTATTCCTATTGTTCGTCCCGATATATCGTAAACATACACTTTTCCAGCAGCATCGCTAAAGTTTTGTACAAATAGTTTATTGTCATAATAATACACTTTTGTATTCGATTTTTTAGCAAGCTCTTCGTTTGTGTTTTGCGACAAAATTTTAAAACGAACAACAGGTTTTGATGTTGACGATGCGGTGAAATTATAGCTTGTACCATTTGCCGAAATATCAATAATTTTATTTTCGACTAAATCGTGTAAATAAATCTTATTGTATTTTGCAAGGGCAATTTCGTCATGTTTGATAGTCATTTTGTATTCGGTATCCTGCCCAGCTTGAAATGAAAATGTGGTATTGTTGATGTCGTCGACCGAATTAATTTGGTATTTTCCATCATTTTCTACAGCATAAAATTGTGGGCTCAAGGCATTTCCTGTTAGTTTTTTACCATCATATCCATTATCAAATCCACGCGAATAGCTTTCGTGGCTCATTAGCCAAATTTTATCAGCTCCATTTTCTCCTTCAATTTCAATTGTTGTAGTTGTCTGACTATCAGTGACAGATGATGCTTTTGCACGTTGAAGTTCAAAATTTCCCATTGTTACATTATTGTAATTAAAGCTGACGTATGACGATGGTGTTGATGCTGCAGCAGAAGGTATACGAACCATTAAGGTACCCATAGATGGTACTTGGCGAGAAATACCAAATTGTCCTGCTTGATTTTTTGGTACAGCTAAATACTGTCCCGGAGATGCTCCATTTCCTTGTTCTCCTAAATTCCTTATATTTCGCCACGATAAAAAAGTACCCGTTGCATACAAATAGGCCGTAGCTTCAACTCCAGAGCCAAACTCAATGAGTTTAATATCCATAGCTGCTGTATAAGGATTAGCAAACAAATGTTGTCCGGGATATAATGCGTCTAAAGTTTTAACAAACTGCCCCGAATTGTAATTCGAATTGACCAACTTCCCTTTGAATGTATAAAATTTTGGACTTTGCTGACAAAGCTCGTAACCGATAAAAGGTTGAATAATGGACGTGTTTGTTAGGGACCTCCAGTGGGTTGCCGTATCTTTATCGCTCTCGATTAATTCGCGTACATAAGAACCATAAAAAGTAGGTAAAGTAGGTAAAGATTCTAAAGGAATTCCAAAAAATTGCCAGCTAAATACATTATTAAAACCACCATTTCTATCAAAACTTGCTGGCGAATACATTTCGACAGTACCATAAAGAGGAGAATTTTGTGTGTTACGATATATAATAGAACCATTAGCCAACGTAGAACTTGCTTTAATTATTACCTTATCAGGGTTTACAGTTGATTGGATAGAGTTGTTTACAATTAAAGTTAAATTTGGTGGAATAATAACAGATAAGGAAGCACTGTCATTTATTAAGTAACCAATAGTTCTATTTATATCCAGCTGTAAGTTGCGTTCGGCAGGTACGCCATTATTATTCGATTTTTTTGCAAATTCCACATCATCTCCAGCTGCAGGAACGTATCCTCCTGTCCAGTTTTCAGCTTCACCCCAATTAGTGCTAATATTTCCACGCCAATAATTTGTACGAGGATTTACAGTCATTTTTACAAAATTTGTAGCTGTTTGTGGGCTTGCGCAGGGGTATGTCGAGGTCAATACACAGCTAATACTATCACCTTGTATAGGCGTGTAATCAAATGTAGTACTTGTTGTGGGTGAGCCTTGGTTAACTCCGTTCACTTTCCACTGATAGCTTGGTGAGGTACCTCCATTTGTAGGAGTGGCAGTATATGTAACAATAGTATTTGCAAATACTGGATTATTTGATGCTGATACAACTAAGCTTGGAGCTAATGTTGGATTTACAGTTAAATTCACAGAAGATGAAACTTGAAAAACTAATTGGAATTCGAAATCATCCAAAGAAAAATCGTTTCCTTGAGCAGTTAGGTTTAAATCAACCAACGAAAGCTGAACTATTCTAGTCGAACCTGTATTTGTGTATGGAATAGTAACTTGTACCCAAGTGCAAGTAGTTGAAGTTACGTTATGGACACTACCTGTTGGAACTCCATCGATATAAAATTGTAGAATTGCAGGACTTGCATTCCACAAATTTTGAACCCAATAACTAAATTGATAGGTAGCTCCTTGTTCAATTTCAATAGATTGTGCCCAAGCAATAGCTCCTGCACCACCAGCTGCCAGCGTAGCTCCATCTATTATCATTTGATTTCCACCTGTTCCTGCACGTCCTGTAGGCTCATTACAAAATCCATTATTCAAAGTCCTTGGGTTAGGTCCAATAGTATATTGGTTTTGAAGGTAACTTTGTGTTCCATAAGTCCAAAAATTATAACTTGAACCAAAATTTGAATTACCAGCCGAAAAGTTTCCGTTTGTTAATAGATTTACACCGCTTTTTAAAGAGCTTGATACTGTGTAGATTCCATTTTGCAAAGCAGTTACAGTTCCTAAAACGGGGTTTTGAGCTGTAGAAGTAAAGCCATTTGGACCAGTCCAAGTTTGACTTGTAATGTTTGTACCTGAGCTTGTAAGCGTAACAGAACTTCCCTGACACAGATTTTCGAGACCAGTTGGTCCTGCAATGATTGTAGGTTGAACTACAACCGTACCATTACAAACTACATTTACATTTGTAGCACCAGTCGAAGATAAAACAATATTTTGATTGCTGTATGTTCCAATAGGGTATCCTGCTTTCAATCGCACATAAACAGGAATTGCATTGACTTTGCCTCCAGTTTGAGCTATTGTTAATGTTGCTGGGTTCGAAACAAAAGTACCCTCTGAGCCACTCAATGATATTTCGAAGTTTGTAGGTGGTGTTACGGTAACTGAGGTTGTAAGCGAAGTTGCACTTACTGTAAAATTTTGTTTTAAAGATGGCCCTTGATTCACTACATAGAAAAAACCATTTAACACACCATTTGAGCTTATAGTTGTTGCCACAGTAGCTACTTGTCCACTACATGAAACATTTTGAGAAATAGCAGAGCCCGAAGTTACAACAATATTCTGAGCTGCAATTATACCTGTTGCAAGTCCAGCTTTCATTCGTACAAAGATTTGAGTAGGAGCAACTGTACCCAATGTCTGGGTAATAATAATTGGAGTCAAAGCAAATCCTGTAGTAGAATTGGTCGAAATTTCAAAATTTGTAGGAGGTGTAACTGTAAGATTTTGAGTTAAAAAAGTACCGCTTACATTTACTGATTGAACTTCGGATGGGCCTGCACCATTTGTATAAATAAAACCAGCCAGTGATAATTTAGAAACAGCAACAGTAGCATTGTTTACTTTTCCCGAACAAATTACCGTTTTTGTTATTCCATCATCTGTTGTTAAAGTAATATTTTCAACATAATCACCTTTTGATAACCCTGTTTTTAAGCGCACATAAATTGTTGTTGAAGTTACATTACCTCCTGATTGATTTAAAAGTATACTGGCACCATAACCCGTAGTTAATGCCAATGAAATTTCGAAATTAGTAGATGGAGTTATTGTAATTCCGTTCGAAAGATACGACCCACTTACATTAAATGTTTGAGCTGGCGAAGGTCCTGCACCAATGGTATATGAAAAATTATTCAGATTTGTTGCCGTTGGACTAATTAATGGAGCATTTGAAACTAAACCATCGCATGAGATGTCAACATCGGTAACTCCTGTGGACGAATTTTTTATATACTCAGTTGCTATTACACCTGGGGTTAAACCTGCTCTCAAACGTACATAAACTGTTGTAGAAGGTACTTCTCTATTTACAACAATAGCATTTAAAATTGATGAAGCAACAAATGAAGGCCCTGAACCGAATGAAATTTCGAAGTTATCAGTAGGGAGAATTGTTATATTTGTACTTAATGCAGAGCCACTTACAGTAAATGACTGTTCGGCTGATGGTCCAAGGCCTTCAAGGTAAGTAAAACCAGAAAGAGACGTTGCACTAACAGTAATTAAGGGGATATTATTACGACCCGTAAAATCGCCAAATGCTACCAAATTTGTTGCAGTCAGGGTTGTGTCGGTTGCCACATTTTGTTCCACCCATACAGGAGTTGTGTAGCGCGAGGTAATGATATTTGAGAATGGCCCGACGGTATCAGTTGGCACAAAATGAGCAGAAATTGACGCATTCATATTTGTAATACCTACTTGTGATACAGTCCAATAGCGAGTAAGGTAATTGGTTGCACTTCCATTATTTGGATGCTTTGCATCTATTACATTTGCTTCAACTAAAGCGCCCTGTGCTAATGTTGCGGAATTAATTGCAATTGTTATGGGAGAATAATCTGCAGTGCCAGTTTCTTCGCCAATTGGTAGTTGAAATGATGTGCCAACTGTCGTAAATAGTTTGCGAACTCTACCAGTTCCAGTCGTTACAATCATGTTGCTGGTCGAGGGTGCACCTTGTACTGCTAATGCGTTAGCGCCAAACGTGAGATTGAAATTTGAGAGGTCTACTATACCACTCGTTAATGTTAATAAATTAGATACAGATATATTTGCACCCAGATTTTGCCTATTGCTTAGAGCTTTATTAATTGTCAGATTATAAAATGTTGTTGAAGCAGTTCCGTTTATGCTTGAAGTGTTTCCAGTAAAAGCAACAGTTCCAGTTCCAGTTGTAAAAGTTGCTCCATTGTTTGTAAAGTTTCCCGCTAAACTTAAATTTGTGGGAGCTGTAAAATTACCTGCTGTTAAAGTTGTATTTCCAGTAACCGAAATGGTCTCAGGGGCCGTAAAATTACCAGAAGTTTGTGTAAAAGCACCATTTAAAACTAGGCTTGTCGTACTCCCAGTCACACTTAGTGTTTGACCAGCAGTTTTATTTACCGTTACATTATTAAATGTTTGTGTGGTGGCTGTTCCATTAATACTTGCAGCGTTTCCAGTAAAAGTGACAGTACCAGTTCCAGGTGTGAATGTGCCACTACTATTTGTCCAATTACCACCAACGCTCAGATTAAAGTTACTTGCCGAAGTACTCAACGTGCCTTGCGAAATTAGCAAGTTTCCACTGATAGTTGTAGCAGCCGAAAGTGAAACTGTGGTTGGATTGTTAAAGGTAATATTTGCGGGTGTATTTTGACTTAATCCTGTTCCTGTTACTTGTGTGCCCGATCCGTTGTAAATATAGTTTGCTCCTGAAGTAAAGGTTCTTCCGGTGGTTGTTTGGATATTTCCAGCGATAGTGCCTACTGCCGATACAATTCCATCTGGAGAAGTAACTCCAAGAGTGGCACCAGAAGATAAAATAAATGTTCCTCCACCAGTTATGGTACTAGGACTTGCTCCTGTTCCCATTTGTAAAATAGAACCGCTATTAGCAGTAAAGTTAATTATATTCGAAACCGTACCACCCGAAGTGTAAATTTGCGAACCCGTTTTATTGAAAACGATGGAGCCTCTACCCGAACCTGACTCAGTTATTGTACCACCTGTATGTGAAAAATTTCCGGCTACATTCATAGTCGAAACATTTGCTCCAGAATTAAAATTGAGCGTACCGTTTGTCATCAAAAAATTACCACCAACAGCAAGCGTTGTAGCTGTTCCGGCCGATAATATTAATTGACTTGCATTTGTTGATGTTAAAGTAAAATTACCGTTGATTGTTTTTAAATTAGCTGCTAATGATATATTCGCTGTTTGTCCAGCACAATTCCAAGTGAAATTACCATAATTTTGATTTATACCTGCAGGTGCCGTGGTTGTAATTCCTGTTATATTACAAGTTGAAGTTAAACCCCATGAAGACGTAGGGATGGTGCCTCCGTTAACAGCATGTTGGTAAATTGAACCACTGTTGAAATTGATTGTAGCATTTGCACCGCCTTTGGTAAAAATACCTCTTGCTCCAACTTGTGCATTATCCAAACCTACTACTAATGTACCCGATATACTTGCAGCTAATCCTATTGTATTTGCAGTAGTTAAGGTAAGTGTTCTATCTGTTCCTGTATCAAATCCAATAATATTCAATGTAGAACCAGATGCTACAACTAATGCATCATTAGTTGCAGATGTTACAGTTACAGTTCTATTGCCATTGCCAGGCCTCAAAGTAATGCTGGAATTGTTAATCAATCTTAATTTCGCAAACGTAGAATTTGTCACATTTGAAATTATTAAATTTTGACCATCAAATAAAACATCATCTGAACCTGTTGGAACACCATTAGGATTCCAATTATTAGCAGTTGACCAATCAAGAGTACCAGCTCCTCCGTCCCACGTTTTTTGTGCAGAGGTTTGTACCGAAAAACTTAGTAAGAGTAGCGTTGCAATTATGAATATATATAGTAAGCGCATTTTTATTTTAATAAAATTATTTTTTATTTATGAAGTCCGAAATTGAAATTCAAAATTAATTACATTAATTATGCAATCCTTTTTATAAATAACGTAGATAGAAATTCAATATCTACTGATAATAAAAAGGAGTGTTCATCTCTGAAAGTTAAGCATTATTTATTGTAGCAATAATTATTCCAAATACAATAAAATTAATATTTTTAATTTTAAAATATTACAATAAAACAGCTTTTAATCTCAACTATTTGCATAACAAGTATTTGTGTAAATTTGTTTTGTTAAAGTAAATAATAAATCTTTTCAATTTACTTCAAACAAAGGGTTTTAAAAAGCGATTTTGGCAATTTTATAGCTATAACAATTAAATCAATTTGTAGATTCTTATTGATAGCTTGTAGTATTTATTTCGACAAAAGTAATAATTTTTATAATGTGGGCAAAATTGTAATTAGTTTAAATCGAGTAGCAAGTGAGGGTTTTTCTTACAAAACAACTTTCTGCAGAGCACTACAAAGCAATTTCAATAATACAATATCTGATTTTCAGCTATTTATCTGCTTTCAAGAGACAATTTGATGCGAAAAATGACCTATTTGAACCATTTCCGGGAAATTCTGCTGCAAAATGGGTTAAAAACATTTCTTAGCTTGACTGCTATGCCCTTTAGGGGTTTGGGGCAATAGTACACCACAGCGTTACTAAAAAAGGAACAGTTAGGTCGGTAACAAAACCATGATAGATTGATACAACAGAAAATTCTTTGCCCGAATAACGCACAATTCCCGGAAAAGTGGTATCCATTGTAGTAGCGCCACCAGCAGCAATGGGAGCTAATTTTCCAAAATACTTTACCAAAATAGGAGCCAAAAGCAAGGCCATTACTTCGCGAAAAATATTGGCAAGCAAAGCTATTGTGCCCAATTCGATTCCTTTATATTGGGTAATAAGAATGCTCGAAAGCGAATAATAACCCATTCCCGAACTCACAGCTAAGGTGTCGGTGAGCGAATGCCTTGTAAATAAACCAATTGCTAAAGCTCCAAGCCACGTTCCAAGAATGGTAGTGAGTGGAAGAAAAATCACACGGCGGGGGATGCTTTTAAATTGCAGAATTGTTTCGGGTTGTTGCCCAATGCTAAAACCAACCGAAAACATAAGTGCGCAAAGTACATAAAAACTAAATTCGTATTGCAACCATTGCGTTGGAAAAATACGATAAATGCCAAGCAATAAGCCTATTGCAAAAAATGACAATATTGTAATACTTCCCTTCATAGATTCGTATTGTTTTCTTTGTCTCCTTTGGCTGGTTTTGGTGGCAACAAAATCCAGGCACCAATTACACTACCAAGCGTAGCAAAAAAGGCAATCAGAAAAGCCTCAATGCCTAATAAATGGAATTTACGAACAACGTTTTCGTTTACACCAACTTCCACACCCAATATAAATAGTAACAGCCAAATTAGAACTGTAATCAGTTGATTCACAATGCTTAATTTTCGTTTTCGAAATAAATAACCTGTGGCAATTCCTGTAAGTATAAAAAATAATACGGTATACATCAATTTTAATTTAAGATTTCAAAATTCCAACTTCTCAATTTTAAAAGTTGCTGCAAAGATACGATTTCTGTAAATTAAATTGAAATAAAAAGAGCTGTTTGTAATTTTAGATGATAATTTGTTACTTTTGTGTAAATTTTAAATTTATAACAATATGAGAATTTTAAACTTGGCAATTGCTGCTATTTCCTTTTTTTCTGTTTTTGAAATGCAGGCTCAAAAAAAAGTGGTTATCGACAATTTTTTTAACAACGAAATTAGTAGCAAAACCAATCAACCTTTCCATTATTTGTGGGATGATGTGGCGTTTAGTGGCTTTTCGCAGTTGGGGGATATTTTTAAAGAAAATGGAGCTGTTTTGGCTACGCTAAAAGAAAAACCAACTTGTAAAAATCTCAAAGATGCCGATATATATATTATTGTCGACCCCGATAATTACAAAGATGCTTCAGCTCCCAACTTTATGGATAAAAAGGCTGCCTCTGCTATTGCAAAATGGGTAAAAAAGGGTGGTGTTTTGCTTTTGCTCACCAATGATAGCTCCAATTGTGAGTTGGTAAAATTCAATTTATTGCCGTCCAAATTTGGCATTACGTACAACAACGATTTGCATCATCCCGAATTGCAAGGAGTCGATAAATCAATTCGTAATTTTCAGAGTTGTGCTTCCCAAAATTTGCCCAACCATCCTGTTTTTACTGGTGTAAACAAAATTTTTATCAAAGAAATTACTTCAATTACATGTCAAAAGCCAGCAAAGCCTGTTTTGGTTGAAGGTGGAAAAGTTTTTATGGCTGAATCTTCGCATGGCAAAGGGTACGTATTTGCCGTTGGCGACCCTTGGTTGTACAACGAATATATCGACCATGCAATGCTGCCTGTCCATTTCGAAAATAAAAAAGCAGCAGAAAATTTAGTGAAACTGCTTTTGTCCAAATAAAATTATGTTAAATATGTATTTTTGTAGTTTTCATTAAACGAATGTAAGTGTCTTTTATTTAAGCAGTTAATCTTATTTTTAATTTTCCGTGTACGCACACAGTTATCTTTATTTTATTGCTAATTCAAAATAGTTAGTATCTTTGCATTCGATTGCTGTGTGCGTACACGGTTTTTTATTTCTTATACAATGAAAATTGAGAAATCAACCATACGAATAAAAGATATAGCTCGCTTAGCTGGTGTATCCGAAGGAACTGTTGATCGCGTTTTGCATAAACGTGGCGATGTGTCGGCTAAGAGCTTTGAAGCTGTAAATAAAGTATTGGAAGAAATAAATTACACGCCCAACTTGCTCGCTCGCTCTTTAGCCTCCAAAAAAATTTACCGCTTTATTTATTTAATTCCTTTACACAACGAGGGCGATTATTGGTCGACTGTCGAAAAGGGATTCGAAATGGCTATGCCCGAATTTTCGGGCTACAATGTGTCATTCGAAAAAGCATGTTTTGATCAATTTAATGTGGATTCGTTCAATAAAGTAGCCGATAAATTAATCCAGAATATGCCCGATGCCGTTTTTATAGCTCCTATTTTCAAAGAGGAAACATTGGAGCTAACATCAAAACTTAAAAATGCAGGTGTTTTATTTTCGTTTATCGACTCGATAATCGAAGAAGCTGATTTTCTAACTTATTACGGTCAAAATTCTACTTTAAGCGGTTATATTGCAGCTAAATTTTTAGTCGACGACTTAAAAGTAAATGATAAAGTATTGGTAATTAGAACCAATAGAAAAGGGGCTGTTTCGAATCAAACGCGCAATAGATACAATGGCTTTATGAGTTATCTGACCGAAAATGGGTTGGAAAATAAAATTCAATTGATTGAAGTAGAATTACTTGATGATAATGAAGCTGCAAATAAAGAACTTTTGCAAAAAATATTACTCGAAAATTTGGATGTTCGTGCTGCCATAACATTTAACTCGAAAGTTTATCGCCTGGCACGAAAATTTGAAACCATGGGAATTGATACTATCCGATTAATAGGGTACGATTTATTAGCCGAAAATGTAGAATATTTGCAAAAAGGTATTATCTCGTATTTGTTGGCACAGCGTCCTGAAAAACAAGCTTATATGTCGGCAAAAGATATGTGTAAAAAGTTGATTTTCAAACAAGAAATTACAAAAATAAATTATATGCCCATTGATATTTTGATAAAAGAAAATATTGAAGCATACATGCACTTTTTAGATTAAAAAAAATATATATAAAAATAAATCAATTAAAATCTCTCGATTCCAAATCCTATTTTCGAGCAGTTTGTCGAGACAAAATGACGGGAATAGATTAGATAGAGGCTTATTCAATTATTATGAAATTAGGAAAATACAGCATTGGTGTGGGCGATCGCTTTTCGCATCAAGGAGTGGCTCAATTACGAGCTATAATGAAAGCCAATAGTAAAGGCTTGGATATTTGTCCAGTGTGGAATAAATCGAATCGCGAACATACTTATGTTCATTCGGTACCAGCCGATACACGCAAAGAGGCCGATGAGGCAGTGGCAGCACTTGGATATAAAGGCTTATATTTTGTTGATGCCGACCATATTAACATGAGCAATGTGGCTGCTTTTGTTGCTCATTCCGATTTTTTCACATTGGATGTGGCTTCGTTTATTGGTAAAGAAAGTGAACCAACGGCTATCAAGGCTTTTATTTCGTCGTGTAGCAATTATATTGGTAATCTCACTATTCCTGGATTTGAAGCTGAGTTGGATGTTACGCCTGAAATATTGGAAAAAATTGCGAATAAATTTTTAGCTGCTACGCAACAGGCTGCTGATATCTATAATTTTTTAAAAGCTGAAAAAGGAGCTGAAAATTTCATTACTGAAGTTTCGATGGACGAAGTCGAAAATCCTCAAACACCTCTCGAACTGTTATTTATTCTCAAAATGCTTGCCGACAAAGGTGTACCTGCACAAACTATTGCTCCAAAATTTACGGGTCGTTTCAACAAAGGTGTTGATTATCGGGGTGATTTGGTTCAATTTGCCAAAGAATTTGAAGAAGATGTATTGGTGATTGATTTTGCTGTGAAAGAATTTGGATTGCCTGCGGAGTTGAAGTTAAGTGTCCATTCGGGAAGCGATAAGTTCTCCATTTACCCCATTATGGCAGATATTATTAAAAAATTAGATAAAGGAATTCACTTAAAAACGGCTGGTACCACTTGGCTCGAAGAGGTTATTGGATTGGCAGTAGCTGGGGGCGAAGGTTTGGAATTGGCAAAACAAATATATGCAAATTCGTTTAATCGAAGCGAAGAACTGTGTGCGCCTTACGCCGATGTTATCGAAATAGACAATACGCAATTGCCTACTGTGGAGGAGGTTACTGCTTGGAGCAGCGAAAAATTTGCGAATACCCTGCGCCATATTCCTGGGCATCCCGATTATAACTCCAATTTCCGTCAATTAATTCATGTTGCATATAAAGTGGCAGCCGAAATGGGCGAAACTTATACAAATTTACTTGAAAAATACGCCGATATAGTGGGTGGTTGTGTCGAAGAAAATATTTACGATCGTCATTTTAAAAGACTTTTTAATTTATAAAAATAATAACTCTTATTCCTTAATTTAGGGGATAGGGAAAAAATTAATTCTTAATGAGAAACTTTTTTGATATTAAAGATCGCGTGGTCGTCATTACTGGCGGTACAGGCGTTTTGGGTAGTTGCATGGTGGAATATCTTGCCGAGCAGGGTGCAAAAGTAGTTGTGTTGGCACGAAATAAAGAAACTGGCGACAAATTGGTAAACGGCATTTTGGCAAAAGGACAAGAAGCCTTGTTTTTGCAATCGGACGTGAACGACAAAGCTATATTGGAACAAAACTGTGCAGATGTGATGGCAAAATATGGTCGTGTGGACGTATTGATAAATGGTGCAGGCGGAAATATGCCAGGCGCCACTATTGGACCCGACAAAACGATTTTCGATTTAGATGTAGATGCTTTTAAAAAAGTAGTCGATTTGAATCTTTTTGGTACTGTGATACCAACTATGGTTTTTGCCAAAGTAATGACTGAACAAAAACAAGGAAATATTATCAATATTTCGTCCGAATCGCCATCGAATTGGCTACTAAATATGGCGAAGGATTGCGCGTAAACGCCTTAGCTCCAGGTTTTTTTATCTCTGAGCAAAATCGTGCCTTATTAACAAATGCCGATGGTTCGTTAACAGCTCGTGGCAATACAATTATTTCGCATACGCCCTTTGGTCGTTTTGGTGATGCCGAGGAATTGTTAGGAACACTGCATTGGCTTGCCAGCGATGCATCAAAATTTGTTACCGGCACCATGATAGTGGTAGATGGCGGATTTGATGCATTTTGTATTTAAGTAAAAAATATTTGTAAAGGTTTATCATTTTTTAGGTATTGAAATGGTAAATGGTAAATGGTAATTAGTAAAATAGTAAATTAAGATTATGTATTTATGTAAACAATCGTGGAGATGGTACGGTCCGAATGACCCTGTATCATTGTGGGACATCCGACAGGCTGGTGCAACTGATATTGTAACGGCTTTGCATCAAATTCCCAATGGAGAAGTTTGGCCAATTGAAGCCATTAAGTATCGTAAAAAAATTATAGCCGAAGTTGGCTTAATATGGTCGGTAGTGGAAAGCGTTCCGGTACACGAAGATATTAAAAAGCGCACTGGAAATTACAAGCAGTACATTGATAATTACAAACAGACAATTCGAAATTTGGCCGAATGTGATATTCGTATTGTAACGTATAATTTTATGCCAATTTTAGATTGGACACGTACAGATTTAGCTTATTTGATGCCCGACCGTTCCAAAGCTTTGCGATTTGAAATGGCGGCTTTTGTGGCTTTCGATTTGTACATGCTGAAACGTCCTAATGCTGAAAATGATTATACCGTAGAGCAAATTTCGAATGCTAAAGCGCGCTTTGATGCTATGAGCGAAGAGGAAAAAGAAACCCTTGTTCGCAATATGATAGCCGGATTGCCTGGTGCTGAAGAGAGTTTTACAATTGAACAATTTCAAAAGGCATTGGATACTTATAAAGGTATCAGCGAGAACGAATTACGGAATAATTTATTTTATTTTATAAACGAAATCACAAATGTTGCCGATGAGGTTGGTGTGCAAATGGCAATTCATCCCGACGATCCTCCGCGCTCAATTTTGGGCTTGCCGCGCATTTTAAGCACTGCCGAGGATGTTCGAAAACTGTTTGCAGCGGTACCAAGTGCCGCAAATGGAATTTGCCTTTGTACAGGATCGTTTGGAGTTTCGTCTATAAACGATTTGACTTCAATGTTGCGCGAATTTGGCGAACGTTTATATTATGTCCATTTTAGAAGTACGAGACGAAACGACGATGGCGATTTTTACGAAGACAATCATTTAGAAGGCGATGTAGATATGTATGAAGCCATGAAGGCATTGTTGGTAGTTATGTATACTTACAAACGACGCATACCAATGCGTCCGGATCATGGGCATCAGATGCTCGATGATTTACACAAAAAAACAAATCCTGGCTATTCCGGAATTGGTATGCTTAGAGGCATGGCTGAGTTGAGGGGGTTAGAAATGGGCATTTCGCGAACACTATTTTAAACCCCTAACCCCTAAAGGGGAATTGTAAATACTAACATCTCTTATCCCCCTTTAGGGGTTAGGGGCAAATTTAAATATTATGATTGAATTAAAAAAAGACACAAAATACGCCCTAATGGTTGCTACCAGCATGGGTGTACGTATTACGCCAGCTAATGGACAACCTGTACAGAGTAGTAAACTTTTCCAAATGGAAGTCTCGAGTGCTGAAACAAATGTTGCAAGCATTTCTTCATATCTCGGTTTGCCCGTTAAAGTATTGACTACTTTTGTGAAAGATAGTCCCATTGCGCAATTGATTAAAAGCGATTTACGCAGTCGGCACATGGATTACGAAGGCGTTGAAGTGGCACAAGGTAACCCTTGGGGGTATCGTCATCAGTTTAATATTGCCGACAGCGGTTTTGGTGCTCGTGGTCCACGAGTGCTCAACGACCGTGCCGGTGAAGTGGGTCGAACCTTGAATGTAAAAGATTTTGACCTCGAAAAACTTTTTGTAAAAGAAGGTGTTCAAATACTACATCTTTCGGGTTTGATTGGCGCGCTTTCGCCCGAAACAAGCGAATTTTGCTTAGAGTTGGCACGTTATGCTAAAAAAACGGGTACTCGTATTTCGTTCGATTTGAATTATCGTGCTTCGTTTTGGAAAGGTCGCGATGAAGAATTGCGTGCTATTTTTACCGAAATTGCTTCTGTTTCAGATATATTAATTGGTAACGAAGAAGATTTTCAACTTTGCTTGGGTATCGAAGGTCCCGAAGCGGGTGGTAAAGGCATTGAGGCTGAAATTGATGGTTTCAAAGGAATGATTGGTCGTGTAAAAGCGGCATTCCCAAATGCATCAGTTTATGCTACCACATTGCGCCAGGTTATTAGCACCAACGAACATTTGTGGGGTGCTATTATGTTAGATGGCGATGAATGGTCGGTGATTCAACCACGCAAAATTAATGTTCTTGACCGCATTGGTGGTGGCGATGGTTTTGTGGGTGGAATGCTTTACGCTATTCTCAAAGGCTGGCCTTCGGAACAATGGGCGCAATTTGGTTGGGCTTCGGGTGCATTGGCAACTACATTCCTAACTGATTATGCTCAGCCTGCCGACGAAGAGCAAATTTGGAGCATCTGGGGTGGAAATGCGCGCGTTAAACGATAAGGTCATTTACCATTTTGGCATTTACTATTTACCATTAAAAGAATGTGAAATAGTAAATGCGAAATTGCATTAAATAGTAAATGGTCAATAAATAAATTGTAAATTAATATTATGATTTTCTACGAAAATGGTTCCATAGATATTGAATTGACTTCCGAAGACTTGAAAAAAGGTCTTTTCGAAGCATTGGAGAAAATGGGAAAGCGACACAAAGTGTTAGCTATACCGCCCGATTATACGCGTTTGCCGAGTAGGGCAGGGGAGTTGACCGAATATGCGTGGCAGTTTTATGGCGACGCTTTATCGGATGTACTTCCTGCTTTGGGAACGCATTCGCCCATGACGGCGCACCAAATTGACCACATGTTTGGAGCCATGCCTGCTTCGCTTATTCGCGAGCACGATTGGCGCAACGATGTGGTTACCATTGGTTATGTGCCGGCTGAGTTTGTGAAAGAAGTTTCGGGCGGTGCTGTCGATTTTCCTTGGCCTGCGCAAGTAAATAAATTATTGTTGGAAGGTAATTTCGATTTAATTCTTTCGATAGGTCAGGTGGTACCTCACGAAGTAGTGGGAATGGCAAATTACAACAAAAATATTTTTGTAGGAACGGGTGGGGTCGAAGGTATCAATAAAAGTCATTTTGTGGGTGCTGCTTACGGCATGGAACGTATGATGGGTCATGCTGATACGCCTGTACGAAGGATTTTTAATTATGCTTCGGATCATTTTACCCAAAATTTGCCCATTGTGTATGTGCAAACGGTAGTTGGATTGGACAAGTCGGATAGTAAAATTAAATGTCGTGGTATGTTTATTGGCGACGATTACGAAGTTTTCGACAAAGCAGCAAAATTGGCCTTGCAAGTGAATTTTGATTTATTGGACAAACCGCTGAAAAAAGTAGTTGTTTATCTCGACCCTACAGAATTTAAAAGTACTTGGTTGGGTAATAAATCGGTATATCGTACGCGCATGGCCATTGAAAATGATGGCGAATTAATTGTACTTGCTCCTGCGCTCAAAGAGTTTGGCGAGGACAAAGAAATTGACCGTTTGATTCGTAAATACGGCTATTTTGGAACACCACAAACGCTTAAAGCGTGCGACGAAAATGAGGAATTGCGCAATAATTTGAGTGCGGCTGCCCATCTTATTCATGGCTCGTCCGAAGGGCGATTTAGCATCACTTATTGTCCGGGCAAAGGTGCCGAAAACTTAACAAAAGCAGAAATTGAAAGCGTTGGATTTAAGTATGCAGATATCGACGATGTACAAGCAAAATACAATCCAGAAAAATTACGAGATGGCTACAATATTATGCCCGATGGCGAAGAGATATTCTATATTTCAAATCCGGCATTGGGGTTGTGGGCGTTTAAAGAAAGATTTAGATATTGACCATTTATTCATTTACCATTTACTATTTAAGAAATGACGACTGAGGAGTTAAAGAAGAGATTGAAAGTTTTCGCTCTCAGAATTATTAAATTATCAGAGAGTTTACCAAATAATATTACTGGTAAAACTATTGGGAATCAAATAATTCGTTCTGGAACATCACCAGGTGCAAATTACCGCTCAGCTTGTTTAGGTAAATCGGATAAAGATTTTCTTAATAAGTTAAAAATGGTTGAAGAGGAATTAGATGAAACTTTGTATTGGTTGGAATTATTAGTTGAATCTGGTTTAGTAAAAGAAGATTTACTGAAAGATTTGATGAATGAAAATTATGAATTATTGAAAATTATTGTAAGCTCAATTACAACAATGAAAAAGAAGCTAAATTCAGGTCTAAAATAGTAAATGTCTTGGTTTTAAATAGTAAATGGTAAATGAAAAAATAGTAAATGAGATTAATTATCGACGATAAAATTCCGTACATTCACGGTGCATTTGAAAATGTAGCGGAAGTGATTTATTTGCCTGGCTCGAAAACAACGCCTGAAATTACGAAAGATGCCGATGTTATTGTAACCCGTACACGCACTATTTGCAACGAAAAATTGCTTGCTGGTTCGTCGGTAAAATTTATTGCTACAGCTACCATTGGCTATGATCATATTGATACTAATTATTGTGA
>JFJP01001892.1_pt1 | contig 21614 bp, 18 predicted proteins | sample 431651 | NCBI WGS metagenome assembly JFJP01 (sample SAMN02602958, study PRJNA72255) | Microbial mat metagenome, whole genome shotgun sequencing project. | biome: fresh water; feature: sink hole; material: water; isolation source: purple microbial (photo- and chemosynthetic) mats found in...
CGACGAGACCATCGGCTTCAGCGGCTTCACTCCCGCAGGCGCCGCCAAGGTCATCCCCACCGCCATCGCCGCAAGGGCACGGGTGGAGCACGACGCCGGGCGCGACTTCAAGATCGGTGTCATCACCGGAGCCTCCACCGGGCCTTCGCTCGACGGCGAGCTCGCCAAGGCCGACGCGATCAAGTTCCGCACCCCCTATCAGTCCGACAAGGACCTGCGGGAAAGCATCAATGCCGGGAAGACCCACTTTTTCGACATGCACCTGTCCCTTCTGCCGCAGTACATCCGCTACGGATTCCTCGGCAATCTTGACTGGGCCATCGTCGAAGCCGCCGATGTCTCCGCTGACGGGAAAATCCTCCTCACAACCAGCGTCGGCGCGGCACCCACCTTCCTAACACAAGCGAAGAAGATCCTCATCGAAGTCAACAGCCGCCATCCGAAGGAGCTGCTCGGCTTCCACGACATCTACGAGCCGAAGTCGCCGCCCCACCGCAGCCCCATTCCGATCTGCGCGGCCGACGACCGCATCGGCACCCAGCGCGTCTGGGTCGATCCGAAAAAAATCGTGGGCATCGTCCACTCGAACCGCAAGGACGAGGTCAAGGACTTCTCCCCGGTCACGGATGTCACCACGCGCATCGGCATCAACGTCGCCGAGTTTCTGGCCGCCGAGTTGAGGAACGGACATATTCCGAGGGAGTTCCTGCCCATTCAGTCTGGTGTGGGAAACATAGCCAACGCCGTCCTCGCCGCCATCGGTGCCCATCCGGAAATCCCGCGCTTCCAGATGTATACCGAGGTGATCCAGGATTCCGTGATTGAACTGATCAAACAAGACCGATGCTCGTTTGTCAGCGGGGTTTCCCTCACCCTGACGGATCCGGTGTTGCAAGGGATCTACGACAGTCTTGAGAGCTATCGCGGCCGCCTGCTGCTCCGCCCGCAGGAAATCGCCAACAACCCGGAGATCGTCCGCCGCATCGGCATCGTCTCCATCAACACCGCGCTCGAGGCCGACATCTTCGGCAACATCAACTCCACCCACGTCCTCGGGCAGAAGATGATGAACGGCATCGGCGGCTCCGGCGATTTCACCCGCAACGCCTACATCTCCATCTTCACCTGCCCGTCCACCGCCAAGGATGGCAACATCTCCGCCATCGTCCCGATGTGCTCGCACATGGACCACAGCGAACACTCGGTGCAGGTGCTCGTCACCGAGCACGGCGTCGCCGACCTGCGCGGCAAAGACCCGCGGGAACGCGCCTCCACCATCATCCAGAACTGCGTGGATCCTTCCTATCAGGATTTGCTTTGGAGTTATTTCAAACTTACCGAACGGGGCCACACCCCGCAATCGTTCCGCTCCGCCTTTGCCTTCCACGAGTGTTTCCTCGAGACTGGCAACATGCGGAACGCCAAGTTCTAATCGTAGCGGCGATCATCGGTCGCCATGTCCCAACTCTATTTGATCGTTTACCATGACCACCCCAGCGCAGGCGGAACAACTCCTCAACGAATTCCCGGAACACACCTACGAGCAATGGCACGCCGCCGCGGTGGCCCTGCTCAAGGGCGCACCCTTTGAGAAACTCCTGGTCAGCAAAACCTACGAGGACATCACCATCCAGCCGATCTATCGGCGTGAGGACATTGCCAACCTGGAACAACGCAACGACTTCCCGGGCACGGGCTCGCTCGTCCGTGGCAGCCATGCGGAAGGATTTCTCAAAGCCGGGTGGGAAGTCTCACAGGAATTGAAAGCGGGCAGCCCCGTGGAGCTCAACTCGATGATCCATGAGGGCCTCAACGGCGGACAAAGCGAGTTGAACATCGCCGTCGGCTGCGGCCAGGCGGAGTGTTGCAAGGGCGGCGTGGCCCTCCACACCGTGGACGATGTGAAAACCGCGCTCGCCGGTGTCGCCGTCGATGCCGTCTCGACCTACTGGCAGACCGGCCCGTCCAGCGTGCCTGTCGCCGCGCTCGTCATCGCCGCCGCCGAACAACTCGGTGTGCCTGCCGCACAGCTTCGCGGCGGATTTGAAAATGATCCGTTAGGTGAGCTCGTCTCGAAGGGCGCGCTCCATCAATCGCTCAGCACCCGTTTCGACCACATGGCGGCGCTCACGGACTACGCGACCAAAAACGCGCCGCAGCTCCGCACCATCACCGTCAAGGGCGATGTCTATCACAACGCCGGTGCCACCGCCACCCAGGAACTCGCATACATCGTCGCCACCCTCGTTTGCTATCTTGAAGAAATGAAGGCCCGCGGCCTCTCGCCCGAGAGCGTCCTGCCGCACATCCGCATCCGCCTTGCAGTGGGTTCGGACTATTTCATGGAAATCGCCAAGATCCGCGCCGCGCGCTGGCTGTGGAGCAAGGTCGCCGCCGCTTACGGTGTGGAAAACGCGCCGGTCCACATCGACGCCTGCACCTCCAAGTGGAACAAGACCACTTACGACGCCCATACCAACATGCTGCGCGTCACCGCGGAAGCCTTCGCCGCCGTCGTCGGGGGCGTGGACAGCATGCACATCGGTCCCTTCGACGAGATTTCCGGTAAGACCGATGAGTTCTCACGCCGCATCGCCCGCAACATCCACACCATCCTCCGCGAGGAATGCGGACTGGATCGGGTGATCGATCCGGCCGGCGGCTCGACTTACATCGAGTGGCTCACCGACCAGATCGCCGCCAAGAGCTGGGAGATTTTCCAAGGCATCGAGAAACAGGGCGGCATGCTCGTCTGTCTCGAAAACGGATCCGTCCAACAGTCGGTGGACGCCGTCTGCCAGGCGAAGTTCCAGAACATCCGCCGCCGCAAGGACAAGATCGTCGGTGCGAACATGTATCCCGATTTGAAAGGCAAAAAACTCACCGTGCTCACGCCCGAGTGCAAGGCGGCCAAGGCCCCGCCAAGCATGCCGGAACCCGCCGCCGTCACCGCTTCCGCGGATGCGTCGATGGTTGAGCAGGCGATTGCCGCCGCGAAAAACGGAGCCGGCAAGGTTTCCATCGCCATCGCCACCGGCCTAACCAACGGCGTTGGCGCGCCCACCCTCACCGCGCTGCCCGCCCACCGCGCCGCCGAGGAATACGAGGCGCTGCGCGATGCTTCCGCCGCTTTCGCCGCGAAAACCGGGGCAGCACCCGGGATCCTTCAGTTGAACATCGGCCCGTCCGGCCGCTACCGCCTGCGGGCAGACTGGACCGCCTCGTTCTTCGAGGCCGCCGGATTTGTCATCGATGGCGCGCGCGATTTTCCGGACATCGCGGAAGCCGTGAAAGCACTCACCGGCAGTAAGGCCGGGATCTCCGTCATCACCTCGGACGACGCCACCTATCAGGAAACCGTCGCCCCGCTCGCCGCCGCCGTGAAAGCCGCCCGACCGGAGGTCACGCTGCTGGTCGCCGGAGCTCCCGGTGATCACGAAGCCGCGTGGCGAGCTGCAGGTGTCGATGAATTCGTCAACGTCCGCAGTAACAACTACGAACTCAACGAGCAACTCCTCAAAAAAGCCGGAGTCCTGTAACGGCGATCACCGGTCGCCGCGTCCAAGTCTTCTTCCACCAATTATTCATCCATCTCTCTCCTCCTCTGATCACTGCTCACTGCTCACTGATCACTCGGCACTCAACCATTTCTTCCCATGTCCCGTCCATCATTCGCAGACATTCCCTACACCGCCGCGCCGCCCAAGACCGGTTATGACCAGTGGGCCAAGGCGCTGGAAAAAGACCTTGGCAAGCCCATCGGCGAGATCGTCTGGGACACCATGGAGAAAATCCCGGTCAAGCCGCTCTACACGGAAGACGACATCGCGGGCATGGAGCACTTGAAATACCAGGCCGGCATCGCGCCGTTCCTGCGCGGGCCCTACGCCACGATGTATTGTTTCCAGCCGTGGACCATCCGCCAATACGCCGGATTCTCCACCGCCGAGGAGTCGAACGCTTTCTATCGAAGGAATCTAGCGGCCGGGCAAAAAGGTCTCTCCGTCGCCTTCGACCTCGCCACCCACCGCGGTTATGACTCGGACCACGAGCGCGTCGTAGGTGACGTCGGCAAGGCCGGTGTCGCCATCGATTCCATCCTGGATATGAAGGTGCTCTTCGACAGCATCCCGCTCGACAAGGTTTCCGTCTCCATGACCATGAACGGCGCGGTGCTGCCCATCCTCGCGTTCTACATCGTCACCGCGCTCGAACAAGGCGCGACTTTGGACCAGCTCGCCGGCACCATCCAGAACGACATCCTCAAGGAATACATGGTGCGGAACACCTACATCTATCCGCCGGAGCCTTCGATGAAGATCATCGCCGACATCTTCGAGTTCACCTCGCAGAAGATGCCGAAGTTCAACTCCATTTCCATCTCCGGCTATCACATGCAGGAAGCCGGCGCCACCGCCGACCTGGAAATGGCCTACACGCTCGCCGACGGTTGGGAATATCTCCGCACCGGCATCGCGGCGGGCATCGACATCGACGCCTTCGCCCCGCGGCTTTCGTTCTTCTGGGCGCAGGGGAAAAATCACTTCATGGAAGTCGCGAAAATGCGCGCCGCCCGCGTTCTGTGGGCGAAGATCGTGAAGACCTTCAACCCGAAGAATCCGAAGTCGCTCGCACTTCGCACCCACTCGCAGACATCCGGCTGGTCGCTAACGGAGCAGGATCCATTCAATAACATCTCGCGCACCTGCATCGAGGCGATGGCCGCCACACTCGGCCACACCCAGTCGCTGCATACCAACGCGCTGGACGAAGCCATCGCGCTGCCCACGGATTTCTCCGCCCGCATCGCGCGGAACACGCAGATTTTCCTCCAGGATGAAACCTCGATCTGCCGCGTGCTCGACCCGTGGGGCGGTTCCTACTATTTGGAATCCCTCACTCACGAACTCATCCACCGGGCCTGGGCGCACATCATGGAAGCCGCGGAATACGGCGGCATGTCCAAGGCGGTCGAAGCCGGGATCCCGAAAATGCGCATCGAGGAAGCGTCCGCCCGCCGCCAGGCGCGCATCGACTCCGGCGAGGAAACCATCGTCGGCGTGAACAAATACCGCCTCGCGAAGGAAGACCCCATCGACATCCTCGATGTGGACAACACCGCCGTCCGGATCTCACAGATCGAGCGGCTCAAGAAACTCCGCGCCGAGCGCGACGAGGCGAAGTGTCAGGCCACGCTCCAGGCGCTCTGCGATTGTGCCGGGGGAGGCGAAGGGAATCTGCTAGCACTGGCCATCGAGTGCGCGCAAGCCCGTGCCTCGCTGGGAGAAATTTCCGATGCCATGGAGAAACACTTCGGCCGCTACAAGGCGGTCATCCGCTCCATTTCCGGAGTCTATGGCAAAGAATTCAACAACCAGGGCGACATGAAAGACATCCCGGACCTCATCGCAAAGTTCGAAGCCGCCGAGGGCCGCCGCCCGCGTCTGATGGTCGCCAAGATGGGTCAGGACGGCCACGACCGCGGTGCCAAGGTGGTTTCCACCGCCTACGCGGACATGGGGTTCGACGTGGACATCGGCCCGCTGTTCCAGACTCCGGCGGAAACCGCGAAGCAAGCGGTGGAGAACGATGTGCACATCGTGGCGATGAGTTCGCTCGCCGCCGGCCACAAGACCTTGCTGCCACAACTCATGGCCGAACTGAAAGCGTTAGGCCGCGAGGACATCATGGTCGTTTGCGGCGGAGTGATCCCCGCGCAGGACTACGATTTTCTCTATCAAAACGGAGCCGCCGCCATCTTCGGCCCCGGCACCGTGATCCCGGATTCCGCGAGGAAGATCCTGAAGCTGCTGTTGGAACAGATGGAGGATTGACCCCTACCGGCTAACTTGGCCAACAGGCCAATCCTTCGGTTGGAACTCCGCTTTGCAAACCGCCCAATGCTGTCAGTGAAACGGAGAGAACTGGCCATTCAGGATCTTTTCTAGGGAAGCAGCAGATACGGCATGAGCCGCTCCAGGGTTTTTGGACCGAGGCCCTCCACGTTGAGCAAGTCAGACGGCTTTTTGTAGGGACGCCCGCCGATGATCCGGTTGGCAGTGGCTTGGCCGACACCCGGCAGCTTCATCAATTCGTCGCTGGCGGCGGTGTTGGGATTGATTTTGAATCCTGTGGTCGGCTTAGTGGTTCCTGTGGCGATGCTGAGTTCCGCGTCTTCTTGGCGCTGTTCCTGGCGCTCGGCGGAGAGCTTGTTCCAGTTGGTTTTGGCCCAGGCACCAGCACCCGCCTTGGCGGCGATGAGTTCCGCATCACGGAGATTTTCCTGATAATTCTTCGCCGTCTTGCCCGCGGGAGTTTCCCGATAGACGCCAAAGGCCCGGGCCAAGCCCGTCCGGATCAAGTGCTCCGTTAGGTCCCGCCCGTCACCGGTCGTGACGAACGCGTAGATCCGCTTGTATTTACCGTCGCCCCTCGCATCGGCGAAAGCCGTGTGGACGGTGAACGGCCGGGAAAGCGCGCGGGCGGTCTCTTCAGCGGCGCTCTTGCCGGCGGCTTTGGCGGCATCAATGGATGCCTGCGGCGACCCACCGAATTCCGCGATTCCGAAATAACGTCTTTGTTCCCGTAGTCGGCGGGCGTCGTTCTCGTCGGTCATGTGCCACTCGATGCAGTCCGCGCCATAGAGGCGGATGGTGTGTTGGGTTCCGTCCAGGGTTTTGATCGCGAAACTGTCGCCGTCGGCCCACTCGGTTGGAATGAATTTGCAGTCGCGGAGCGCCACCAGTGGTTCCGCCGCGTGAGCGATTGCGGCGAGGAATGCCCAGGCGATGAGGGAGGCGATTGGCGTGTAAACCGAGGGTGGTTTCATGGGAGGGGGGACGGATCAGATCGTTTGGAGGGAAGGGCCCTACGACACTCACATCTTAGGGCCGTGGGGAAAGCCGGTGTGCAAGAGTTCTGCGCGGTCGGTAGACTTCCATTAACACGCACTGCAGGAGAGTGACGCCTTCTTATCCAGTCCGTCAATCCCATTGCAGGAAGGCCGGTGTGCGGAATCTTCAACGCATCCCGCCCTTTACAAGCTGGATGATCCCTGCCACACACCTCGAAATTTAGCCGCCCGGCGCTCTCTCCCAACCTTCTCCCACCATGCCCAAAGATACTTCGATCCGGAAAATTCTCGTCATCGGCTCCGGCCCCATCGTCATCGGCCAAGGCTGCGAATTCGACTATTCCGGCGTCCAGGCGTGCAAGGCGCTGAAGGAAGAAGGCTACGAAGTTATCCTCGTAAACTCGAATCCAGCGACGATCATGACGGACCCGGAATTCGCGCATCGCACTTATATTGAGCCGATTACACCGGAAGTGGTGGAAAAAATCATCATCCGCGAGAAGCCCGACGCCCTGCTCCCGACGCTCGGCGGCCAGACGGCGCTCAACACCTCGATGTCGCTCTACAAGTCCGGCACGCTCGACAAACACGGCGTCCGCATGATCGGCGCCAAGGCCGAGGCCATCGACATGGGCGAGGATCGCCAGCTTTTCAAAGAGGCGATGATCCGCATCGGCCTCGACATGCCGCGCTCCGGCATCGCCCACACGATGGAAGAAGCGAAGAAGGTGGCCGAGGAAATCGGCACGTTTCCACTCATCGTCCGCCCGGCTTTCACCCTCGGCGGCCAGGGTGGGGGAATCGCCTACAACCGCGAGGAGTATGAGGAAATCATCCACCGCGGGCTCGATCTCTCGCCGGTTTCCGAGGTGCTCATCGACGAGTCGCTGCTCGGTTGGAAAGAGTTCGAAATGGAAGTCATGCGCGACTGCGCCGACAACTGCGTGGTGATTTGCTCAATTGAGAACCTCGACCCGATGGGCGTCCACACCGGCGATTCCATCACCGTCGCGCCGATCCAGACGCTCACCGACCGTGAATACCAGATCATGCGCGACGCTTCGTTCGCCGTGATCCGCGAGATCGGCGTGGAGACCGGCGGCTCGAACATCCAGTTCGCCACCTGCCCGAAAACCGGCCGGATGATCGTCATCGAAATGAACCCGCGGGTTTCCCGCAGTTCCGCGCTCGCCTCGAAAGCGACCGGATTTCCGATCGCCAAGATCGCTGCGAAGCTCGCTGTCGGCTACACGCTCGACGAGCTGCCGAATGACATCACCCGCGTCACGCCCGCTTCGTTCGAGCCGACGATCGACTACGTGGTCACTAAAATCCCGCGTTTCACCTTCGAGAAATTCCCGACTGCGAATCCGGTGCTCACCACCTCGATGAAATCTGTCGGCGAGGCGATGTCCATCGGCCGCACCTTCAAGGAGTCCATGCAGAAATGTCTGCGCTCGCTCGAAACCGGCCGTTGGGGCTTCGGCTTCGACAAGAAGGACCCGCAAAACCCGACCCGCGACGAGATTACCCGCAAGCTCCAGATTCCCAATGCCGAGCGCATTTTCTGGCTGCAAACCGCGTTTGTGAACGGCTGGACGCTGGAGGAGGTTTTCGACGCCACCCAGATCGACCCGTGGTTCCTCCGCCACCTACAGCAAATCGCCCAGGAAGGCGAGCAACTTGCCTCGCTTGACCTCAAGCGCGCGAAAAAACTCGGTTTCTCCGACCGCCAGATCGCCATGGCCAAGGGCACGTCCGAAGACGAAGTCCGCGCCGAGCGCAAGGCGAAGGGCATCATCCCCGGCTACCGCCTCGTCGACACCTGCGCCGCCGAGTTTGAGGCCTACACGCCGTATTATTACTCCTCTTACGGCGACGAAAACGAAGCCCGCCAGTCGGACAAAAAGAAAATCATCATCCTCGGCGGCGGACCGAACCGCATCGGCCAGGGCATCGAGTTCGACTATTGCTGCGTGCACGCTGCCTTCGCACTCAAGGAGTTGGGTTACGAAACCATCATGGTGAACTCGAACCCCGAGACCGTTTCCACCGACTACGACACCTCGGACAAACTTTTCTTCGAGCCACTCACGCTCGAAGACGTGCTCAACATCTGCGACGAGGAAAAACCCTTCGGCGTCATCGTCCAGTTCGGCGGCCAAACCCCGCTCAACCTCGCCGCCGACCTCGAACGCCACGGCGTCCCGATCATCGGCACCTCGCCGAAATCCATCGAGCAGGCCGAAGACCGGAAATTTTTCTCCGCCCTGCTCGACAAGCTCAACCTCAAACAGGCCGAAGCCGGCACCGCGACCAACGAGGAGGAAGCCATCGTCATCGCCAACCGCATCACCTATCCGGTCCTCGTCCGCCCGTCCTTCGTGCTCGGCGGCCGCGGCATGATGATCGTTTACAACGACTCCGAGCTTTCCCGCTACATGCGCGAGGCCGTCATCGCCTCGCCCGAGCGCCCGGTGCTCGTGGACCGATTCCTCGACAATGCCACCGAAGTGGACGTCGACTGCATTTCCGATGGCGAAACTTCCGTCGTCGGCGCGATCATGGAGCACATCGAACAGGCCGGCATCCACTCCGGCGACTCGGCGTGCGTCATCCCGGCGTTTTCCCTCTCAGAGTCGATCAAGGCGGAAATCACCCGCGCCGCCATCGATCTCGCCCGCGAGCTCAACGTCCGCGGCCTGATGAACATCCAGTTCGCCGTGAAGGACGAGCAGCTCTACGTCATCGAGGTCAATCCTCGTGCTTCCCGCACCGTGCCGTTTGTGAGCAAGGCCACCGGCGTTTCCCTCGCCAAGCTCGCCGCGAAAGTCATGGTCGGCGAAAAACTCAAGGACCTCGGCTACACCCAGACCATCGTTCCCCTGCATTTCTCGGTGAAAGAAGCCGTCTTCCCATGGAACCGTTTCCCCGGCATCGACATCGTGCTCGGCCCGGAAATGAAGTCCACCGGCGAGGTCATGGGCATCGACGCCGACTGGGGCATGGCCTACGCCAAATCGCAGATCAGCGCCTTCAACCCGCTTCCCACCGAGGGCAATGTCTTCCTCTCCGTCGCCGATCTCGACAAGAACCGCGCCGTGCAAGTCGCCCGCGACCTCTCCGAGCTCGGCTTCAAAATCTTCAGCACCGGCGGCACCCACGCCCGCCTCGTCGCCGAAGGCATCCCGAGCACCCGTGTTTACAAAGTCCTCGAGCAGGCCCGCCCGAACGTGATCGACATGATGAAAAACAACGAAATCCATTTCATCATCAACACCCCGAGCACCCACGAATCCCGCGCCGACGAGATCCTGATCCGCTCCACCGCCATCGCCCAAAAGATCTCCCACGCCACCAACCTCTCCGCCGCCGAGGCGTCGGTGAAGGCGATGCGCTCGTTGAAGACCCGGGAATTTACGGTGAAGAGCATCCAGGAGTATCACGCTTGACGTGGCGTGATTGCCCAGCCGGAGATTGAAACATTTCTTTCATTCTCCGGGGGCAAATTAAAGAAAAGGGCTGAAAGCATTAATTTGGGATCATTGAATGGGCAAAGTGGATCGCTTGCCAGTCGGAGGATTTAAGGGGCAAATCCGTATTGCCCCCTTCGTCCGCCCTGCCGACTCTTCGGCGCATGGCGAAGCGGAACAAGAAAGTGGGAGGCGGTGTGTTTCTTCTGAAGGCTCGACCCATGGGTCTGCGGGCAGGGCTGGATCCCGCCGGTTTCAACCACCTCGCCGATGATCTCGAAGCGGAGGCGTTTCTCGAAACCACCCGCAATCTGACGGAGCGCAGCCGATAATTGTGCCAGATGCCAAGCTGCGCTTTTTGCCTACGACGAGAGCGGACCGTTTCAAAATCCCCCAAGCGCAAATCCTGACTCCCGAGCACCCCGCTATGGCGGTTCTCGCGTGTGGAAGCAACAAGGAGCGGCGGATTGCCTTCGGCCATGCGTGATGCGCTTCGCGATTTGATAAGGCGCGCTACCGCTCGCTCTGCATTCCGATCCGCCGATGCGCATGAATTGGCAATGAGTGAATGCGAAGCGCTTTTCATTGGCTTCCCATGCACGGGGCGAATCGGAGTATCGCCCCTCGGAGCGGCGGACTCCGATCCGCCGATGCGCATGAATTGCCAATGAGTGAATGCGAAGCGCTTTTCATTGGCTTCCCATGCACGGGGCGAATCGGAGTATCGCCCCTCCTTGATCAGGCAAGGAAGCGCTTGATCCAGTCGGCTTCTTCCAGCAGAAACTCACCTTCCCGCAAGTGCGCCTTCATCGGGTTCCGTCGGATATAGCGGGCCACGTTGACGAAGTGATCCCAGTCGCGGATCATCCTGTCGAAATAGTCCTTCTGCCAGAGAGGACCGGAGTCTTGTGTCTGCCGGTGGATTTTCACTGCGGAAAAACGTTTCCAACTGGCCACGATCCGGGCCAACGACTCCGACTCACCAAGGGTTAGAAGTAGGTGGACATGATTCGGCATGATCACCCATGCGTGCAGAAGATAGCGGCTTTGATCAAAATGGCGGAAGGCCCCGCCACGATTCCGGCGTTTTCAGCATCGCGAAACAAGCAGGATCCGTGGCCTTGATCCAGATGATGATCGATCCGCGACGAGAAGTTCTTGTGGTATTCCGCTTCGGCCTCCGGAGACCATGGTTTTGGGTGATTCTGTATCCAATGATCCCGTTCCTGCTGCCACTGTCTGAGGAGATTCGCCGGTATCGAATCACCGAGCCGGAAGGTCAGGAAGTAGGTGGCCTGATCCTGCTGCCAGTGTGGCAGATGATTCTGGGTTTTGTGAATTTCGGCGAATTCATTCAGAAATTTCAGAACGAGATAGGGCGATGGAATGGAATCCATAGGTGATGAGGAAGATGAGAATCCGATGAAGTTGTCGAGCATGAAAGGAGCGGCGGACTCCGTCTCCGCCGATGTCCATGAAGTTGCCAATGAGTGATGGCGAAGCGCTTTCCATTGCCTTCTCATGAGCAGGGCGAATCCGAGTATCGCCCCTCCGTTCATGAAGGGCCAATGAGTGATGGCGGAGCGCTTTTCATAGGCTTCCCATGGACAGGGCGAATCGGAGTGTCGCCCCTCCTTGGTGAGCTCTTGCTCCGACATTTCGGAATCTAGGCTCAAGCGTGAATCCTAAAACCCGAGCGCCCCTCCATGAGCCTTTCGAGCGCTCCAAGCTCTACGGATAGATCACCTGTTGCAGGAACAGTCCGTCAGCCGGGGCGCAGAGCGGGGATTTGCCTAACGGGAGTCCCGGTGGCTGGTCGAGCAGCGCGGCGAAATCATCCAGCCGGATCCTGCCTTGCGCGGCGTGCACGGCGCCGCCGGTGAGGAGGCGGACCATCTTGTAGAGGAATCCATCACCCCGGTAAGTGATCTGATAGCCGTCCTGCAGGGTGGTGAGTTCCACCGACTCGATCGTCCGGCACCAGTCGATGTCCGGGGTTTCATTGCCACGATAGGCGGCGAAGGCGTGGAAGTCGTGGCGGCCGATGAAAAGCGCGAGCGCGTCCCAGAGGACGTCGGCATCGAGCTGGCGCGGGAGGTGCCAGGCGAGCCCGGCCTTGAGCGGCGGCAGGACGGGATCGGTGCAGAGGTCGAAATGATAGATTTTCCCGATGGCGGAGAAGCGGCTGTGGAAATCCGCGGCGACTTCCTCGCAGGCCATGACCCGGATGGTGGCGGGCAGCTTGCAGTTGAGCGCGGGCACCCAGTTGAAGGGGTTCATGGAGATTTCCGGCGGGGCGTCGAAGTGGGCGATTTGTCCGAGCGCGTGCACGCCGGTGTCGGTGCGGCCGGAGCCGTGGAGGCGCACCGGTTGTTTCGCGACTTCCGCCATCGCGGCCTGGACGATGTCCTGCACGGTGTTGCCACAAACCTGCGATTGCCAGCCGTTGTAAGGGCGGCCGTCGTAGGCGATTGTTAGTTTGAGGCGCATCTATTCAATTTCCCCCATCCACAGGTTGAGGATTTCCACGGCGGCGGCCTGGTCGATGATGGCTTTTTGTTGGCGGGCGTTGCGGCCGGCTTCGCGGAGCTTGGAGGCGGCGGTGGAGGTGGTTAGCGTTTCATCGACGAAGACCAGGGGAATGGTCGGGATGCGTTCGCGGAGCAGGCCGGCGAAGGCGCGGACCTTGGCGGCGGAGCTTCCTTCGCTGCCGTCCATGCGGATGGGCAGGCCGACGACGAGGGTGTGGGTCTGCCGGGCTTCCGCAAGCCGGGCGATGCGCTCGATGGCGTCGCCCTTGCTTTGGTCGATGGTTTCCACCGGATGCGCGAGGATGCCGAAGTCGTCGGTCGCGGCGACGCCGATGCGGGCGTCACCGTAGTCGATGCCGAGGGCGGGGTGGGGGGAGTTGGTGAGTTGGGCGTTGATTGCGGAGATGAATGAATGAATGAAAGCCGGGATAAATCCCGCGGTCCGGTTTTCAGAGCAGCTCTACCGGGAGGATGTCGGAGAGTTTTTTGATGGAGTCGGCTTGGTGGCGGTTGGCGATGAGCAGGGCGTCCGGGGTTTGCACGATGATCAGGTCGTCCACGCCGAGCAGGGCGATGCGGGTGCCGGGGCGGGCGTTGAAGATGATGTTGTTCTGTGAATCGAGCTCGCTGATCGGTTCGTTGGCGCGGTTTTCCTCACCGAATTTTTCGAGATACTTGGCGATGGAGATCCACGAGCCGACGTCGTCCCAGTCGAAGGTCGCCTCGATGTTGAAAACGCGGTCGGCGCTTTCCATCAGGGCGTAGTCGATGGAGATCGGAGTGAGTTCGGGAAACCGCGAGTTGACGGTGGCGAGGATGTCCTTGGAATCGCGGAGCTCGGAAATGAAGCCGCCGAGTTCCGGCGCGTGGGCGTCGAGCTGCCGGATCACGGTGGGCAGCGACCAGACGAACATGCCCGCATTCCAGGAGAATCCGCCTTGGGCGAGGAATTGCCCGGCGAGCTCGGCGCTGGGTTTTTCCCGGAAGCGTTTCACCTCGAAGGGCGGATGGGCGCACTCGAGGCCGGGGATGGATGCGGGGTCGCCGCGCTCGATGTAGCCGTAGGACGGGCAGGCCCAGGTCGGGCGGAGGCCGATGGTGACGAGCCCGTCGGATTTCCCGGCGGTGGCCAGGGCATCGCGCATGACGGCGTGATAGGCGGCGGTGTCCTGGATCAGCTGGTCGGAGGGCAGCACCATCATCACGGCGTCCGGGTTGCGCGCGGCGATCAGGCCGATGCCGAGAGCCACGGCGGGAGCGGTGTCGCGCTTGGCGGGCTCGGCGAAAATATTTTCCGCGGGAAGCATGGTGGCCAGTTCCCGGACGGCGTCCACTTGCAGGGAATTGGTGAGGATGAGGATGTTTTCGAAAGGAACCAGGCCTTCAAGACGCTTGATCGTCTGTTCAAGCAGCGTTCCGGTGCCGAACAGATCGAGAAGCTGCTTGGGCTTGTTGTTGCGGCTGAGCGGCCAGAAGCGGGTGCCGGAGCCTCCGGCGAGAATCAGGGCGTAGGTGTTTTCGAGGGCGGGCATGTCACCGGCAGGCTTGCCTAAAGGTCAGGGCTGGAAAAGCGGGAATCTCGGAAATGTGCGTTCCCATCGCCGGAAAGCGAACTCGCCGGGGCGGGGGATTCGTCTAGCCTCGCCCCATGAGTGTCAAAACCGTCCTGCTGGGATTCCTTCTATTTCAAAGCTTTCCGGTATCCGGTGTCGAACTCCCGGACCCGGAGGCGGGCTTTGAATCGATCTTCGACGGCACGCTCAAGAACTGGGACGGCGACCCGGTTTACTGGAAGGCTGAAAGCGGAACCCTGGTGGGCGAAGTTCGGCCTGACACCCTGCTCAAACGGAATTCCTTCATCATCTGGCGCGGCGGCGAGTTCGCCGACTTCGAGCTGAAACTGGAATACCGCGTTTCCGCCGCAGGCAACAGCGGCATCAACTACCGGAGCATCGAGGTCCCGGGCGTGAAATGGGCGATGCAGGGCTATCAGGATGACATCGACGGCAAGGACCAGTGGAGCGGCCAGAATTACGAGGAACGGGGGCGGACTTTCCTCGCCTATCGGGGGCAAAGTGTCCTGCTCATGCCCGGAAAAGCACCTGAAATCACCAGGGAACTGGGCGACCGCGCGGAACTGCAGAAAAAGGTGCTTAAAAACGACTGGAACCAGGTTCACATCATCGCCCGCGGAAATCTGTTACAGCATTTCACCAACGGGGTGCTCATGTCGAAGGTGCGCGACGAGGATCCGGAAAGACGCCGGTCGAGCGGAATGTTAGGCGTACAGGTCCATGTCGGGCCGCCGATGAGGATCGAGTTCCGGAACATCCGGGTGAAACTCCTGAAATAACAAATCAACCTGCCGGACCGCGGGTGCCCGGCAGGTCGGTAGGTTACTTGCTTAGGGCTTTGTCGATCTTTTCACCCGCTTTTTCGACCGGTCCTTTCGGATCGACCGCGTCCTTCACGTCTTCAACCGCCTTGTCCATGCTTTCACCGACTTTTTCGGCAGGGCCTTTTTCACGGCAGGAAACCACGGAGGCGATGAAAGGAAAGATACACAGGGATAACAGCAATGACGGTTTCATGATTCAGGTCTAAGGGTTGAGCGGTCGCCTCCAAGAAGTTGTTTGGCGACATGAGGAAGCAGTCGCACACTTTCGGGAGATTGCTACCGGCATCACCGGTAAATCCCATCTAACTGACGAAACGTGCAAAACGCCCCGATAGGAACCCGGAGATATTGGGGGCGATCAGATTTGTCCCAACCGCACCCGCAAAATCCAGGCCTGCGTGGCGATGCCGGGGTTAGCGTGCCTGCCCCGCGGCCATCGGATCAACGGTACTTGCGCGGAGCGGGAGGGGGAATAGGAGGGGGACCGCCGCGGTAATAGCGGTTATTATAATAATTACGGTTATAATAATTATCGTGACGATTATTATGATTTTTTGCAGCCGCGTAGCCAATCACGCCTGCGGCGGCGGCTCCTGCGACAGCGAGTGCCGGATCCACGGATTGCACGGGGCGTCCATAGGCGTCGTAAGTGGTCATGCAGCTGACCCCGGAACCCATACTCGCGGCTAGTAAGACGCCCGTAATCAGGCGCGTGATGATGTGTTTTTTTGTCATGACGGTATAGAGAATACTTTGACCCGCTGGTAAGCAACCCGCATTTGGAAAATTTCGTGTGGGTCTGTTCAGTAGCAGTGAGGGTGTCCGCGACGGTAGTAGGCGCCGCCGCGACCATAATACCCGCCCCCGCGGTAATGGCCGTGGTCGTGGCTGTTCGCGGCGGCGTAACCGATCAGTCCGGCTGCGGCCACGCCGGCCAACGCCAGTCCGGGGTCCACGGTCTGCACCTGCCGGCCGTAAGCATCGTAAGTGGTCACGCAGCTGACACTGGACATGATGAAAGCAGCCAGGAGTGACAGAGCCGACCAACGGAGGAAGGATGAGGTGGTTTTCATACCCGGAGAGACGTTGATAAACCGGCGATATTCATTCGATTTTCAAAAAAGATCCGGGCAGGAGACCCGGGTCAAACCCGCCGGATTTTGCCGCTTTCGGTGAGTGGCAGCCTGTCAACAAACCTTGCCCTGACCGGCACCTTGTAGGCCGAGAGGGATTGGCGGCACCAGCGGATCAACTCGCGGGATGTCAGGTTTGCGCCCGGATGCAAGATGACCTCCACGACGGGAACGGTGCCCAGCACGGTGTGCGGTAAGCCAATGACGCGGCACCGGCGCACCGGAGGCAGGCTTTCGATCACCGTCTCGACCTCCTCCGGGAAAACCTTCATGCCATTCACGTTGAGGACGCTTTTTTTGCGGCCGCGGAGGAAGAAGCGTCCTGCGGCGTCGGTTTCGGCCAGATCGCCGGTTGCGAACCAGCCATCCACGCAGATTTCATCGACGGGCTGCCAAGGCGAGAGATAGGCGTCGAACATTCCGGGCCCTTTGACCCACAGTTCGCCCACCAAGCCTGTGGCCATCGGTCGCCCTTCTTCATTGCGGAGCTCCACGTCGAACGCGGGCAACGGCCGCCCCACGGCAGTCGGGCAATCGCGCGCGCCGCAGGTATTAAGCAGTGGCAGGCCGATTTCGATGATGCCCAATCCCTGGACGAGCGACTTCTCGAAGCGGGTGCGGAAATCCTTCGCCACCTGTGCCGGCAAGGGGGCAGCGGTGCTGACCGCCAGGCGGAGTTCCGGCCAAGTGAAGTCGCCGGGATCCACCGCCAGTTGGGCGAAATGGAAGGGAGCGCCGTAAATCACGGTGGCCCGCGTGGCCTTGGCGCATTCCAGGATCTGTTCCGCGAGATGCGAGGTGCCGATCACGGTGCAGGCCCCGTGGTAAAGATAAAGTATGATGGACACCGCGAAGTGGTGGGCCATCGGCAACATCCACAGGACCCGGTCGCCGGGGCCGATTTCGAGCGCCTCATTCGCCGCGGTGATCCGCTCGCGCAGCTTGCGGTGGCTCAGGACAATGCCCTTGCTTTTGCCCGTGGTGCCGGAGCTGAAGCGGATGAACGCCGGGTCCAGCGCGGTGAATTCCGCCTCCTGATCGATGCCCCGTGATGCCAGCGGCACCCACGCCGCGCCGGTGGATTTTTCGGGTTGGCCGGTTGAGATTCCCGGTCCACTGGCGCGGCGGTCGAGGATCATGCCGCACAATCCGGTGCGCTCGATGATTTCCAGGCGCTCAGGTTCGGTCAGCTCGTCGGCCAGGGGCACCAGGCATCCGCCGGCTTTGAGAATCGCCAGTGCGAGAATGATGTAATCCACGCCGTTTCGGCAAGCGAGGCCGACACGGGGCACGCCGTTCCGATGGAACCCCGGGCATTTTTCCAGCCACGCCGCGACTTCGGCGACGCGCACGAGCAATCCACCGAAGCTGAGCGTGACCCCGTCGGCCATCAGCGCTGGATGCTCCGCCGAAGCCCGCAGGGCGATTTGATCCACAATGTTCACGTCCGGCGGTCGTAGCCTTTTAATTGCCAAGCGACAAGAGTTTCAAATTCCGCCAGTCAGCGGGTTCCGGAAAACCGCCAAATGACGGTCCACCGATCTGCCTTGGGCATCGGGGAGCGGGCGTGGCGCCCAATGCTGTCAGTTTAAGAATTTTTAACCGCAGATGAACGATGCACGCCTGGATCACGGTTTCGGTTTCTTGCTTCCGCGCCGCAACCGCTCGGTGATGGCTAGAATCGCCGGATGGCTGAAACGCCGCTCGGCCGTGATGGCGTAAAACTGTGTTTCCACCTCCTTCGTCCGGCCGATCGGCACGAAGCCATATCTCTCGACCGCTTCGGAGGCAACCACCGTGGGCACCGCGATGAATGCGTGGCCGCTGGTCGCCACGATTTTCGTCAGGGCCGCGTCTTCGAACTCGGCCACCACGCGTGGTTCCACGCCGGTGCTGCGGAACCATTTTTCCAAGTCGCGCCGGAGGCTGCAATTCTGGGTCGGCAGCAGCGCCGGAGCGCCATCGAGATTCCGCGGGAAGCGGCCCTTGAGTTTTTTCGCCAGCCCGGGCATCGCGCAAAACGTGATTTCGGACGAGCCTAGCAGATGATTGAAAACCTTGCCGGCGATCCCCGGCGAGGCGGGCTCGTCGGACAGCACCACGTCGAGGCGGTGGGTGTTGAGCTGGGAGACAAGGTCCGCCAGTTTCCCCTCGTGGCAGGTGAGCTGGACCGGCGGCTTGTGCTCCAGCACGGGGCGCAGGATGTCGTAGCTCATGAGCTTCGGGAACGAGTCCACGATGCCGACGTGCAGGCGCAGCGAGCGGGAGCCCGGTGCCTGCTTGGTGGCGCGCAGGATCTCGCTGCCCAGCGTGAAAATTTCCTCGGCGTAGCCATGGATCAACTGGCCAAACTCGGTCAGCACCAGCGACCGCCCGCTGGGACGGAACAGCGCCTCGCCCAGGCTCGCTTCCAACAGTTTGATCTGCGTGCACATCGAGGGCTGCGAGATTTTCAGTTTCTCGGACGCCCGGCGCAGACTGCCCTCCGTGGCGACGGTCCAGAAATAGCGCAGATGGTGGTAATTGAGAAATTCGGCTCCGGATAACGTTTCCATTTTTTGAAATGTTTAGTGTGAGTTTTCGTATTATGCAAATTCTTTCGTGGCACCCATGGTTTGCCCGTCAACCAACCCCACTCACCATGAAACTGACCCTGACCCACCGCAACCACGCTCCGTCCATCTCCATCGTCGAGATGATCCAAAACGAACTGAAATCCCTGCAGCCCGACCTTCAGATCGATGAGGCGCGCGTCCGTCTGGAGCGCAGCCTCACCGACAGCCCGCCGTTCAGCGTGGCCTTCCATCTCGTCACGCCGGGACCGGACGTCATCGTGAAATCCTCGGACCACACGCTGCGCGCCGCCATCCTCAAGGCCTTCGACCGGATCGCCGGTAAAATTGGCCACCGCAGGGTCAAGCGCTCGCGCCGCCGTGAGAAAGCGCCGGCCATCGAGCTGACGCGCCGCCGCCCTGCCGGTGTCCAGCACGGTTAACCCGGACATCGCCTCACGAACTCCGGCCCATCGCCATGCCGGTGATTCGTGAGGTCTCCCGGAGTAGCCTGCAACCTCTTCCTCCGCCCCGGATCCTTCGCTTCACGCCAAGCACGCGCAGACGACAACCTGTTCCCCATCGCATCCAAAACGCACCAATCACTCTCTGATACAATATGACCATTCTCTCACTACTCGCCACCACCGCAGCTACCGCCGATCCCGCAAGCATGAAAATGTGGGCTTACATCGGCTTCATCGCGCTTGTGATGGTGTTCCTCGCCCTCGATCTCGGTGTCTTCCATCGCGAGGCTCATGAAGTCAGCATGAAGGAGTCCATCACCTGGTCCGGCATCTGGCTCACTTGCGGAGTCTCGTTCACTGCGTTCATCTACTATGCCTATCAGTTCCACTGGCTGGGCCTGGGGTTGGAAACCCCGGTCTATGTGGGAGGCTCGATTGTGCTCGGGGAGGTCACGGGGGCCACGGCGGCAATCCAGTATCTCACCGGATACATCGTCGAAAAGTCTCTCGCGATGGATAACATCTTCGTCATTGCGATGATCTTCGGTTACTTCGCGATCCCCACGAAATACCAGCATCGCGTGCTCTTCTGGGGCATCATCGGCGCACTCATCATGCGCGGAGGGATGATCTTCCTCGGAGGGGAGTTGATCATGCGTTACACATGGATCCTCATTGTCTTCGGTTTCTTCCTGATTTTCACGGCGGTGAAGATGGCTCTCATCACAAGCCATAGCGACCCGGGAAACAATCCCGTCGTGAGACTCGCAAAGCGCTTCTTCCGCACGGTGACTTTCTATGACGGTCAGAAGTTCTTCACCCGCCGCACGGTGGCTCCCACTTACATCAAGGATCCGAAAACAGGCAGTGACATTGCCGCCCCTGCCGAACCGGGCACTCTCTCCGCACGTTGGGCCATTACTCCGCTTTTCCTCGCGCTGATCATGGTGGAAATCACAGACCTTGTGTTTGCGGTTGATTCCATTCCCGCGATCTTCGCGATCACGCCGGATCCCTTCATCGTCTTCACAAGCAACATTTTCGCGATCCTCGGCCTGCGCGCCCTGTATTTCTGCCTGGCCGCCCTGATTGCTAAATTCCGCTTCCTCAAGCCTGCCCTGATCCTGATTCTCGCCTTCATCGGCATCAAGCTGCTGTTACTCGCCGCGCCGCCGTATTTCAATGATTTCGGCCTCAGTGCCCATGAATTCAACAGCATCAAGATTGATCCGCTTGTTTCGCTGGTCATCGTGCTCGGCACGCTCGCCGCGGCAACGGTGATGTCCGTCCTGATACCTAACAAAGAAGAGAATCCGAGCTAATCATCCCTCATCCTGTCACCATGAACCCGATCACCACTCATGACTCACTGCTGGCAATCTGCCTCCATGCCGCCTACTCGAATGGCGAGCAATCGGATGCCGAGCGCCGGGAAATCGCCCGCTACGCCGAAGAAATGGACGCGGACAACCTGGCGGCTCTCTCGCGCAGGATCCTGATGGGGAAACTCTCCATCGAGGAGGCATGCAAGGGTCTCGGCACCAGCCAGGACCGAATGCTTGCTTACGAAATGGCGCGGGCGATTTGCGAAGTCGGTGGCTCGATTTCCCCCGAGGAAGGAGAGTTTCTCACGGAATTGCGCCGCCGCCTGACCCTTTCGGAAGGCGAGTCAAGTGCCGTGGACGAGGAGGTCGATTCCGCCGCCCTCGCGCCACTTGGCGCGACGCTGCCGGAGCCGGTCACGACCGACAGCGGCGGCATGATTCTCAAATACGCGATCCTTGCTGGTGCTCTCGAACTGTTGCCTCAAACTCTGGCCACGGTTGTCATCATTCCCATGCAAATGAAGATGGTCTATCGAATCGGGAAGTCCCACGGGGTGGAGCTTGATCGTTCCAATATCAAGGACTTCCTCGCCACCGCTGGCATCGGACTCGGTTCTCAAATGGTCGAGGGCTTCGCACGCAAACTGGTGGGCAAGTTCGGCCGCAAACTCGGAGGAAAAACCGTCGGCAAGGTGGCTGACCAACTCGCGGGATCGGCCGTGTCTTTCACATCGACCTACGCCATCGGCCACATGGCCCAGGGTTACTATGCGGGCGGTCGCAATCTCACGGCCCCGGATCTGAAAAAGCTCATCGGGCCTTTGCAAAGCCAGGCCCGCGAACTTCACACCCGCTACCTGCCGGAAATCCAAGAGCGGGCCA
>JFJP01042407.1_pt1 | contig 21613 bp, 25 predicted proteins | sample 431651 | NCBI WGS metagenome assembly JFJP01 (sample SAMN02602958, study PRJNA72255) | Microbial mat metagenome, whole genome shotgun sequencing project. | biome: fresh water; feature: sink hole; material: water; isolation source: purple microbial (photo- and chemosynthetic) mats found in...
ATGGAATAACTGTTAGTGGATCATCCACATTTACATCAGGTTTCGATGTACCAAATTCCACTAACGGTCAGGTTTTGGTATATTCATCTGCCGTAAGTAGATATATACCAAAAACGGACACCACACTAACAAAGACTATAACAATTGAAGCCCCCACAGCAACCGAAAATATTACTATTTTCAAAACAGATGTAGCAATAACAGTTAGAGAAGTCATAGCGGTTAGTATTGGTTCAACTCCAAGCACAACGTATCAGATACAACAGGGATCGTCCCGTGCGTCAGGCACTGCGGTAACCGGAAGTGCGGCCACCACATCAACTACAACCGGAGATGTTCAATCAATAACAACCGCCGCAATTCCTGCTGATAGATGGGTGTGGGTTACAACATCTGTGGCAAGTGGAACAGGTGTTAGTCTTACCATAGATATCAGATATACGGAGGATTGATAAATGGCAGTAACCATAGGAACTATAAAATCGGGAACTTATGTGGGGCCGGGAGGTGGAACAACCGTTACTATAACGGGCGTTACTCAGGATGTCGGTAGTGGTGGTTATATGTATTTGATCATACAACACGACCAACCCTATACACCAACTGTCAAGTATAATAATGTTTCCATGACCAAGATACTCACATATAGTGGACAGGGGATTATCACTGATATTTTTGAGTTAGCAAGTCCAAGTACCGGAAGCAATAGTTTGGTGTTGACATATACTGCTTTCCAAGAATACACAACAAACATTGGGTATATGGTTCTATCCTGTATAGGTGCTGATGGATATGGGAATAATACAAAAGTTGATGGTCTTGCGAGTTCTCCGGGTATTGCTTGTAATCTCGCATCGGTTGGTTTAGGGTCGGCGGTATTCTTGATAGGTGTATTGCCCAACGCAACTAATTGGTAACAAACACTAACTATTGACGGAACATCAACAACATCACCAACTTACAATCAGACAATTCCCTCAAGTGCAAGGGGAACGGGTTACTATAAGAATGATGTAGCAACCGGAAATTGTAACCTATTGAGTCAATTTGGTTATAATATGTTAGGTATTGCAGTAGAGGTCAAAGCGGCGGCGGTAGTATCTTCCCGTAGAATATTTGTAATAGGATAACAAAACAACAGGAGAAAAGTAAATGGTAACCAAAGATATAAACACAACAGCAGAGTTGTGGTTTGACGAAATAAGAATAAGAACCACAAAAGTGAATGGTGTTCCACAGGGAAGTGTTACATCATATGGTAAGTTTATGATTTTTGATTCGGCAACAGTTATATCAAGTATTGAAATCAGTAGAGATATGAGTGAGTTTTTAACCATCCTTGGTGGAAAACTAGCTCTCGATCCTATGGTTGTGTATCAAGGAATTTGTGATTCGCTTGAGCAGATATATATAGATGCTACGACACCCGTAGAACCACCCGTAGAACCACCCGTAGAACCACCCGTAGAACCACCCGTAGAACCACCCGTAGAACCACCCGTAGAACTAGAACCACCGGTTGGTTGAAAATTGTAGAATGATAAATACTAATGTGAATGAAATGTTTAATTCTTATTGGAGGGTTTATGTTGGTTAAGTTGATCGATGTTCGTCATGTGTATGAGTTTGCCGTTGGTGTAAAGAGTAATGCCTTTTCCGATACACATATTGATTTCCTTTGGTTTTGTGATGATGTTATTGACAATCTAAAATCTATTATACAACCTACATTGGATCAGATAGGTACTTTAAAGAAGTGGTATGAAGAATCTATTACAAAGATTCAAAAAGATTATTCAGAAAAGACCGATGATGGTAATATCAAAACAGAACCTGATACCGATGGAAACAATGTAATTGTTTTTGCTTCCGATGAAATGAAAGAAAAATATAAGTCTGCCTTTAATGAATTGAATAAAACATTACAGGAAAAAGAACAAATCATAGTGGACAAACTTAACGAAGAAGTTGAGATTTCCGATATATCAAAGATTTCTAAAACAACAGTTCCAAAGATTGATATCAAACCTGTAGTGTTTGAAAGTCTTAAAAAATTCATAGAGAGATAATTCTTGGATGAAACATATTACACCTTTGGTAAATTTACATTTGGAGCCGGATCATTTGGGTCCGGTCCTTCTTTTGATACAGGAGCGCAAATGGAACAAATAATGAGGAACACTCCTAATCAAAAAATCTATACAACAGTTGTTGAATATGGTGATGTTGTAGTTAAACAATCACCAACAATTGTAACTGGTGATGTAAAGATATCGCTTGATGGTGGTGCCTTTTCAAATTTGACAAGTACACCGACCACCAATGATGTTGGTATAAATGTGTCATTATCGCAAGCAGAAACCGATGCTTCAAAGATTCTAATATCTTTTAAAGATCAAACAAATCCACCTGAATGGAATGATAAGATTGTCAATATTACTACACTAACAATTGATGTATTTAACCAAACATCCGTGTCCGCAGTAACTGATATGACTCCTATTACTTTAAGACTGGATGATTCTTCTTACGGGCTCAGTGCCATTAGTAATGATGTTAATCAGATACCTACCGACAATAATGGTATTGTTGTGAGTGCTTCTAATGTACAATCTGATGTAACGATATCCATGAATAATTATGGTGTATCAACATCTGCCGATATAATATATCTGTCAAATCTAATAAATGGTGTGGCATCTCAAGTGTTGTCCGCTGGTGTTGATGGTTCTGATACTGTTGTTACTGTATTGGAAAAGATGCTCTCATATGCCACAGGAAATATACATCGTATAAACGATATGTTTACATATTACAAACGGGATGGATCGACCCCATCGTTTGTTAATAGTGCCACGGATTATGATAGAATAGGATTGTAAATGATCATAAAGAAACCACTTCCATTTGATGTATTTACGGGTGGTTACTTTGGACGAACCGGAACCAAAAATTCCATTTCGGTATTTACAGGTGGTCAGTTTTCTGGTACTACGATTCTTATACTGAATCAAGAAACTAGTTTTATTGATTTTGCTGTAAATAAGATTCATACAATAATACCATATGTTACAAAAACTGTTGTAATAGATTTTATTACTAAACCACACTCTGTAACTATTTCATCCGCAAAGATGAATATAGATTATAATAAATTCTCTAAATTGCCAAATGGTTGGATGACTAAATGTTCATCATCTTATCAAACCGAAAGAGATTTGTTTGCTAATTTACAGATGGAAAAATATAATAAGTTTGGTATAAACACAACCTATTATAGATTGGAATATGATCTTGTTAATAGTAAACCATTGGGTGAGGATGATAATGCCATAATAACAACCCATTGGGATGATGTTATGGTTGATTATAAAACAATGAGAGAATCTAAAATGTGGCAGATGCCTGGTATAGAATATGCCGAAAGTTTTGATATGTACATCTCAAAGAAACATTTTGATTATATGTCTTCGGGTACCATTCCACAAACTGGTGATATTATTCATGTACACTATACAAATATGTTGTATGAAATCTTGGATAAGAATGAAGAAAAATCTAGCCTATTCTTGTCTAAAATGTACAACTGGGAATTGACAGTTAAACCATTATCGAAGAAACGGATGTATTCTTTTGCTGATAGTCAAATCGGTACATACCTTTATGATATTGTTAAGAAGAGGGATGTCTTGGATGTTACTGGTGTTGTAGAAACAAAGATAGATTCTGTAAAATATAAACCAAAAAATACAGAACAATCTATCCGAAATCCATACGCAGGATACTAAATGAATTACTATAAACCAGCATCATTAACAAAATCAGAATACTTTAATTATGAAACCGGACATTCAAGTGATAAAAATTTGTATGATCTGTTAAATACCGAATTCATAAATAAGTATGGAACCTGCTTAAAATATTATATAACGACATATGATTTGAATTATGACAAAATATTCGGTGAAGATAATAATAGATCGTATGTAAGATGTTTTGATTTTATGTCTTATTATAGTATGCCCGAAGAAAATAAAATGTTTACATATTTGGGTATTGATTATACTGATGATATTTCGATGAAGGTTTCTAAAAGTCATTTTAATGTGGCATCATCGGTTGGTAATTTTGACCCGCACATTCCACAGATAGGTGATATCATTCAGGCACTTTATGGAAATTTATTATATGAGGTGACTGAGGTTGCTGAAGGCGTTCAAGAATTCTTACAAAGTAGACAATACATTTGGGAACTTGTTGTGAAACCATATCGTAAGAATAACATATCTGTTACCCCTGCTATAAGTGGTTCAGATGTTTACAGATTGAATAAGAATGAAACCGATCTGTTCGATATTCGTGGTGTCATAGAAACACAAAACGAACAGGTTAAATATAAACAGAAAAACACTGAACAATCAGTTAGGAATCCTTATGCGGGTTAACACTTTAATAGAAATGTCCAGAACTCTTTTTGAAGAATCAGAACCCGATCTTGAACAGTTTCTTGTTGATTTGTTTTCCGATAATAAGGTTGTTGAGGATACTGAGGTTCATGCCTTAGCAGAAGAACGAGGAATTGATCCTGACATTGTTGAGAATTCTATATATAAGATACTTAGTTCATTTATGAATGGTGGTCGATGGAACAAAGAAGGTCGTCCTGATGTTGATTCTGATGAATTGTCAATGGGTATAAAGATTGAACAAGAACACGCTGGTGATATATTTGCCCGTAGAATAGCTCTTGATCATTTGACTGAATGTAAAGATTATTATACCCGTCTTAAAAAGATGGAATCGGAATGTGAATAAATGAATCTTGATCAAAAAGAAAATATTGATAATATATTAGCATACATATTGATAAAGAAGATTATTACGCCTATAAATAAGACTGATGCCTTTAGATTAGGTCTTGTTAATGGTGCTGGTAGGGTTGTTAGGAAACCGGAAACAGAACAAGAGTTGATGGCTCTTACAACTTTAGATATTATAATTTTCAAATTGAAACGATTGTTAGGTGGAAAACTTGCCAGTCTTAATAGTTTTCTATATCTATCTACTGTTAATAATAATATGTATGACAAATTGATGGTTAGAGGTTCTGTAAATCAAAGAGCTGATATAGAAAAAATAAAAAGAGATATTGATAAATTGTCAGTTTGATAAATATATGTGGAGGATTTAATGGCTCATAGTTTTGTGTTTGATAATTTGAAACGGGATATATACACTACAAGTTATAATTTATCCGAATTGGCTATTGTTTTGGTGAATCAATCATTTGCTACCGATTCTGAAGTAATTAGAACTTATGATACATTGGGTCAATTGGATGCTGCTACTTATTTTATTGGTGGAGATTTATCAACACAACAATCTGTTACCGTTTCGGATGTTGTAGTATCTGATGGATATCATGGTTGGATTGTAAAGGGAACTTCTGATATTATTTGGTTGAATACTACATTTACTGATGTTGCTGGAGCATTAATATTTGATCCATCAAATCCTGTTGATACCGATACTAATAAACTTGTGTGTTATATTGATTTTGGTGGTTTAAAATCTTCTGTAAATGGTACGTTCACTGTTCCTCTTACCCGTGGTATAATTCAGACACCATAAGGAAATATAAATGCCTACTATAGCCGATATAAATTTAAAGATCGATGGTTTACAGAAACAGAAGGATGGACTGAACAAACAGGTTGATCCTTTGCGTAAACAAATTGCTCAGTTGAGAACACAAAAAGAAGCTGTTAAAAATAACGACCAACAGGTTGCTATGTTGGATAAAAAGATTGCTGACCTTCTTGTTAAGGTTGCCAATTTGAACGGTAAAGATGCTGGCATAATTCCTGCTATTTCAGAAGATATAGAAAAAGAAGTTGATGAAGATGTTGCCGGAATTACTGCTGATTCTGCTTTGGGTGATATAAAGAATCGTCCAATGTCAATACCTTTACCAACAGTCAAGAGACTCGATATTCCTAAATATAAGAAGATGACCAAGAGTGTATATAAATTTATTGATGGAAAATAACGAGAGGTATTGAATGTCAGATAATTCTAGTGTTGATATTTCTGGTGGTGTAAGCTTCTTGGGTTCGTTTATGAAAATGAACCCGTTTGCGAAGCATTTTCAGAAAAACAGACAAGACGATATCAATAGATTTGTCGAACAGGAAAAGAACTCACAGGGTACATCTGTTGAGGATGTATTGACACGTAGTCAATATAATGTATCTGATGAAAATGGTAATCTTACTGTAAACATTTCATTTAATCCTAACTTCGCAAATAAAGAATCTCGTATAAACAATTATCGATCAATGGCAAATTATCCTGCCATTTCGCAATCGATTGATGCTATATGTGATGATGCTGTTCTGCCTGATATTGATGGAAAGATTTGTTCACTTGAATTTAAAAAAGAACTACCTGAACATATAGAAGATACAATTAGGAAATACTGGGATTATATAGTTGATGATGTTATCAATATTTCAGATACTGGTTGGGATTTATTTCGCAAATGGTTGATAGATGGTGAATTATTCATTGAACTTGTATTGAATGATGATGCTGATTCTGTTATTGGTATAAAAATACTTCCACCGTTTACGATGTATCCTATATACCATAATGATGAAATTGTGTGTTATGTTCAATCGTTACAAAATTACGGCCTTAATGGTTTACAATCATCTACTATTATGGCAAATCTTGGTGAAAACAAAGATGTAATGTTTGATGTTGATCAGATATTATATATAAATTATTCTGATTTTGCTGGTACCAGCAAGATTGATATCTGTGGATTCCTTGAAAATTCTATTAGATCATATAATCAACTTCGTAATCTTGAAGATGCCGTGGTTGTCAATAAGATTGTTAGGGCACCTACCCGTAGACTTTGGAACGTCGATGTTGGTATGATGACTAAGACAAAGGGTGATGCTTATATTCAAGGTGTCATTCAGAGAATAAAGAAGAATATTCAGTATGATCCTTCTACTGGTGTTATGAACTCTAATGAAAACTTCATGGCAGTAACAGAAGACTTTTGGTTCGCAAAGAATGCTGAGGGTCGTGGTACAACCGTAGAAAATATTGATGGAACGAATACATTTGATGATATGGGTTCTGTTAATTATTTCTTAAAGAGATTATACGAATCCATGAAGATTCCATCTTCACGATGGAAGTCTATGGTTACCGAGGGTCAGACATCTACATATTCAGGTGGAAAATCTAATGAGATTACAAGAGAAGAAATAGAATTTTCTAAACTCATTAAAAGATTTCAGAACAAATTTAAGTATCTGCTGTTAGATGCTCTCATTGTTCAATTGAGAATGTCGGGTGTTGATGAACGATATTGTAATCATAATCTGTTTAATGTCAGATTCAATAAGACAAATCTATTTGAAACATATAAGGAACTCGAAGTTCTTGAGGCTCGTGCCGGTGTTCTTCAAACAATGGATTCATTTGTCTACAAACCCGGTGAAAATGAACTTGGATATTTTGATCGTGAATTTATGTTGAAGAAATTCTTTATGATGAATGATGAAGATTATAATGAAAACCTTTATCTTCTTAATAGATCAAAAAATAATATTGTCAATTCCGAAGATTCTAAAGAAAATATTGATGACCAATCTGATGAAATCATGGATGATGAATCCTCTCAACCACCGGAAGAAACATCGTTTGATGCCGAAACTCAATTAGCATCATTCTCTTATGGTGATATGAAACCCACAGATTTACTAAATGAACTGTTTAATTAAAGGATGATATTATGTCGATACTGAAAAATACTTTGGATAAAAATTTTGCTGAACTTACGCAGGTTTGGAATAAGCTTGTTGCTGAGAAGTTCCTCAAACGAGTAGAAGAAAAGAAGAAAGAGATTATCGCTAAAATAAATAGTCGAGAATCATAAATACTTTAATGATTGTGAAAAGATAACCGATCCTGTTTATTTGAACAAAATGAATATTCATAGGTTTGGTAAATATAGGAAGGTAAAGAAATATGAAACTGATAACCGAATTGACATCGTTTGAAAAACTCGAAGTCATAAAGGAAAGTATTGAGGTCGATGGACAGACCGTTAAGAAATGTTATCTAAAGGGTCCCATCCTTGAGGCCGAAAATAGAAACAGAAATGGTAGAATTTATCCTCATCACATATTAAAGCGTGAAGTTGATAAATATGTAGAGGAAAAGGTAAACACACATAGAGCTCTTGGTGAACTTAACCATCCGGCAAACCCTGATGTAAATCTTGATCGGGTATCTCATGTGTTTGAAGAATTGTATATGGAAGGTAATGTAGGGTATGGTAAGGCAAGAATTCTTGACACCCCAATGGGGCGCATAGCAAGATCACTTGTCGATGAAGGTATTGTTCTTGGTATGTCAACAAGAGGTGTCGGTAATATTTCAGAAGATGGTATTGTTGATGAAACCTTTTCGCTTATAGTTGCTGGAGATTTGGTTTCGGATCCTAGTTGTCGTAAAGCCTTCGTAGAAGGTGTTCTTGAGAATAAGGAATGGATTATTTCGGGTGATGGTTATGTTGAGGTTGCCGTCAATAACATGAAGAAAATGGTTGACAAACAATTTAATGAATCAATATCTGCTATAGCTATTCAGAATTTTATGAAAGATATACAATCAAATATTCGTGGTAAGATGAATTGGTAATTATTTGATTGATAAATAAAGTAACGGGTAAGAGAACAACCCACTGGTAACGGAAATGTTCTCATGTTAAATTTTAAACCGGAGAAACGCATGAAGATTTCAAAAGAGATTGCCGCCGCCCTTTCACCCGAACTCCTCAAGACATTTGAAGAGTCCGTTGAGAAGATGGTCAATGATCTCGTTACGGAAGGCGTTGCCAAGGGTATTGCGGTTAAGGAAAAGGAACTCAAGCAGAAGTATGACCTCGTAGCAGAGGAATATGTTCAGAAGAAGCTTGTGATGGAAACCGCAAAGATGAAGGCTTCTCTTATTGAAGAAAACGATAAGAAGCTTGAAACTCTTGAAAAGAAGGTTGTATCTCGTCTTGGTTCGTTCGTTGATCGTATGGTTTCTGAGAATATTTCTGATGCCCTTGTCGAGAAGGTGGCAATGAATGAAGTTGCTTTCCCTATCGTATCAGGTCTCAAGGCTCTTCTTGAATCCAATATGATCACTGTTGAACCTAAGATTGTTGATGAAACCGCAAACCTTTCAGAACAGATCACTGTACTGAAGAAACAACTTTCTGAATCTATTAGTCAGAAAATGGGACTCGATGCTCGCCTTAGTAAGAGTGTTGGTCTTCTTGTTCTGTCTGAAAAGACTCAGGGTCTAACACCTTCACAGAAGAAACGTGTTATTACTGAATTCAAGGATTCGTCCTATGAAGACATGACTTCAAAGATTGATGGATTTGTTACACTTGTCAAGGAGGCCACCGATGAGGTGTCTAAGAAGATTGGTGAAACAAAGCGCAAGACTCTAAGCGAAGGAAAATCTTTCGACAAGAGTAAGAGATCATTTGGTAAGATTATATCTGAATCTGATTTTATTCCGAAGAAGGCCAAGGTTGAAGAGGTTGATCCTCTTATGTCAACCGTCGAATCTTTCTTTGAATAATTAAAGTAGATAAATACTAAATGATGGGGGTGTTTGCCCCATTTTACATAAAACAAAAAGGAAATTATTATGGCTATTACTCGTAAGCAGTTGACCGAACGCTGGTCAAAGGTTAAGAGCTCTCTCAATGTTAAGGAACTTGCTGATCCTTTTACTCGTGAAAATACCGCAGTCGTTCTTGAAAACCACCTTCGTGAAGACGTTTGGGGTAATCCTGTTCCTCTTAATGAAACTGGTGCTGTCAACTGGGCAAACCCTTCTACCAACTCTTCCGGTGACTGGAAGTATTATCCTATCACTCTCGCTATGGTTCGTCGTACTTTCCCCGAACTCCTTGCCAACAAGGTTGTCGGCGTTCAGGCTATGAATGCTCCTGTTGGTTATGCTTTCGCACTTCGTTACACTTATGACAAGGCCGGTTCCGGTGTTGAAGCTGCTTGGGACTCTGTGCCTGACTATGCTGGTTACTCCGGTAATGGTGTGTCCGCTCTCTCCTGTTTTCGGTTCACCCGCAACTGATACCGCTAATACCGGTCTTTCTACTTCCGCTGGTGAAAATCTTTCTCTCGCTGGTTCCGGTGCCACGCTTATGAATCAGCTCGGTATTCGCTTTGATCGTACCACGATTGAGGCTGTTACTCGTAAGCTTGCCGCTTCTTACACTGTCGAGGCTTCGATGGATGTTAAGACAATGCAAGGTATTGATCTTGAGAAGGAAATGCTTGCCGCCCTTCAATACGAAATTATTGCTGAGCAGGACCGCGAACTTATGTATCGCCTTCGTTCTTCTGCTACCAATGTTTCTCTTGGTGGTCGTGTAATTCCTGTTATCGATTGTATCAGTTCTGCTTCGGGAATCACACAGACTTGGGGTGGTCAGGGCGAACGCTTCGCTAACATCGCCGCTGCCATTCAGAAGCAGGCTAACGATATCGCAACGTCAACCAACCAAGGTGCTGGTAACTTTGTTATCGTTTCTCCCGCTATCGCAACTGCTCTCCAGCTTCTTCCCACTTTCAAGGCTTCCGGTCTTGATGGTGCTAAGGTTAACGCAACCACGATTGGTTGTTCCATTGGTACTCTCTTTGGAACGATTGATGTATATCGTGACCGTTATGCTCGGAATGATTATGCTCTTGTCGGATTCAAGGGAACTCGCCCCACCGAGACTGGTGTAATTTTCTGTCCTTATGTAATGGGACTCACTTCACGTGCCGTTGAACAGGATATGTTCCAGCCTCGTGTCAGTGTGATGAATCGTTATGCTATCGTTGATAACCTCCTTGGAACTGGTCGTTATTACCGTCTGCTCAACTTCACCAACGTTGATAAGATCCTCGCCGGATACTAATCAACCTTCTATCCTAACAGATAGATAACTGGTGATTGATACAAAGGGAGTAAGAGAAATCTTGCTCCCTTTAATTTATTGTATTATATTGTATGATAAATATACTTAGTGGAGGTTTATGGATTTATCATACTTTAAAGATCATTCCAATATAAAACACAATAACAAATATGATTATGGTCATGTTGAATTTGTTAATCGTGATGTTAAAGTATATATTACTTGTCCGCGTCATGGTGATTTTTTACAAACCCCCAAGGCTCATTTAATAGGTCAGGGGTGTCCGGAATGTAAAAGGGATAAATTAAAGTCACACAATACGAAATATACAACAGATATAATCCGTGAGATTGGTTTACAAAAACATGGTGACCGATATGATTATTCGGAAACTGTATATGTTGATTATAAAACACCGATAAAAGTTAAATGTAAGGTTCATGGGTATTTTTATCCATCGATTGATGGTCATATTCGTGGTGGTTATGGTTGTCCTGTGTGTGCTAAAGATAGAATGATTGTTGGTTCTACTAAACATACAAAAGAAATTAATGATTCTGTTCGTGAAGACATCATAACAAGATTTGAATCTGTACATGGTGACCGATATGATTATTCACAAGTAAATTACATTGATATGCGTACAAAGATTAACATCGGTTGTAAGATTCATGGTATGTTTGAACAGTTGCCTGGTAATCATTTGTTCGGTGGTAATGGTTGTCCACATTGTAAATCAAAATCTGAACACTCGTTATATGAATATATTACATCTTTATATACTGGTGTTATTGAGAGGGGTAATAGAACTGTGTTGGGTGGTCTTGAATTGGATATTTATTTGCCCGAAAAGAAATTGGCATTTGAATTTAATGGATTGAAGTGGCATTCAACAGAATTTAATAAAGATAAAAACTATCATTTGAATAAAACTTTGAAATGTGAACAACAGGGAATACATCTTATACATATTTTTGAGGATGATTGGTTAAATAAATGTGATATTGTGAAATCTCGTATATCAAATATATTTGGTAAATCTATTACAATTGGTGCTCGTAAATGTACTATTAAAGATATAGATTCTAAAACAACAAGAATGTTTCTTGATGAAAATCACATACAGGGATTTGTTGGATCGAATGTTAGACTTGGATTGTTTTATGACGATGATTTGGTTTCCATTATGACATTTGGTGGTTTGCGATATAATCTTGGTCAAAAGCCTGAAATAGGATGTTACGAACTGTTACGATTCTGTAATAAATGTGGTGTAACGGTTACTGGTGGTGCTGATAAACTATTCAAACATTTTTTAAAAACATATAATCCTATTTCTGTTATATCATATTCTGATAGAAGTTGGACTATGAACGATTCCAATTCTATGTACAATAAATTGAATTTTGTTGTTTCGTCTATATCAAGACCGAACTATTATTATGTAGATCATGGAAAACGAATAAATAGATTTACTTACAGAAAATCTGAATTGATAAAGATGGGATATGATCCATTGTTAAGTGAAACGGAAATCACAGAATCGATGGGTCTTTACAGAATATATGATTCCGGTTCTATTAAATATACATATACAAAAATCTTGGATTCCTAAATACTATTAAATAGTAGTGGAGGAATTATGTCTATTCAGGGTCAGTATTTTAAAGATAAAACAATTGCCAAATCTTGGCAATTTGTTGTTGAGTTTTTCAATACAGAGATTTTTAAAGAAATTAAACCATATCATATTGTTGATGTGGCTGTTCCATTTTATAATTTTGCTGGCAATACAACAATGTATGGTTCTATTCCACAATCGTTTACATCACTGTCAATGGAGAATCCTTTACAATTATCTATAACATTTGAAGAGGATAATAAAGGTACAATTACGAAATTGATACATACATTACAGAAACGAATTGTTAGACCATCGGGTGTACATAATCCTATATATAATCAGTCGGTTGGTGGTATAATGTTGTCGGTGATTCGAGACAATGCTAATGTGGATAATTATTATGGTACCGATCAATTTGTGATGATGTATGAATTTTTTGATTGTAAATATTTGGGTGTTGATAATAGTGTATCTTTGGCATATTCTTCAAGTGATACTATTAAATATAAAATAGAATTTTCTATTGGTAGTTATAAAATAAACACAACTACATCTTTTGGTGAAAAGCCTGATGCTTCCGAAGGAAAATCGTTTGTTGAGGAATTACAGAAGAAAGGTAAAGATGGTTGGTTTACTCGCGAAGGAGAAATCAATACACAGATCGTTAAGAATATTGAATATACGAGTAAGGTGAAATAGTTTATTTAATTGAATTGGAGTTATTATGAACATGATGGATGTTGATGAGGTTGATGTTAGTGCTAAGATTATCAATGATCTTAAAAGGGAAAGTGTGTCCGTTGATCCTAATTATTGGTTGGTTGACACCATTCCGACAAAGTATAAATTCTATCCCGAAGGTACAAAGATTTATGCTAGGTCATTGAATGTTATGGAGGTCAAGAAGTTGACATCTATCAATTCATCAAATTCTGAAGTAATTGTGAATGATATACTAAAGAGAGCTATCAAGGGTATATCAATTGATGAAATTTTCCTTGTCGATAAGTTTTATTTACTTCTATATCTACGGGCATCTACATTCCGTAATCCCGAATATGTTGTGGATTTTGATTGTAATATATGTGAAAAGAAGGATGCTAAATTCCATTTCAATCTTGAAAATCTCAATGTAGATTTTGTTAAGGATGATGTTGATTACAAAAAGAAGATAAAGTTGACTTCGGGTGATGAAATCTCTTTTAGATTCTTGAAGATTTCTGATCAGAATGAGATGAATAGTTTTAAGACAAAATACGAACAGAGTTTTGGTAACTCCATTGACGAAGAGATGATCCATGTTGCCTGTTCTTTGGATATGATAAATGGTGAGAAGAAGAGTCTGTATCATCGATTTGTATATGTAACCACGGCAATTACAGCAGAAGATTTTGCTGATATAGCATCTGTAATTAGAATCTATTCGGTCGGAGTTAACCCAGTTATGCGGGTTACCTGTGGCAGTTGCGGAGGAGTATCAGAGATCCTGATCCCGTTTCGTGATACTTTCTTCTTGCCTGAACGTCAGAACATTTAATTTGTTTTATGTTTTTCCAACCGTTGACATAACTGATGTGTTGGAAAAACAATTTGATTTAATGTATAATGGACTAAATCAGAACTTTGACACATTTGACTTTCTTGAATTTCTTTGGTTTCATTCAAGGTTGATGCGACAATTATCAGAAAACAATACACAGTCATCACCTGGGCAAGTCTCTTTGAACGAGATGATGTCTTCTATGAGATAGATAAATATATCTGAACATTTTTAAGGATTGTCTATGGCATCAAATTTCTATAACATAACTACAAGAGATCAATTTAAAGAATACATAATGGTCAAGTTGGGCTTCGATGTTATCAACATTGAAGTCTCTGAACGGCAGATAGACTTGTCAATAGATGATTGCTTACTTGATATGTGGCGATTGAATACATCTGAAGGTTCGTACCTTCATTACTTCATGTTTCAGACGCAGGCAAATGTTGGTGAATATTGTCTATCGGGTTTAGGAATTCAGGATGCTTATGATATCGATCTATCATTTGCTGGTGGTGGAATCAATACACTTTTTTCCCCCATGAATATGATGTTTTATCAAGATTGGGTTGCTAATGGTAACTTTCCCGGTTTAGGTGGAAAGACCCCATCGACTGGTGGTGCCATTGGTGGATCACAGGGATTACAGATGACAGAATACAATATAGGAATGCAATATTTAAAGCTCATAAAAAATCAAATGACAGCTTTACATACTGTAAAATGGCACGCGGGTAGAGAAATCCTTGAGGTTGTTCCTGCTCCAAAATCCTCTTCTGTTGGTATGTTGGCTTTGTATATTAGACAAGATGAAAGAGATTTGTATAACAATAAAAATTTCCGTGATTTGTGTGTGGCAAGAACAGGTGTTGCTTGGGCATCAAATCTAACAAAATTTTCGGGACAGTTACCGGATGGTAGTACAATTTCATCAAGTGAATTGATACAAAGGTATTCAGAGAAAGAGGAAACGGTTCTTGAACGTATCCGAGCAGGACAAATGATGGGGTTCAAAGATTTTAGTAAGCGTGGTATGATGTTGTCAGAGGCATCAAGGGTCATGGATGATTTCATTGATCGTAGTGATGATTCTGAAATCGAAAAGTTTAAGAAGGATTTTGCCGATCTTGCTGATGATGATTTCGATGAAGATGATGATGATCTTTTTGGTAATAAAGAATATGATGATGATCTTGATGAGGGTGTTATAAAGGAATTTGACGCATCTCTTATAGCAAATACTGGTGCGTATCTTGCTACTGGTGTTGGTATTGTTGGTCTCTCGGCCGGTCTTTTGGCAATCAAGGACTTACTTGCCCGTGGTTGGGAAAACCTAGCACCAAAAATCGGCAGGGAACTCCTACATTTGGCTAAAGAGTTGGAGGCTGGTAAGGTTGGTCTTAATGCTTCTGAGATGTATCGCCTCCGTGGACTTATTTCAAATCTTCGTACAAGTCGTGATTATAAGAAGACCACCCCCGAACAGAAGAAACTGATTGATGGTGTATTGAATGCCATGACATCCATTCATCCTGGTGATGGTCGTAGTGCTAAGGAACTCGGTTTTGAGCTTAAGAAATTTATTAATAGAATGGATGATTTCTCTGTTAAATCTGCTCAGGGTGCTGCCGATTTCGCTACTTCTTTTGACAATGATCTTGATGAATCCAAAAAGACAGAAGAAGACGATGAGATTGATGAGGGTGTTGAGGATGTTGATGGTGAGGAACGTCCTGTCTGTGTTACCGAACTCGCAACCGAACTAGGATACACCGAAGACGATATTACTTTGGTTGAAGATGATGGTGGTTCTATTACTGCTGTTTGGTTTGGTGACGAAGAATATCGGATTGCTCAGGATGATTCTTCTGCTGATGAACTTGCGATGGATTATATCCGTGATCTTTATGATGAAATGGGTCCCGAGTCGTTCAGTCCTGAGTTCGTAAAACATTATGTCACTGTGTCTGAAACAGATGCTCGTATTATTGCTGGTGAAGAAGTTGATAACAGATATGAAGATGAAGATGATCGTGATGAAGATGCTGAAATGGAAGAGGCTGCCGAAATTGCTGATAAGATCGAAAACGATCCTATTGGATATTTCTGTGATGAACTTGGTCTTTACACCGAAGAAGAATTGATGAAACAGAATTTCATTATGATTGATACCGATCGTCTATTCAAGGATGCTATTGATCAAGATGGTCGTGGTCATTTTATTTCCTCTTATGATGGTGACGAAATTGAACTACCTTGTGGTGCCTACGCATACAGAATAAACTAAAGGAGATATAATGAGTCTTTCTGATTATATTAAGGAACAAGAGGATGAAGTTATTGCCAATGAAACGGCAGAACTTGATAAGAAGATTTCTGATCTATTTACATCAGCAATAGATGAACCTATTACAGATGAAAAGATTGAGGAATTTGCTGAAGAAAATGGTACAACTGCCGAGGAAGTTAAGGCTAAGGCTTTTGCTCTTCTTACGAATCTTCTTGTGAATGGAACAGAAGAAACAGAAGAAGAATCCGAAGAAACAACAGAAGAAGAGTCAGAAGAATCCGAAGAGGAAGAAGTTGATGAATGTACTCTTCCAAAGAAGGTTGTCAAAGAAGATGCTGATGATGCCAGTAGAGTTAATGGTTTTAGACTTTACACTCTTAACCCCGAAATTACTAAATGGATATCATCTCCCGAAATGACTGAGGCTATAGAAGAAGATAGACTTAGTGGATTTTTAGATAGAACCTGTCCTGAAGGTTATGGATATAACTTTCATCCGGATGATGCTGTTTTATATTTTAAAGGAATTTATGGGTTTGATGGTCCCACCCCAAAGGGCATTGACATCAATAGATTTGAGAAAAATGTAAAGGATGAATTCATCGAATATTATGACAGTGCTCTAATGGCTGATGGTAATGGTGTTCAGATCATCGATGATGTTTTACTAAAGGATTACATCGAAGATAGTTCTATCAATAGACGTGATGAATCATATCATTCTGCTATTGATATGATTGCCGAAGGTCTCAGTTCTTCAAAACGATGACATAATCTTCGTTTCCTAAATAAGAGAGGTACAATAATGTGCCTCTCTTTTTTCATGGATAAATAATATGCTAACATACTATTACCCCCGAACAATGAAATCTATTATTGTTTCGTTTGCTCATTTATTCAATAACATCCACGTTTACAAATATGATACGAGTGGAAATGCTATTGAGAAGATAAATGTACCATTGGTGTTTGGTCCAAGATCAAAGATATATGATGATCGTGCGGAGAACTACTACACAGATTATACTGGTGAAGTTCATGGCGATCCATATTGGATGAAGACTCCTCGTTTGGAATTTGATCTTAATGGTATCGTTTATGATGCTAGTAGAGCAACATCAACAAACAACTGGAGATACTTTTATAATGATGATGAAATAATAGAATCTGTTGACAAGTCTTTATACAAGGTTATATCAGATTACCAACCGGCACCATATAATGTTCAATTTAAAGTATCATTGGTTGCTGATTCGTTTGATCACGCATTTCAAATAATTGAAAACATACTACCATACTTCAATCCATCGTTAAATCTTCGTGTCAAGGAATTTTCTTTCTTGAACATTGAACGAGATTTACAACTTGATCTTGATGGTATCTCACCCGATATCTCCGGTGATATGTCAGAAACAGATCGTAGACAAACAAACTTTACAATGAATTTTACTGTAAAGGCTTGGATGTATAGACCGTTTGTTGGATCAAGTGTTATTAAATACATTAATTCAAAATACATGATTCAAACTGATACATCATTGACAATCAAAGACTCATTCTACACTTCGGGATATGCTACATCCGGTGGTGTTGTAATAGAAACAAGTGCTATACCACCCATATCAGCATATTCGTTAAGTGGTGATATCATAGATACAGATAAGGAACTTGTTTGGTATGAATCACGGAGTTGATAATGAATGATAAAAAATTGGAATTGACATCTAATCCGTTTTCGGAACTTGAGAATTCTTTGGGAATTCCTCAAGGTTCTGCTGTAACCATTGCCCCTAAAAGAACTTTAATGAAATTCAATGATGATACTTTTAAAGCAGAAATGAATGATGAAGAATTTGTCGCAACCGGTCTAAAGGAAATGATTATAAATAGTCAAGGAATAATTGACACATTATCCGATTCCATTAAGACAGGTACGGATGCTAGAACATTTGAAGTGTATGGTCAGTTGTTAGACACCATAACACGACAATTTTCAGAACTCAGGCAATTGCGAGAGGCGTCAATGAAGGGACGTCTCAAGACAATTGACTTGAAGATAAAGAATAAGTCTATAAAGAAATTATCTGATATAAAGAAACATGATAAGATATCGATGAATTCATCTGAATTGATGGAGTTGATTAATAAGGCTTCTGAAAATTCAGAAATCAAGCGCATTGACGCGCATTTCAAAATAACAAAAGTGGATGGCGAAGATGAACCCGAAAACCTTCAGTAATGTCAAAGAACTTTTTGAATCTTATTCCGATGAATATCAATTTGAAGATGTTAAATTGGAAGATAGAATTCAATGTAAGACTTTTGAATCTTATGGTTCCAATGTCGATTTAACTTTATTGACCGAAGAAACATTTGATTTGGTTTCAAAACGAATATCAAAAGAATCTTTTGAAAATATCGTAATGAATACTTTGTACTTTACTAATAAAAATAACTTTGTTTACCCAAAGGAAATGTCAATAACAGATATTTCTTTTAATGAACATTCGGGTGATGTAAGTTTTAAAGCCATCATACTTGATAAATTGACTGAAAAGAAATTTGATGTGTTTGTAAATGATATACAACTGAATGAATCTATGTCAAAAATTAAGATAGACACTAGAGATCACTCTGATCAATTTGAATCGTTTTCTACATTTTTGTTTACAAAAAATTGAGGATATTTAATGTTTAGAAATGATGATACTCTTCGGGCCGCCGGAGAAAATGTTGAATACACCAAAGATCAAATTAATGAAATAATAAGATGTAAAGAAGATATAATATACTTTGCTTCTAATTACTTTTTTATAAAAACAATCGACCATGGTAAAATAAAAATACCACTCTACGAATATCAGAAAAAGATATTAAAGTCGATGGTCGAACCTATGTATTTAGATGGAGTTTTTAAGCCTCATATTTACGCCCTCCTTCCTCGTCAAAGTGGTAAGACGACTTTAACCACCATTTACATTGTTTGGTGGGCATTATTTCATAAGGATAAAACTTGTTATATCTTGGCTAATAAAGCAAAAACAGCCATTGAAATTATGTATAGAATACAAACAGGATATAAAGAACTTCCTTTGTGGTTACAATCCGGGGTTGTTGAGTGGGGTAAGGAATCGTTCGCATTGGAGAATGGTGTTCGTATCATGTCAGGTACAACATCTTCTGATTCTATTTCCGGTCAATCTGTTGCCCTTTTGTATATAGATGAGTTCGCAAAGATACCTGAACATATTGCTGAAGATTTTATAGCAGGTACATATCCTGTTATTGCTTCGGGTAAAACATCCAAAATTATAATTACAACAACACCAAAAGGTCTTAACTTTGCTTATGACTTTTGGAAGAATGCTGTTGATAAAAAGAATAATTTCTATCCAATTAAAGTTGGTTGGTGGGAGCATCCTGATCGTGATGCCCAGTGGAAAAAGAATATGATCGCTGATATTGGTGTTCAGAGATTCAAACAAGAATTTGGAATGGTGTTTTTAGGTTCAGAAGATACACTTATAGATGCTGATATTTTGTCAAGACAACCAATCATCATACCAATTGATGTAAAATTTGGTGCTAGAATGAACATCTATGAGAAACCTATACCGGGCGAATCTTATTTGATTGGGGTTGATCCTGCTTCGGGAATTACAGGTTTTGGTGATTATTCTACTTGTCAAATAATAAGACATATAGATGATAAGAATTTTATACAGGTTGGTACATTTAGAGATCGTAGAATAAAGATTGAAGATTTCGCTCAGATATGTGTATCGATATCTAAATATTATAATGATGGTGTATTGATTGTTGAATCAAATTTACATGGTGAACAGTTATGTAAATTGATTTGGCATACATATGAATGTGATGCTCTTTATAACGAATACACAAATAGACTTGGTGTTACCGCTACAAGAAAATCAAAGACCATTGCGATAATGTCATTGAAAAGATTTGTTGAAGAAAGTTGGGTTATTCTACAAGATAAATACACAGTAGACGAACTCAGTCGATTTGTTGATAAAGGGAATGGTTCTTTTGGTGGATCAGGTGCTGGAAACCATGACGATTTGGTTGCTGCTTTGTATTGGGTGTTTTATTATATAACAACATACTATCAACCAAACAATGATGATGGTGAGGCAAAAACCATTGATCGTGAATTTGTTATAGAAGATGGAGAATTTGTACCACGGCAATTCCGTGAACAAGAAGGTACTTGTGAATTTTATGTGACTTGAGGATAAATGGAATCACAAAATAAACAGATGTTTGAATTTGGTTTGACAAGTAAAAACATCGAACTTAATATACCCCGTGAGAATTTGCTTCGGTGTACAATTAAGGAAAGTATATTTCAGGTTGTTCCTCGGTTTGAATTGGTTCTAAAAGACAATTCAAACTTTACTGAAAACATACCAATAATTGATGGTGATGTTTTAAACATTTACATGGCAACAAATAGTGATTCAAAGGTATTCATAAAGCAGGATTTCTTAATTGGTGATTATTTTATTGTACCAATGAATGAAACTGAAACCAAAACGATGTTACTGTCTGGATTCCTTGATTGTAAAAATCTATTCTTTCCTCATAAGAATAGATCGATGAATGGAAATTCTAAAAAAGTATTATCCGATATAGCAACTGAAATGGGTAGAGAACTGTCTGATAATAAAACTTTGTATGGTGTTTCTGATAGTTCATTTTTTGATGATGTTCCAAAAAATGTAAAAGATGTTATTGATGATGTAAGAAATGTTGGTGAAATAACTCCAACAGATAGTATGATGTGGATACAGAATTCAAGTAATTACGATTTCATAAATCACATTATGAATCACGCGTATTTGCCAAAAGATACACCATTCTTTTACGCGACCGTAGATGGTAGATTTTATTATAATTCGTATTACAGAGCAATGAATGCTGATCCATTATACACTGCTGTATTTGATATTGGGGCATCACAGACTGTTTATTTTGATGCCAAAGAAGCAAACATGATGTATTATAATTATTATGATATCAATGTTCCTAATGGTGACATCAAACGTAATACTGGATATGGTGTAGATTATTATGAATATGATAATACTGGTAAAACAATAAAGACAAACATATTCAATG
>JFJP01037881.1_pt1 | contig 21610 bp, 11 predicted proteins | sample 431651 | NCBI WGS metagenome assembly JFJP01 (sample SAMN02602958, study PRJNA72255) | Microbial mat metagenome, whole genome shotgun sequencing project. | biome: fresh water; feature: sink hole; material: water; isolation source: purple microbial (photo- and chemosynthetic) mats found in...
TCCTCGCCTTCAAGCCGCTGAGAAAGTCCGAGAACAAGAATTACTGCATCTGATCCTTTGGCAGCAGTAACAGCGTCAGAGATGAGGTTTGGACGCGGACGGGCCCAGAGCAGTTTCATATCTGCATCGCCTGCATAGTTTTTATATATGACTTCAACTTTATATTTTTTTCCGGTTTCAAGGTTTACAGAATATTCTTTATGAAAAGCATGATGCTCATTTCTCTCAGATATGATTTTTTTACCATCGAGATGGACCTCATAATATGATGACCCCCAGCTTCCTATAGCAAACGAGCCTGTTTCCGGAGCAACCAGGTAAGCGGTCCACTTCACTCCGAAATTATCATCAGGAAGGTCATTTCGGGGAGAGAGATGTTCCCAGTAGAAGTTGATCTGATCGTCAATCCTTGTAAACTTAGGTTCCCCTTTCAGATCACGGTTGTCAAAATATTCGCCTGTCGCGCCTTGAAGTCCTTCTGCTGTTTGCAGATATCTTGAAGGAATAACCGTCAGATTATGAACACCATCTGCAAGATCGCTTCCTTCTGCATAAATGATCTTCGTTTCAGGAGAAAGCTTATTTGTAATACCTCTGAGAACTGTTACCGGGTCTTTTGATATGCCATTATAATTACCGACCAGCGATTCAAAATTGTCAGCATTTGGTCCGATAACAGCAAGTGTCTTAATATCTTTTCTCAGTGGAAGAATATTTTCAGCATTCTTAAGCAGAACAATTGATTTCTGAGCAGCATTTCTGGAAAGAGTGTTATTATAGTCAGAACAATTCACAAAGAAGGGGATCTGAGCATAAGGAACAATCTCATCAGGATCGAACATACCAAGCTTAAACCTTGCGATGAAAATCCTTTTTACAGCAACATCAATATCTGCTTCTGTTATAAGGCCGCGTTCCACTGCTTTCATAAGTTGCTTATAATCAACCCCGCATTCCAGGTCAGTCCCTGCCTTAACAGCAGCCGCAGCAGACTCAGCGGCATCTTTCGAAAACTTCTGATATTTCCAGAAATCTGAAATAGCCCAACAGTCGGAAACAATGTAGCCTTTGAATCCCCACTCATTTCTGAGTATACCATATAACATAGGATTGGCACATGCGGGATAATCCCTGACCATGTTGTAAGCACCCATAACTGAATATGCTCCGGCATCCATAATAAGTGTACGGAATGCTGGAAGATATGTTTCCCTTAGATCTACTTCGCTTACTTTAGCATTAAATTCATGTCTTAATGGCTCCGGTCCTGAATGTACTGCATAGTGTTTTGCGGTAGCAACAACTTTCAGATATTTCGGATCATCGCCCTGTAAGCCTTTTACAAACTCTGATCCCATTATTCCGGTAAGGAAAGGATCTTCACCATAGGTCTCATGACCCCTGCCCCATCTGGGGTCACGGAAAATATTAATATTTGGCGACCAGAATGTAAGTCCCTGATATATACCTGTTTTACCTCTTCTCTGAAACTCATGATACTTTGCCCTGGCCTCATCAGAAATAGCACTGGCAACATTAAACATAAGGCTTTCGTCCCATGAATTGGCAATTGTAATTGATTGTGGAAATACAGTTGCATAACCTGCCCGGGCAACACCGTGCAGAGCCTCATTCCACCAGTTATAGGAGGGAATACCCAATTTTGGGATAGCCGGTGCAGTGTAAAGAAGCTGATCAGCTTTCTCCTGAAGTGTAAGCCGGGATACCAGGTCGTTTACTCTCTCCTCAAGCGGTAATGATGGATTACGGAATGGAAATGCATAGGGAACCTGCTGGGCTACAGTCCATGATGAAGACAATACCAGAAAAAACAGGATAACAAGAGATGATGCCTTTTTCATTTTTAAAGTATAATATCTGAGTGGAAAAGTATAAAAAAACTTTATAATAATTACATTTATCCATAATTGAATTCATATGGAAAAACTATCTGCCCTTCTTATTGGATGCGCATGTATTTCAGGATGTACATCAGGAAAAAATGAAGTTAAACAGAGTACTAAACCAAACATAATCTTTATTCTGACAGATGATCACCGCTGGGATGCAATGGGTTATGCAGGAAATGAAATAATTAAGACCCCCCAGATGGACAAACTAGCCAGGGAGGGAACATGGTTTAAAAATGCTTTTGTTACAACCCCAATCAGTGCTGCCAGCAGGGCATCTGTACTTACCGGCATGTATGAAAGGACTCATGGGTATACATTTCAGCAGGGTCCGCTGAAAGAACCCTACATGCAACTCAGCTATCCGGTAATTCTGAAGCAGAATGGTTATAATACCGGATTCTTTGGCAAGCTGGGAGTAACATATAAAAATGCTGAAAAGCTATTCGACAAAGCTGATATTTACGATCGTAACGGAATCTTTCCTGACAGAAGGGGTTACTTTTTCAAAACAATTGGTTCAGATACTGTTCACCTTACAAGATATACCGGGTATCAGGCTCAGGAATTCATCAGAAACTCTCAGACGGATAAACCTTTTTGTCTTTCTTTAAGCTTTAGTGCACCTCACGCACACGACAATGCACCGGAGCAGTATATATGGCAGAAGAAATCTGATGAACTATATTCTGAAATTACAATACCAGATCCTCTTTTAGGGGAGGATAAATACTTTATGGCTTTGCCAAAAGAGGTCAGGGAAGGCTATAACAGGTTACGCTGGACATGGAGGTTTGATACTCCTGAAAAATACCAGAAGAGCATTAAAGGTTATTACAGAATGATATCTGAAATAGATGATGAAATAGGAGAACTAAGAAAAGTACTTGAAGATAAGGGTATTGCAGAAAATACTATCATAATTTTAATGGGTGATAACGGCTATTTTTTAGCTGAGCGACAGCTTGCTGACAAATGGCTGATGTATGATAATTCTCTGCATGTTCCGCTGATGATCTTTGATCCGAGAGCAAAAAAACACAACGATATAAGCGATATGGTCCTGAATATAGATATTGCCAAAACCATCCTTGATGTTGCAGGTGTTAAAATTCCGGAAGAGTATCAGGGAATGAGCCTTATGCCATATGTGAAGAATAAGAAACCTGAAAAAATCCGGGAAGAAATTTTATTTGAACATCTCTGGAAACTGGCTGAAATACCATCAAGCGAAGGTATCAGAACGAATCAGTGGAAATATTTCAGATACAGATTTATTGAAGCACCTGAAGAACTATATGATCTTAAGACTGATCCTCTGGAAACAAAAAATCTGGCTTCAGATCCTGCATTTAATGATGTCCTGATCAGACTCCGCAAGGAGTGTGATGCTCAGATAGAAAAGTATACAAAAGCCAAACTTGTTTCAGATTATACTCCTCCTGAGGAAATTGACAAATCTTTTTGATCTACTTTTTCAGGGACTGCAGCATAACAGCAACTTCTGCATGTCCGTTACTCTTAGCGAAAGTCAGAGCATCATCACCATCAACATATTTTAACGATGGGTCGGCTTTATTGGAAAGCAATAATTTTATAATCTCAAGCTGGCCTTCAGATGCAGCATACATTAGTGCAGTGAAATGTTCTTCATCATCAGTAATATTCGGATCAGCATACTTCTCCAGCAACAGTTTTACTGATTCTCCAAATGGGCCGGATGAGGCCATCATTAAAGCTGTTCTCCCATAGTTATCCTGCAGATTCACGTTTGCTCCCTTCCCGATGAGCTTTCTCATAAGGTCAGTATACCCGTTATATGAAGCGTACATCAGGGGAGTCCTTCCTTCCACATCAAGAGTATCAACAGTGATGCCGCTGTCCAGTAAACTCATTACCTGACCAGTCATTCCATTTACTGATGCTTCATGAATTGACATTGATGTAAGAGTGACTTTAGTATCAGGAGTGATTACTTTTTCACCAGACTTTCTTTCAGAATTATTTGTTCCGCAACTAAGTAAAAAGAGTAAGATTGCTAATACTGATAAGAGGACAAGATAACGTAAAATTGAATAAATCATCTAATTGGATTCTATCTGTTAATTCAACTGAAAGGTAACACTTTTCCCTTTGTAAACACCTTCGGGAAGATCGATCGAAAGAGTACTGACTCTTTTCTCCTCATTCCATTCTGAAATAAAACCAGGTTCAATTTTATCAATTTTTACTGAGGTTTTAAGTATTATCTGTTTTAGTTTTCTGGAAGGGTCTGAGACAGAAATTGAACTGATTGAACCCTTTTCATATCTGATCATCACAGTACACTGACCTGCAGCTTCAATAAATATTCCTGAAGTTACTTCAATCTTTCCGGGATTGTAAAAAACAATCTGAGAAACACCTATACCTGAATGGCTTACAGCCTGAACATCAGATGTATTTGAAACAATTTCAATCTTATTATCGTATGCTATGCTTTCCATCCCTTTCCGGTCTGTTACAGGAATAACAATATATTGATATTTATCATTTTTCGGCCTCTGCCCATGTTCAATCCACAGTTTGAAAACATCTTTACTCACTTCAGCCTTCGGAGAATCCGACTGGCGGTTAATAGTGAACCAGCTCCCTGTTTCTGTCTGATTTGACAGTTTAATATTTGAAGGTTCAGGGAAGAAATATCCGACAGAGTTATGAAGGACCCACTTAACATTATTATATGTATGATCTCCCTTTTCAGAAATCTCATTTTTATTCTCTCTGCTGACTATTACGTCTCCACTGAGAAGGCTCTGATTTAATGTTGTAGCCACTGTAAGATCTGATGAAGAATTTATTGCTGCTCCCAGACATACATATTCCTTTTCGAAAAAGAACCAGGCTTTTTTTGCAGTTAACGGGTCATGAAGACTTTTGAAATCAAAGACTGCAGCTCCATAATTACCGTCTGTTACGGCTCCGACAAATTCTGTTAATCCTTTCTTTTGTATCTCATTCTCAGATGGAAGCGAAGGTTTTTGAAGAATCGTTGCACCCGGAATCTTCTGAAAGTCGAAAACAGGGTAAATATCGTAATACTCGTCACCTGTGTGTGATATGAAATTAGAACCATCAGCATAATGATGGTTCTTTAATCCCTCGCCGTTATAAGGAACCTCCATATTGTTATTGCGTGAGGAAAACATACGCACGGAAGTGAAGTACTCGGGTTTCTGAACACTTAAATACTCTGAATCCCAGTAAAATCTTATCCCTGACAAGTCAGGTTTAATCACACCCTTCCTTATCTTAACAATCTTTTCAAGCTCAGCTTTTCTGTGATCTGAAGCCCTAAGCAATCTTTCCGGGGTTGCAGATCCAACCGGACGTAAAGAACCCCTCCTGGAAATGCTTCTGTTTTCGGCACCGGGATCGGGATACTTCCCATACACCATCGACTGGCAGATGCCATCGAGGTAGTAATCGATAAGAAGGTTTAGTGCACTATCCGGGAAATTGTATTTGGTATCGTTAACCAGGGCAGCCCATTCGGCAAAGGCATCTGCATAACCCATACCATATGAGAGCGTTGATGTCACCCTGTCTTCGCGGTGATGGAAACTGTAATCATACTGCATTCCCCTGCCTGTTGAAAATTTAATTTCGCCGGCTATCACTTTTATTGTTTCATCAAAAAGAGAATCATTATGCTGATACAGTGCATTTTTTGCCAGTATACCTGCAATCTTAATCCTGTCGCCGCTCGGACGGGCCCCCGATGCGCTCAGGTTGGCACGATAAGCAATTGCTAGACATTTTTGGATCTGATCGTCTGACAGGTCTTCATCCATAATCATCAGGATCTTAACAAATTGGTCGGGAGTACCTATCTGGTTATTCCACCAGTTATCGCAGATAAAATCGTTTGCCAGCCAGTAATCGAGTGATGAATTAATTACTTTCCTTACATTTTCATCACCCTTAAATTCAGACCCTGTTTTTTTATAGGCCCGGCTTAGAGCAACCATATTGTCAAGATGACGGCTATGCTGAAAACCGGTTCTTGAAACATCCTTATAATCAATTCCGGGCCAGGTACCATCCTGCCTTATTGACTTAATAAGATCTGACACTTGCTTTAAATTCACAGAGGGTTGCATAACTTCAGCAACAACTTTATTCCTGAGAATCTCAAGGTCATTTACAGTCCCAGATGGAACTGTAATAAAAAGTAATAACAGACCCAGAATAGATTTTATCATATCTTGATAAACAGCTTGTTCTTATAGAGCCAGTAACAGAGGTACCACAATGCTGCCCAGACCATCAAACTTGTTACAATTCCGACAGTTATCTCACCTGCCCATGAAAACAGGGTAACCGGTAGCGGAGTCAGAATTTTATATACCAGACCTGCTCCGCCTGACTCGAAGAAGACGTATATAAAGATGCAGTTCATACCAACTATCCTGAACATTTTCGAACCATTGACAAATATCTTCTTTACATCAATGAGCCAGTATGAAAAGGTTAGAGCAAGGATTGCATATCCTGCGCTTGTAAATACAAATGAAGATGTGGCAATTTTCTTGATAATTGGAGTAATATTCAGGAGGTCGAGAGAGTATCCGATTACAAGTGCTGTTACTCCTGCAATTAAAAGTATTTTAATCTTTTCTCCTGCAGGTTTAGAACTCATTAACAGCTTACCGCAAAGAACTCCCCAAACCGTATGTGCGATAGTTGAAAAAACATTAATTGACGCCCAGATACTCGTTTTCTCGACACCTTCTATCTTAATATTTGCCCAGGCACCAAGATTCTGAAAAGCAACCCATGGCTGATTAAATCCCTCAACAGGAAAAAACCTGTAGGCGAGGTCCATTATTAACAGAATAGCCAGTGACAAGGTCATCTGAAACCAGAAGCTTTTATTTCGAATCAGGAATGCAACAAGGTATGTTACAGATAATTGAGTAAGTACATCCTGTAACCTGAAGACTACTTTACCCGGTCCAATCCAATAGAGGGTCCATCCAAGCAGGAATAACAGTAAAGCTCTCTTATATGCGTGAAAAGTTATTGTCCGGTCACCCTCTCCTTTCTTAATCCTGTTGGCAACAGCAAAAGGAATTGCAACCCCGACAATAAACATAAAAAATGGCTGAATAAGGTCCCAGAAATAAAGACCATGCCATTCATGATGCTCCAGCTGAGTACCGATAAACTGAGTTAATCCGGTATCTATCTTTCTGATATGGGAATATAGACGAGTACTTTCACCTATAAGTAAAAACATTGTGAAGCCACGGAAAAAATCGATGGAGAACATCCTTTCCGCGACTGAATCCTGTTTATATGCTTTTGCTTCCATATCCCTGAATTATTTAAACTTAAATCCATTAACCACAAAGGGCACAAAGGAATTACACAAAGAGCACAAAGTACTGAATTACAATAGCTTACTTTACGACCTCAAGCCCTGCTTTGTGTTTACACAACCGGCAGTTTCCATGGCTCCCTGTAATTTGGAACCAGAAAACTGTTTGCATCAACATCATTTGTAAACTTTGTACCATCCCAAACAAGTTTCTTACCTGTACGATATGCTATGTTTCCCAATGCTGAAAACTTAGCAATATGAGCTGCAATATCAGGATTGGCATTGGTTTTGAAATTACGCTTAGTCATACAATCAAGATGATTAATAACATGGTTTTTCAGACCTTCACCAGTACCTTTAACCCATGGAACTGCTTCCATTCTTGTAACGCCGTTAACCACTTCAGGTATTACTTCCCATCCGCCGCGATCGACAACAAGTGTACCGTTCTCACCAACAAAACCCAAAACAGCATTCCTCTTGTAACCACCATCGTTTATACCTATAGCATGATCCCACATAACATTGAATCCGTCGAATTCATATATTGTCTGGAGGCTGTCGGGTGTTTCACAGGCATCATCGGGATAACCATACTTTCCACCCATTGCCATTATCGATTTAGGTGCAGTTACGTCCATTCCGAATAATGCGAAATCGAGAAGGTGAACACCCCAGTCAGTCATTAAACCTCCGGCATAATCCCAGAACCAGCGGAAAGTAAAATGGTACCTGTTTAAATTAAACGGACGGCTTGGCGATGGTCCGAGCCACATGTCGTAGTCGATTCCAGAAGGAGTTTCCATGTCAGGCTGCACAGGAATTGAGGTATTCCAGCCCTGATATGAATAGACTCTTACCAGCCTTATTTTTCCAAGTTTCCCCGAGCGGATAAAATCAACGGCATTGAGCCAATGCGGATCACTTCTCTGCCACTGACCTACCTGAACAACACTTTTATATTTCTGTGCTGCTTTCACCATCAGGTTACACTCTTCAATTGTTCTTCCTATCGGTTTTTCGCAATAAACATCCTTACCGGCTTCGCAGGCAGCAACCATCTGCAAACAATGCCAATGGTCAGGTGTTCCGACTATTACCAGACTAATATCTTTATTATCAATGAGCTTTCGCCAGTCTTTATAGAGATTTGCAGGTTTTTTACCTTTTATCTTCTCTACATCAACAGCCCTGCGGTTTAGTACCTCATCATCTATATCGCAAAGTGCCAGGCATTCCACCTGTGGGTGTTTCAGGTATTCGCTGAGGTCAGCAAATCCCATACCGTTACAACCTATCAGACCAACATTAATTCTGTCCGAAGGTGCGCAGCCTGCCAGCGCACTTGAAAATGCAGGGGCTAATCCAATACCGGCAGCAGTAATAGCTGTGTTTCTTAAAAATACTCTTCTGGTTGCCATAATTACTATATGTTATCAAATGTTATTGAACTGAGAATCTGTAGATTGTTGTTGACTTTTTTGTTTCTCCCGGATTGATTATTGTTGATGGGAATTCAGGATGATTTGGACTATCAGGAAAGTGACCGGACTCGAGACACATTCCATATCTGAAGTTTAATGGTTTCCCGCCGTGTCCTTTTTTAGTGCCATCGAGGAAGTTGCCTGTGTAAAGCTGCATACCCGGCTGATCAGTAATCACTTCAAGAGTACGACCTGTAAGAGGTTCATATAGTATTACATCAACTTCTTCCTTATTATCAAGAATATAGTTATGATCATATCCTTTCCCTAAAATTAACTGATCATAGACCTGGTCGAGTCTCTCTCCAATAGTGTGAGCAGAAGTAAAATCGAAAGGAGTGCCTGCTACAGGTCTGATTTCTCCGGTTGGGATCATAACTGAGTCAACAGGTGTAAAAGCTGAAGCTCTCAGTACAAGAACATGTGAGAGTACATCATAAGTATTTATTCCATGCAGATTGAAATACGCATGATTGGTAAGGTTGACAACTGTTTTCTTATCAGTTGTCCATGTATAATCCATTATAATCTCATTGTTATCCGTCCATGTATAAACTACTGATGCAGTTACTGTTCCAGGAAAGCCCATTTCCATATCGGGACTTACATATGAAAACTTAACTGAAGGACCTTTTTCACCTTTAAGGACTTCAGTATCCCAGACAACGCTATGCCAGCCTTTCGGTCCACCATGGAGAGTGTTTGGACCATTATTCTGAGGGCAGGTATATTCGACACCATCAATTGTGAATTTACCGTTTGCAATCCTGTTGGCATACCTTCCAACTGTTGAACCAAACGACATATCTCCGTTTATTGTTTCCTCAAATGTGTCATAGCCAAAAGTAATATTGTCCTTCGTGCCATTTCGGGCTGGCACTTCAATCCAGGTTATCTTTGCTCCGAAATTAGTGAGCCTTATTACGTTACCGTATTTATTGGTAAGAGTCAGAAGATAAACTTCTTTCCCTTCTTGCGTCCCGAAAAGGTCTTTTTTAAGCGTTGACTTACTTTTTCCTGACTGATTGCAGGACATTGCAACAAGCACAATAAGTGCCAGTGATACTACAAAGATTTTCTTCATGATGCTAAGTTATGTTTTTGCTAAATTAATTATTTTTTTGAGAAAAGAAACTCAATTGCACCAGCCAGATAAGCAGCAGGTGCATTCCAGTTAATAGCAATTTCATTTGATGCATATGAACAGACATCATCTGTAAAAGCCTCATCAGGAATAGAAGAAGTGTATGTTGTACACTTATCCTGTTTCCCCGGATTCGGACCTCCTGCCAGTAACCCGGGTATGGGATCAGCTATACCATCTGCCTCTGATTGGCGGTGATGAGGGAACATTGGTGTTTTATCCCCTATCCCGGTAACATACGAATACCCGGTGGCGTTCCTTCCCATGATATAGTCAAGATTACCAAGGGCAAATTCAAGATATTTTTTATTCCCAGTGAGTTTGTATGCATATATTAGCAGTATCCCCTGATTCGCAGCGACAGAATTGCTTCCCCAGACAAAATCAAGTGCCGATTTTCCCATAACAGTTCTGTATGTGCGTTCATTAACACCCTCGGACAGTATATCCGCAGTTCTTATCAATCTCTTCTTAATCAACGGAAAGTCTTTCTTTGCCCCGCCTGTCAGTTTCTTTTCGAATCTTGCAAGAGTAAAATATCCCAATAACCTCACATTACCCCAGGAGGGCAAAGGCATAAGAGTATCAGGAAGCATAATAACAGCTGAATAATAACTTGTTTTTTTTGTAGTTGCATATAATTCAGCTGCAGCCCAGATGAACTCATCCGTAAAATTAGAATCTCCGTATCCTCCGGTATTAATTACCGGTGTAAACTCCCGGTTCATCTTACTCTGATCATAGACCATCTTGGGGTTACTCATTGCCCAGGTCCATGCTTTTTCAGCAGCTCTGATGCATGAATCAGCCAGTCCGGGAAATGATTTTGTAAAATTCCCGTAAATCCTTGAAGACTGTGCCATAACAGCTGCGAAATCGAGAGTTGCAGCAGTTCCTTTTGGGACTACATACCTCGGAGTAACACATACAGAAGGCATTACCATTGCGTCAAAGTCTGCGTTTGTCACCTTGTTGTATACTCCCCCGTCGGCCGGATCCTGCATAGCCAGCATCCAGCGAAGGTTCCATGCTATCTCATTTAAAATGTCAGGGGCCTGATCTTTGCTTTCAGGAATATTCAGATTCAGTGTATCAAAATAGGAAGGAAAATCTTCATAAAGTGATAATAAGGTACCCATAGTAATGCCACTGTTCACAATATATTTATTATAGTCTCCGGCATCATACCATCCCTTAGGTGTGGAGATAATTGTTCCTGCAGGACGTCCGGGTGAAGCAGCTGCAGGATGAATAAGGACTTCCTTGTCAGGATGTCCGGCAGCGCGGCTCCATTTCCCGGCATATTCAGGGAGCAGTGGTGTTGACATCCTCTGAAAATAAAACCCCTTTATAAGAGCTTTAGTTAGTCCGCAAAATACATTAGGTTTAATTTCAAACTGATAAGAATCACCGATTCCGGGGATCGAAATTTTATAACTTCCGGGTTTTGTGACCTCAGTAAAGTCTGCTATGCGCGTCATTTTAGGGGAGTACGCAGATTTATAAGATCCGGTTAATTTCGATCTGTAAACAACCTCACCTGAAGGAATTGAAACCACAGCAAAATCACTGTCAATATCCTCTGTATATATAGCAATCTTATGAGATTCAGGATAAAAGCCCAGCTGATTAAGCCTGATTTTTAATGCAGCATCCTGCGCAGCCAAAAACGAAGGCAAACACACAAACATTATTATTAATAGTATGTATTTTCTCATTGTCTTTTATATGAAATAATAAGCCCCTCCCTCCCGGGGGAGGGTCCCAATAGCTATCGGGAGAGGAGAGGTTTTACAACAATTTTAAAATATAACTAAAAGTAGTCGGAGCAGCATATACAACATACTGAGGCAGTGGTCTCGGACCACAGCCTGCTGTGCCAACACCAAGTGTTAAATGACTTATTGTGAATACTGTGGAACTTATCTGAGGAAGATCAATACGGTATTCCACCTTATCCATCTCTTCGTCACTATATGGCAGCATTGAAACCTGAAGCAAAGTTGTCACCGATTGTGCCATCAGTCCGCTGCCGGAAGATGTGGTAACTTTAGCCCAGCGCACATCCTCGTGATTACCACACTCCATCGGCTTCTCATATGGTGTAAGTTGTTCTTTTACAGTACTTTTATAAATACCAACATCAAATCCCCGTTTTCTGTCGGCATAGTTCTCCATTGGTCCGCGGCCAAAATATGCTGCCTGGTCAAACTGCTTATCAAGGAGCAATCGTACCCCCATCCGGGCTACAACCTGCTTCGGATCGCTCGAATTAACAATATTCTCAGAAAGGATCGAACCATCACCTGAGATAGTATAAACAACATCATGATTTATCGTGAAGCTATTTTTTCCCGAAGCAAGCAGTTTAACTATTATTACCACCGTTGAAGGAGTCTTTTGCTCAACGCTAACATTCTGGGTAGCCCATGTGAGTTCACGAAGGCCAGTATTAACCCAGCTCCTGTCGGCCCACATATCATCATTTCTGTGAGGTGCACGCCACAGATGAAGTCTTGGTCCTCCGTCTTTTTTGAGCATATTGACACCGTTCTTTTCAAGTGTTGTGAAAGTTCCTGAAACCTTATCGAAGACGACTGTAAAACCTGAACCTTTAATTGTAATGTCAGTCTGTCCCGGGATTAAAGAAAGCGGATTCATTGATATAACAGGTGAAACAGCCATAGACTCTACAGGCAGTTTAAACTGTTCTGAAACCACCTCAAATCCTTTTTTAGCCCAAAGCTGATCTGCAGCAAGAGAAAAAGAGAGACGCAGATAATATTCTGATCCTGCACTAACTTTTTCTATCTTATAAGGAATTGTTACAATTGCTTCTTTGCCCGGTGCAATATCAGGGATTTTAACATCTCCATGGGAAATTTCCGTTCCGTTTTCCGAGAGAGTCCATGTTGCAGCAAAACCCCCAAGATTAACAAACTGATATTTATTTTGAATCAGAAATTGCCCTTTTGAAAGATCTTCGCCTGTAACTTTTATCCATTGATATACCTTCTTCATTTCAGGATAGTGAGGTTTAAGAGAACGATCAGATGCAACTACTCCTTTATGAATGAAGTACTTATCGTTAGGGAATTCACCAAAACCGCCACCATAGGCAATAATTGAATGGTTCGGATCGCGCTTGTTGTAGATGCCCTGATCCTGCCATTCCCAGATAGCACCGCCAAGTATGCTTTCATATTTGTCAAATACGTCATTGTATTCACCGATAGCTCCCATGGAATTGAACATGGCATGAGCATATTCGCAAAGGAAGAATGGTTTCTTATAACTTGTATCCTGAGCAATTTTTTCAACTTCAGCAACACCTGTGTACATCCGGCTGTCGATATCTGCCGGATTGTTCTTTCCTATTCCAAAACCCTCATAATGAACAGGACGGGTATTATCAATTGCTTTGATTGTAGCCATGGCAGCCCTGAAATTTGAACCGCCTCTCCCGTTTTCATTACCGAGCGACCAGATAATAATTGAAGCATGATTCTTGAAGTTTTCAGTATTTGCAACATTCCTGTCGATTATAGCACTCTTCATCCTTGGTTCTTCATCAAATCGTCCCATATAACCATGACATTCAACATTGGCTTCACCAACGAGGAACATACCATATTCGTCGCACAGCTCATACCAGCGGGGATCATCCGAATAATGTGATGTACGAACGAGATTGCAATTTCCCTGTTTGATAAGTTCGAGATCGCGGATCATTTGTGCTTCGGTAACAGCATGTCCGACATCAGGCCAGTTCTCATGTCTGTTAACACCTTTAAGTTTAACAGCAGTTCCGTTAACAAGAAAAACTCTTCCCTTAATTTCAATTTCCCTGAATCCGGTTCGTGCTGAAAGTGTTTCAGCAACTTTCTTACCGCTTGACAAAGTAAGAACTGTTGTAAATAATTTGGGAGTTTCAGCTGTCCATTTTTCCGGATTGGTCACCTGAAAAGTAAGTTTAACTGCACTCTCGGCACCAGGCTGCAGTGCAGGAACAGTTGCTTCAGCCAGAGCTCCTGTAACTGCAACTTTTCCATCGTAAAGTGTTACAGTAAGTTTAGTTGCCTTTGAAGCTTTTGATCCATAGTTTTTAACTTTAGCCGTCACCTCAACCGCAGCATTTTTATACTGATCATCAAGATCTGTTTTTACAAAGAAATCGCGAATATGCTGTTGAGGAGAACTCCATAATGTAACACTGCGGAAGATGCCACTCAGCCGCCACATATCCTGATCTTCGAGCCAGGTGCCGGAAGTAAATCTGTAAACTTCAACGGCAACAATGTTTTTGCCGGGCTTAACATATTTCGTAACATCGAATTCAGCAGCATTCCTGCTGTTAACGCTGAAACCGACTTTAGTACCATTTATCCAAAGAAAAAAACCTGCATCCACACCATCGAATGTAAGGAAGACCTGACGGCCGTCCCACTCTGCGGGAAGCTCAAAATCGCGACGATAGCTACCAACAGGATTTCTTTCTTCAAATGCAGTAAATGTTTTAGGAGGCATGCTCATGATATTTGGAAAATCCTTTCTGATTATATATCCGAGGTTACGATAATATGGGGTTCCATATCCCAGAACCTGCCAGTTTGAAGGTACCGGAATTTCTTTCCATGAAGTAACATCGTATTCCGGTTTATAAAAATCAACCGGGCGCATCTGAGGCCACTTTACAAAATTGAACTTCCATGTTCCATTCAGGCTTCGTGCATAAGTTGAAGCATGCCTGTTTGCAGTAAGAGCCTCATCAAGTGATGCATAGGGCATAAGTGTTGCATGCGCGGGCTCTTTATTTATTCCAAGAAGCTCGGGATCCTGAATCTCAGTAGGAACCGGAGCAGTTCCAAGTGAGTCTTTTGGTGAAGTGTACTGTGAATAACCTGAAATGGTTGAAATGAACAGAACAAGTGTACAAATAACACCTAATCGAAAATTTTGCATATCGAGGGGTTAATTAGTTATAATTGAATGATTAGAATTATCCGGTTTTAAAGTTACACCATATTAAAGTCATGAAGGGTTTTGAATTGTTAAAAATAGTTAATGCCTTTTTATCCAAACTATTGAACCTTCATTTGGATTTCCCTCGCCTGGCTTATCTGTGGCATGAATCGCATTTCTGTTACTTCTTGCATAATTAGGGATTGCGATCAGAGGTGTTCCATCATCCCATTTTCCTTTAATTGTCATTACGCCATCAAGCAGATCTCCTTTCCATTCAAGAGATAAAGGGCCCTTTCCAATGTATTTATCAATATCCGGCTGATCAGCTCTCTCTACGTTGTAAACCAACGGTCCGTAACGCAGTGCGACTCTTCCCCTGTCGGCTTTAATTCTTTCATCAGCTGTAACAGTCTGAACCTCCATAGGAAGAACCAGATCAACCTGATCACCTTTTTTCCATATACGCTTTATTACCGCGTAACCGTTTTCAATAAGTGGTTTTACACTTTTGCCATTGACAGTAAGAGATTTAAGTCCGGAAACCTCCGGCACAGGTTTGTATAACGTGCTTGAAGTACGGTTAGGAACCCTGACAAATAGAGTGAACTCTTTGGATTGCTCAGGATTTACAGTTATTGAAACATTTCCGCTCCAGGGATAATCAGTTTTCTGAACCATTTCAATATTTGTACCGGCCACTTTTTCAACTTTTATTGTACTTCCAATAAAAAGGTTTACATATAATCCCTTGTTTCCTTTTACATATGTCCAGGTTGGAATCATTAACAATGTACGCGGAATATTTCCAACGCAGCACGGACAAACATGCCATGAATACCTCGATTGGGAAGTTGCGAGTTCATTATCATAGTAGAAATTCTTTCCATCGAGGTCGAGAGACCCCAGAAGTGCGTTATAAATTGTCTCTTCATATAAGTCAGCGTATTTTGCATCGTTGTAGGCAATGTTCATCTTATACTGGAAGAAGATTAATCCGCAGCTTGAACATGCTTCGCAATATGCATTGTTTCCAAGTGAATAATCATCTCCGAATCCCTCTGCTGTTTCTCCGCTACCGACACCACCTGTTATATAGTACTTCTTATTTACCAAATTATCCCAGAGCGACATTACTGCACTCTGATAATCTGTATCACCTGTTTCAGCAGCAATATCGGCCATTGCAGAATAGCTATAAACTGCTCTTACTGCGTGACCTACAGCTTCATACTGTTGCTGAACCGGGACATGACTCTGATCATATTCACTGCCATCTTTACGACAATCGAGCATGTATTTTGAGAGAGCGATATAACTATCTCCATGTCCGCTGCCTTCCATATCATTAACAAAGCGGCCAAACCTGACCAATGCCTGTTCCATCTCCTGATGGCCATCGTACCATTCTTTTTTGCCCGGACCAATATTTGCAACCCAGCAGTCGGACAGTTTCTTTGCAGCATCATATAAACGCTTGTCTTTACCTTCAGTCAAGGTATAATGGTTTATTGCTGATTCGATAAAATACCCAGCCACATAACCTTCATGATTTCCCCTTGTGCGTGGTTCCCATCTTCCTTTCCATCGGGTTGTATCGCGCAGTGTAAAGGCTGTCTGGAGGTAACCGTCTGGTTCCTGTGCTGCAAGAATGATCGGGATCCATTTTTCAATTGTTTTTTTCATCTTTTCCTGGGCAGCAATAATTTCCTTGTCACCCTTTGGATCAATCATAAGTGCAATACTCATTGATTCAATTGTCTGATGAACCCATGCATTTGAGAAGACATATCCCTTGTGTTTTCCATAAGGTTCCCCCCGCAAGGCTTTTCCTGCTTCAATAAAATTATCAAGTCCTCCCTCTCCGAGTGTAAGATCAGTTCTTTCGATCTGATCGATACACCATGGGATCCAATTCACTATCATTGCTTTAGCCCGGTCGTTCCAGAATGGACTGTCAATCTTATAACGTTTTGTATAGACAACATCAAGTCGCTCTGCCGGAGGTGGCTGCATAACTTTAACTTTTATTGCGGAAGAAGATGTGAGATCTCCTTCATAGGCCGTAAGGGTAAGTGTGTATTCACCATTTGCCGTAAACGCGGCGTTTGTCTTAAGTGACCCTGCATCAGCAAAATTCACATTTCCCGGACCAGATACTTTGCTCCATAATATTTTGCTAACCGGACTTACCGACCTGATATTTCCTGAAAGGTAAGTTTTACCGGAAGTCATCACTGAGCGGTCAACACCAGCGTCTACAACAGGGGGGTGATTTTGAGAATTATCAGCCTGAAATACTATCCATTCAAGCAGAGTACTTGCGAACCGCTCCACTGAATCCAGTTCAAGCCTTAGTTTAGTTGTTGTTACCGGATCAAATGTGGTTATATTGAACAATTTGTTCTCAAGGCCAAGGCCTGCTGAATTTTTTACACTGACAAAATTGCTGCCATCCCAGTATTTTAACCTGTATATCTGTGGTAGTTTTACAATGTTTCCATAGTTCCACCAGAAAACAGCGATCTCTTTAGTAGTAACCGGCTGATTCCAATCATACTGTACCCACTGACTGGTAAGTTTTTGAGGCGGCCTGTTACCTCCCTGGCGCATCCCTCCGGTAACAGTCGGAGTAAGTCCGTCATTAAGTGAAGCCATAGGAGCGCCAGACCGTGATGAACTTGTCGGTGATGCAACAATTGCAAGATTTTTCCCAAGAGGAGACTTTTCGGTCGTTTGTCCATTAGCAGATAATGTGGATAATAAAAAGAGAGAAATCAGTGTGAACAAAAAAAGATCGATTTTTTTCATGGTAATCTAAATAGCATTAATATTTTTATGTAGGGAAGGGTCGCGACCCTTCCTTACATAAAAAATTATTCAATAATCCATTCGTAGATTCCGGCTGCGAAATCTTTATTGAGCTTAACTTTAATCTTTACGGCTGTTGCTTTAACCGGTTTAAAATCGAGAGAATCCCAGCCATCCTTAGTCACTTTATATTGCCCCTTCCCTTTTACCGGCTGCCACATATTGCCACTCAGATACTGGATTTCCCACTCATCAGGGATCCGGCATCCGCCGTTGGGACCATCATCATACCAATAGACCTTTGTTTTTGAAATAGTTGCAGGTTTTTCAAAATCATATTCAATCCACTCCCATTTGTCCTTTTCCGGCCACCAGTGGAAGTAAGAAACAGAATGATCATTTGAATGTGCTGGACTTATCTGGTCGTTTACAGCGCCCAGATCCCGGATGTTCCTGCTGCTTGTCCTTACACTGCTCCTGTTGGCGATAGTCGGAGCTGGCAGGGGATGTGATACTTCCGGTTCGGTTGGCACCCATACCATCATCTGACCGGGTCCGCGGTTATTCCAGAGAGCATATGGGATTAAAGTAACAGGCTCTTCATCAAGCAATTCTATTCTGCCGTCGAGTGTCCTCTTTGTTTTGTTACCTTTAGTTTTTATCACCTGCGTGCCTTCAAGAACAGAAGGAACAAATTCTGTTGTTACGGCAGCATCTTTCTTTATGAGGAGATTAAGTACTTTCCCGTCATTATTATCTGGCCATTCTGCACAATAGATCACCGGACCGCGCTGGAAGGCAATCTTCGAAACATCTTCTTTAATCTTTTCGTCAGCTATAACTTTTCTCACAGGCATTGGAAAATCAACGTTAATCCTATCTCCCTGTTTCCATTTTCTTGAGATAACTGCATATCCGTCTGTAAGAGAGGCAACTTCAAATGGTTCATCATTTACTGAGATGTTAATTGGTGTATTATCCAGATCAGCAAACCGGTACAAGTCTCCGGGGATAGCTTCATTCAGAGCCCATCCAGGAATTCTGACCTTAAGATCAAATTTTCCTCCCGTTTCAGGGTTAATTGAGATCTCAACTTTCCCATCCCATGGAAAATCAGCTTTTTGGGTAACTGAAATCTTCTTTCCCCCAACCGATACATCAGCTTCATTGGAAATGAAGAGATTGATATAAAGTTCATTTTCGGTTACAGCATAAATATAACCCGGGATAGCAGGAACGAACCGGGCTACATTGGAAGGACAGCAGGCACAACCGAACCATGCCTGGCGCTGGTGCTGACCATTTGATTCCAGTGGATTCGGATAGAAAAACCTGTCGCCTGACAGTGACACCCCGGAAAGCATCGAATTATAAAGTGTTTTCTCTAGTATGTCGATATATTTTGTCTGGCCGTGAAGTAAAAACAGTCGCTCATTTGTAAAAATATTCCCGATTGAAGCACAGGTTTCGCAATAGGCTGACATATTAGGGAGAAGGTATGGATCAGCAAAGCCTTCGTTACCTCCGGTTGCGCCGATACCTCCTGTGAGGTACATTTTTTTATATACGATATCTTCCCAGATTTTGGTAATTGCATTAAGATATGCTTCATCTTTCTCAATTGCAGCTATATCTGCCATGCCTGAATACATATAAGTAGCTCTTACAGAATGACCCACAGCTTCTGACTGATCAACAACCTTTTTATGCGCCTGATTATACTGTTCTCCTTTCGGACCACGGAGGTCAAGGAAAAATCTGGCCAGGTCGAGGTATTTCTTATCCCCTGTTGCTCTGTAGAGTTTAACAAGTCCCATTTCAATAACCTGATGACCAGGGTATACTGTTTCACGGTCCCAGCCAAAATCTTTGTTAACCAGGTCAGCTGATTTGATGGCGATATCAAGAAGTGTTCTTTTTCCTGTAGCCTCGTAATGCGCCACTGCGGCTTCGTAGAGATGTCCCAGATTATAAAGCTCATGACTGAGTATTGAGTCGAGGCCCCATCTGTCCTTACTTGCCCATTCGTGGAGGCCGGCGCCCCCATGCATCTCTGCAATAGTCCGGTTGGTATAGAGATAACCATCATCTTCCTGAGCAAGTCCTATTTTCCAGATCAGACTGTCGAGATACGCATCGAGCTTGGGATCAGGAATTGTCTGAAGCGAATAACTGGCACCCTCAATAATCTTGAAGACATCAGAATCGTCGAAGGGATATATAGTCTGGAACTTTCCTGTATCCAGACCTCCGGCTATCTCGAAATTTTTAACCCTGCCCGTCGATTCACAATACCCGAATGCAATTGGAATTGTAACATTTGCATTTTTCTTTATACGGGGAGCCCAGAAATTATCTGTAAGCTTAACCTGAGTAAAGGGAACAGGCTGAATCGGATAATCAGCATCTGATGAGGGTGAAGTGCCACAGCCCTGGATTAAAAATAAAATCCCTGTTGTTATACCAATTATCTTAATGAGATTCTGCATCTTTAAAAATTATAGTAATTAACTTAATATCAATTCATTAAATCTTATTAAGGGCCATTTATATATTAATCCTAAAACCCCCTTTCCTGTTTCCCCCAGGGGGGAAATGATTCATAAATTACTTCGTCAGCTCCAGTACCACCACTGATTTTGCAGGCATATTAATTGTCAGAACACCATCTTTGTTAGTAAATCCTGTGAAACTGACCGGCTTAACAACATCCCCGTTTTCAAAACTGTTAAATGAGTTCATTTCTGAAGCAGTAAGTACCTCTCCTGTTACCTTCTTAAAAGATTCACCAAATACAGGGCAAGTAACTGTTACAGATTTGTTTGGATTAAGGTTTGCAAGCGATATATGCACCTTGCCATCCTTATCCACTGAAGCTGATGCTGAGATTGAAGGGATCTTCCTAGTTCCGTTTGTATAATCTTCGCATCTCAGATCGATATTAAGAAGCTGTGCTTCCTGATGAACCCGGAACATCCTGAAAACATGATAGGTGGGAGTAAGTACCATCTTATCATCTTTTGTCAGAATCACCGACTGCAGTACGTTCACTATCTGGGCGAGGTTAGCAACTTTTACCCTGTCGGCATATTTGTTAAAGATATTGAGATGAATAGCAGCAGTAAGTGCATCGCGCATTGTATTCTGCTGATAAAGGAACCCGGGATTTGTCCCCGGTTCAACCTGGAACCAGTTACCCCATTCGTCAACAATCAGACCTTTGGTTTTCCTCGGATCATAACGGTCCATAATTGCCGCATGACCCTTTATGATCTGATCCATCTGGAGGTTCATCCTCATAGTCTCAAACCATTCTCTCTCATCGAATTTTGTTGCAGAGCCTTTGTATCCCCAGCCATCAACAATAGAATAATAATGTATGGATAAGCCCTGGAATCTGTCGCGCGTTCCTCCGTCTTTCATCAGTGTTTCTGTCCAGGCATAATTAAAATCAGAAGGGCCGCAAGCTACTCTGTAAAGCTTATTATCAGCGTAATTGCCAAGATATGTTGAGAATTGTCTCATCTGGTTTGCATAGAACTCATCTGTCATATTTCCTCCGCAGCCCCAGTTTTCATTTCCAATTGCAAAATATTTAACTTTCCATGGTTCTTCCCGTCCATTTTCTTTACGAAGTTTAGTCATAGGACTCTCTGAATCGGAAGTAAGATACTCGACCCATTCCGACATCTCTCTGGGAGAACCTGTACCTACATTTCCATTAATATAAGCATCACAACCAAGCAGTTCAGTAAGCTTCATGAACTCATGTGTACCGAAAGAGTTATCTTCAGTTACGCCTCCCCAGTGTATATTAACGATTGAGGCTCTTTGCGACTGGGGACCAATTCCGTCTCTCCAGTGGTAGGTATCTGCAAAGCAGCCACCGGGCCAGCGGAGGTTTGGCACTTTTATCTCCCTGAGAGCAAAGAGA
>JFJP01001893.1_pt1 | contig 21605 bp, 17 predicted proteins | sample 431651 | NCBI WGS metagenome assembly JFJP01 (sample SAMN02602958, study PRJNA72255) | Microbial mat metagenome, whole genome shotgun sequencing project. | biome: fresh water; feature: sink hole; material: water; isolation source: purple microbial (photo- and chemosynthetic) mats found in...
CGCCCGTGATTCCCATCGAGGACGCGCAACTTGCGGGCAAGACCGTGCGCCGCATCGGAGTGGCACAGAAATACAATCCGAAGCGCTCGAATGTGGAAAACCCCGAGTTGTTTCCAATCTGGCCGTTCCGCATCTTCGGGCTGGAGCGCCCGATGCTGGAGGAGGCGCGCAATGCCTATCAACTTCGCGGCAGCCACAACGACGTCGGCTGGGGTTACGACGGCAATGCGGCACCTCTGTTGGGAATGACCGACGAAGCCGCGCGCATCCTCAAGGTGAAGCTGTCCAATGCCAACGCCGCCTACCGCTGGCCCTCCACTTGGGGACCGAATTTCGACTGGCTGCCCGACCAATGCCATGGCGGCAACCTGATGGCCGCCATCAACTACATGCTGATCCAGCATTCCGGCGACAAGATCCTGCTGCTACCCGCATGGCCGAAGGATTGGGATGTTTCCTTCAAGCTCCATGCCCCGCGCCAGACCACCGTCGAAGTCGTCTATCGCGGCGGTAAAATCGAAAAACTCGAAGTTCTCCCACGGGAAAGACGCAAGGACATCACCCTCCCGGCTGGACTCGATGCATCGTGACCCCGCGATTTTCCCCACTCAAGCCGCTTGCCTGATTGGCACCCATTCACAAGAATCAACCGAAATGTCACAATCCACCATCAACGGCATCTTCGTTCCCAACATCGTTCCCTACGACGCCAAGGGCCGCATCGACGAAGACGAACTCCGCCACATCATCCGCTGGGTCGGCGACAAGGGCGTCACCGGATTTTATCCGAACGGCAGTATGGGCGAGTTCATCCGCCTCAGCTACGAGGAGCGCCGGACAGTCGTGCGCATCGTCAGCGAGGAAGCAAAGGGCCGCCCGATTCTCGCCGGAGCCGCCGAAGCCAACATCGAACTCGTTTTGGAAATGTGCAACTACTGCGCGGATCTCGGTTGCCGCGCGGTCTCCATCACCGGACCCTATTACTACAAGCTCACGCAGGAGAGCATCGAGGCCTACTTCCGCGAGCTCGCCGCCAAGTCACCGATCGACATCGTTGTGTATAACATCCCGGTCTTCGCTAACGAAATTTCACTTCCCGTGCTCGAACGCCTCGCCATGGATTGCCCGCGCATCGTCGGCACCAAGGACACATCGAAGGACATGGGCCGCTTCCAACAGACGCTGCACACCATCAAGCGCCAGCGCCCGGATTTCTCCGTGCTCATCGGCTGGGAGGAACTGCTTTGCACCGGCCTCTTCATGGGTGCGGATGGTGGCACGCTCTCCAGCGCCGGGGTTGTCCCGGAAGTGGTGATGAGACTCTATCATGCCGCGCGCGCCGGAAAATGGGATGAGGCGAAACGCATTCAGTTCGAATTGCTCGATTTGTTCTCGCTGATGGTCGGCGCGCCGAATTTCCCGGAAGGCTTCCGCACCGGCTACGAACTGCGCGGCTTCAAGGCGGGCAACGCGCGTTTCCCGCTCTCACCCGCCGAGCAGGGCCTCATCGCGGAAATGCGCTCCAAGCTCGCCTGCGTGCTCGCAGGTTGCGGATTTGAGGAAGCCGCCGGCGAATGCAGCCTCGGAAAATCAAAGCCATCGCCGATGGACATCGATGCAATCGTCCAAGCGGTAATGAAGAACATCGAAGCCTCGCAAGCTCGCTAGCAGAACATGCAGGCCCTCGGATTCATCGAAGCACCCTTCCTCAGCATTTCCGCCATGCTCGCCCACGAGGCGGCCACAACGGCGGACGTCCATATCCTGGGATTCGAAGATACCGGCAACGAAAACCTGCTCATCCGTCTATCCGGTGAAATCGCGCAAATCCGCGCCGCGCTCGATGCCGCGGAAAAGCTCGCCCCTCAACTCGGCGCATCCATCGTCACCGGCATCATCCCCCGCCCCGCCGACGGATTCGACTCGATGATCCATTTCCCTGATCCACCACCACCCCGGCGGCACGGTGGAAAGGCAGGACCAAGTCGCCGTGGAAGAGCCGTTGGAAATCCGGTTGGACGGTCATCCGGTGGCAGTGGTGATGCGCACGCCGGGGCACGACGACGAGCTGGCGCGCGGGATTTCTGGTCACCGAGGGGATTATTTCCAAGAATCCGATTCACTTCCCTCGCGACATGCCCGGCGGCAGGTCGGCATCCTTGCCACTGCGTTGCGGCTTGGTGATGGACGACCCGGGGCCGGGCGTGAAAAATTTCAGTTGGAAGGACTCGGCGGCTGCCCATGCGCCATTCTTCCACTCGAAAAAGAGGCCGGATGGGAAGGTCACGTTACCGATGGGATATCATTGGCCCCATGTGTTGTTTTTTGTGTCCCAGCTCCGGTGCGCGTCGCAGCCGAAAGCGACGAGGTAGTTTTTGGAATTGCCCTTTATGGATTTCAGTATCCTGGAGGTGCGCTCCCCATACCCGGATCGTTATGGCCAGACGGCTTCCCCAATTGTTTTGCGCGAAGTTCCGCCAGTGACATCTCGTAGCTTTTTCTCAAGCTTCGGAATTTGGTTTGGATCTCTTCGATGCTTGGGGGATTTTCGATAAAGGTGGCGAACCCTTCGTCGTCTTCGCTGAGGCTCCCTCTGCACATCCGGTTCAAGGCGATTTCGAACTCCATTGGGGTTAGCTCGGCTTGATCGAATGCTCCTTTCCATTTTACCACTCCGAATTGGTGGTCTTTTTCCAGGATGAAGAGGTCAAGGTCCTCGCTGATCCGATGCCCAATGTATAGGGAGAGTCCTGTTCCTCCGATGAGGATGAATACCCCATGGGCGCTGCCGCCAGATTCGAATTGACCCGCCAGTCCATCAGCAAGAGCCTGATCCGGTATGACAACGTTCCGATCCGCCGTCTCCGCGGCCACCTTGTTCGCCCTCGTTTCTAACGCCCCTGCCGGTATCACCATCGGCCCGGTCCGTGCACAGCCGGGCGAAAGCGTGCGGCTGGTCACTTTTTCCGAAACAAAGGGCGGAACCATCCAGAAAGACTATCTCGGCAAGTCCAGCACCGGAAAAATCGAAGTCACCCGCGAACGGGACCTTGTCTGGACCTTCCGCTCCCCCGCCGCCGATGGCACGCGCCGCGGCATGGTCCGGGTGCCCAAAATCACCACCACCACGAAAACCGTGATCGATGGCAAGGAGGAAAAGATCACCGACAAAAGCCCGCTCGTCGGCAAGATGTTCGCGATGTCCAAATCCCCTACCGGTGACTGGAATTTCGAGCTCGATGGTTCCCTCCCACTGGCCCGGGTCCAATCCGAGATCGACGAACTCAAGGTCTATCTGAAGCGCGACTGGTATCCGGCCCGCGAGATCAACGTCGGCGATTCCTGGGAATTCGATCCGGCCTGGATCCGGATGACCATCGAAAAAGACATTTCCAAAGCCCAGACCATCGGCACCATGAAGCTCCGCCAGGTGCGCAGCGCTGAGACGCGCCGGATCGCGGTCATCGACGTGTCGATCCGCAGCACCGGCACGGACTTGCGCCCGGATGGAATTCAGGCGAATGCGTCCGTCGATATCACCGGTGAGGTTATCGTGAACCTCAACACCATGCTCGACGAAACCCTCGAGCTGAAAGGGACCATCGTCACGACCACCACCAAAGGCGCGGAAACCACCAAGGTGACACTCCCCATCCGACTGTTAGCAACCAAGTCGTTTGTCAAGGACAGCCCGATGCCTTGATCCCTCCGTCGCGCCCTTGAACGTCACCGTTTTCAAGGACTACAACCGGGTGCGCGAGCGGAATTTCATGAAGAGGAGTCCGAGTTGTTCTTCGAAGACCTTTCGTTACAAATCATCCCGGACGCCGTCTTCATGCGCCTCACCACCTTCCCGTGCGTGCTCGTCGCCGGCGGCCACCAGGCGTTTCTCACCGAGGAGGCCATGACGAACATTGCAAAAACCACCCCGCCCGACCTAACCGACTTCGAAGCCGGTCGCGACTGCCCGAATACCGTGAAGTTGAAATAGTCCGATCCAACTGACCGTGCCACAAGAGTAAGCGCGCACCCGTGAAACGCACCGATCACGCCAGCCGGGCAAGCGCGACAAGTCTCGCGACTGGACAACAAAACACCCGGTCATAGGATCCCGGCCATGCCGATTTTCTGCCATCCTTCCCCGTCCAAAGGTGCCGCAATCATGGCGGAGGAGTTTTCCTCGTCACTCTCACCCGAGATCGTGTGGATCGATCTACTGAACGCCACCCCGGCGGAAGTTACGGCCATCGAAAAGCATTTCGGGATCTCACTTCCGACGCGTGAGGAGATGCGCGAAATCGAAAGCACGAGCCGCCTCTATTGCGAGGATGACGCCCGCTTCCTCACGACTCCACTGCTGGTCAGCACCGAGAGCGAGGATCCACATTCGACGGAGATCGGCTTCGTGTTTGTCAAAGATCACCTGCTCACCATCCGGAATGTGGATCCACACAGTTTCAAGCAAACCGTCAACCTGTTCGCCAAGCGCCCGCAACCGAACCGGGACCAGGTTTTCGTGGCGCTGATCGAGGCCATGGTGGATCGCCAGGCGGATCTCTTGGAACGATTGTCCAAGGAAATGGACGAGCTGTCGCACCGGATTTTTTCCCGGCTGAAACGGGCGAAGGAATCCGAGAACAACCTGCGCGACGCGATCTACCGACTGGGCCGCAGTGGCGACCTCATCGGCCGGGAGCGTGATTGCATCGTGGGCCTCACCCGGCTGGTGCAGTATGCCGGCCATGATGATTCCGACGGTCCCGGCATCAGCGCGGATTCCTCATGCTATCAAAAACTCAGGCCCATCATGCGCGACCTCCAATCGCTGGCAGAATTCGCCGGGTTTCTCGCCTCGAAAGTCAGCTTCATGCTCGATGCCACGCTCGGGCTCATCAACATCGAGCAGAACACGATTGTGAAAATCTTCACCGTAGCGGCGGTCATCTTTCTGCCGCCCACCCTCGTCGCCAGCATTTATGGCATGAACTTCGACGTGATGCCGGAACTCCGCTGGCAGCTCGGTTACCCGTTTGCGATTTTCGTGATGGCCTGCTCGGTCGCCCTGCCGTTCTGGTTCTGCCGGCGCAAGGGATGGCTGTGACCGCACGGACTCCGTGCCGGTTAGGAAAAAGCGCGCACTCGGGAATCCACGGCGGATGCTTTCAAGCGATCTGATGGGAAACCTGTTAAATTCCGCGATGGTTCTTGACGGGCGAGGGAAAACCCAACAGTTACCTCAGTTGTTATGTCCCAAAATCTAGCAAACATTGCATTGACTCCCGCCGAAATCACCATTTTGAACGGCGCTCTACAAACCATCCGCACCACTCTTGGCACCCGCGCCGTGAGTCTGACACCGGATCAACGGAAAAACCTCGTCAAGATGGGCGACAACACCCGCATCTTTTGCCAGCAGGCCGTCACCGGCCTCCAACAGAACTCCGGCAGCATGCCACCCGACCTCGACATCCCCGGCCTCGTCCAGGATTTCGCGGACTACACCGCCCTCGAAACCTTCGTTGCTGAATACGAGGCCGTTGGAGAACTCCTTGATGACACGCTCAAGGCGATTTCCAGCGACGTCATGACCAACAGCATCATCGGCGTCAGCTTTCTCAAGACCCTAAACAAGATCAATCCCGCCCTGGATACCCTGGTTGGCGCGCTCAAGACCGTCCGTCGCCGGAAGCCGGTCAAAACTGTTACCCCGCTCGTCGCCTGATTCACTTCTCTCATCCGGGGGGTGATTTCGGCGCGACAATGCTGCAACCGTTCCCCGGAACCCCATTCCACTCACGCCCAAGCGTGAAAACCCATCCCGCGTGAGCTCCGCAGCATTCGCACGAACGCTCAGACCGTTCCCACGAACGTTCCACATCATTCAGACGAACGCTCAGAGCCTTCCCACGAAGGTTCCCCATCATTCAGCGGAACGCTCCAACCGTTCCCGCGGATGCCCAAGGGCATTCCTTCGAACGCTCCGAGCGTTCCGGCGTCCGCCTTTTTGCTGCCGCAAGTCACACGGCTATAAGGAGTAGCGACATTCCTGTCGCTACTTTCTCGTCCCGCTGTGGCGACATGAATGTCGCCACTCCTTATTGGAAATTTCCCTCGCCCCGCCTCCCGGCGATTTCCTAGCTTTCAGCCACCTCATGCTCTCCTGGAACGAAATCCGCCACCGCGCCATCGGCTTCTCCCGTGAAAACCGCGACAAGACTTCCGAGGAGTCCGACAAGCAGTCCTTTTGGAACGAATTCTTCCATATCTTCGGCATCAGGCGCGGCGCCGTCGCCTCATTCGAGGAACCGGTGAGAAAACTCTCCGGAAACCTTGGAAAAATCGATCTCTTCTGGCCCGGCAAGCTGCTCGTCGAGCACAAGTCCGCCGGGCAGAACCTCGACAAAGCGCATACCCAGGGCATGGAGTACATTCGTGGACTCGTCGACTCCGGCCGCGACAAGGATGTCCCGCGTTTCCTCATCGTCTCCGATTTCAAGCGTATCGCCCTGCACGATCTGGAACCGGAGCAGGACCCGGATCTGCCGCTTTTGAAGCGACTCCCGCCCTCCATTGTTTTCCCGTTGGAGGACCTTCACAAACACATCCGCCGCTTTGCCTTCATCCCCGGCTACAAGCAGCACAAGCTCAATCCGGAAGACCCCGCCAATATCGAGGCCGCCGAGCTCATGGCGCATCTTCACGATGCCCTGCTCGCCGGTGGCTTCTCCGGTCACGACCTGCGCGTTCTCCTCGTCCGTGTGCTGTTCTGCCTCTTCTCCGACGATACCGGCATCTTCAACCAGAAGGATTTCCAACTCCTCATCGACAATCGGACCAAGCCCGACGGCGGTGACACCGGCCCGCTGCTTGCCAGACTCTTCGACGTTCTCAACACCCCGGAGGACAAGCGCCAGGCCAATTTAGATGAAGACCTCACCGCCTTTCCCTACATCAATGGAGCGCTATTCGAGGAGCGCATCTCGTTTGCGGACTTCAATGCCCAGATGCGCGGCCAGCTTCTCAAAGCCTGCGCCTTCAAATGGGAGCGCATCTCACCCGCCGTCTTCGGCTCATTGTTCCAAGGCGTCATGGATTCCAAGGAGCGCCGCCAAGTCGGGGCGCACTACACGGCAGAGAAAAACATCCTCAAGCTCATCCGACCGCTGTTCCTGGATGAACTCCGCGCCGAGTTCATCGCCGCCAAGACCGACAAATCCACCCGTCGCACCGCCCGCCTCGAAGCGCTCCATCAGAAACTCGGCGCCCTCCGGTTCTTCGACCCCGCTTGCGGCTGCGGAAACTTCCTCGTCATCACCTACCGGGAACTCCGCTCCCTCGAACTGGAAATCCTGCTGGAGCTCCACCGCAACGAACTCAGCGAAACCCAGCACGAATTCTCCTTCGACGTCACCAAGCTCTCCAAAGTGGACGTCGATCAAATGTACGGCATCGAGATCGAGGAATTTCCCGCCCGCATCGCCGAAGTCGCGCTTTGGCTCGCCGATCACCAGGCAAACATCGCCATGTCCGAAGCCTTCGGGCAGCTCTATCGGCGGATTCCGCTGAGGAAGTCGCCGCATATTGTCTGTGCGAATGCGCTGCAGACAGATTGGAAAGTCGTCTTAGCACCCGAGAAATGCGGCTTTATTTTGGGAAATCCGCCATTTATCGGAAAGCAGTTCATGTCACCTGAGCAAAAGGCGGACATGCAAGCCATCTGCGGCCATGTGAAAGGAAGTGGTGTGCTCGACTTCGTGACCGGATGGTATTTCAAGGCGGCGGAATATATGCGGACCGGCGGCGCGCGCTGCGCTTTCGTTTCCACCAATTCGATTGCTCAAGGCGAGCAACCCGGAGTCCTGTGGCATGAGTTGTTCTCGCGGCATCGGATGAAAATCCACTTCGCTCACCGCACTTTCGCATGGGAGAGCGAGGCCCGCGGCAAAGCCCATGTGCATTGCGTCATCATCGGATTTGGTTCCGGAGACATCTTGGTCAAACGCATTTTCGATTACGAATCGGATCCGGAAAATCCCAGTGAAGTGGTCGTTCCCAACATCAATCCCTACCTGGTGCAGGGCGGCGACATCGTATTGACGAAGCGCTCCTCACCCGCCTGTGCCGTCCCAGCAATCGTTTTCGGCTCGATGCCGAACGATGGCGGCAATCTGCTACTTACCCCGCCCGACAAACACGATCTTCTGCTGGAAGAGCCGGACGCGGCCGAGTTCATCCGCCCCTTCATCGGCTCCGAAGAATTCATCAACGGCATCGAACGTTGGTGCCTGTGGCTGGAAGGAATCAGCGCCGCGAAACTCCGCTCCATGCCGGTGGTTTTCAAACGCGTAGCCGCAGTCAAGCAACACCGGCTTAACAGCACTCGTGCGGCAACCCGGCAACTCGCAAACAGACCCACGGAATTCGCGGAAAACCGGCAACCCCATTCCAGCTATCTGCTCATTCCCGGAGTATCCAGCGAGAACCGACCCTATGTCCCTATCGGTTTCATCCGACCGCATGTGGTCGCCAGCAATCTGGTCAACATCATCCCCGACGCCACGCTCTATCATTTCGGCGTGCTCACCTCCACCATGCACATGGCCTGGATGAAACACGTTTGCGGACGTCTGAAGAGCGATTTCCGCTACTCCAACCAAATCGTCTATAACAACTTCCCTTGGCCGGAAACCATTTCGGAAAGCAATCTCGCCAAAGTCAAATCCCTCGCACAACAAATTCTCGACACGCGGATCGAATGCGGTGACGGCCGCCATGGCTACCTGCCCGCCCGCAAGAAAAGCGCGGCATGCACATTGGCGGACCTTTACGATCCGGTCTCCATGCCGCCGAAACTGGCAAAGGCCCACGAGCAGCTCGACCGCGCCGTGGACCGCTGCTACCGCAAGGAGCCCTTCCTCACCGACCGCCAGCGCGTGGAATACCTTTTCGCCCTCTACGAACAACTCGCCGCCCCGCTGGTCGCCAAGCCCGCGAAGCGGAAAAAATAAGGAAAAGGGACATTCCTGTCCCTTCATCCGGTGCGGAGCCGCTGAAAACGAAGCAACTTTGGCCCAATTGCCACCCCCGTTTCTTCTCGCGTGATTGAATTTCGAGCGGCAAACTCGGTCCATGTGGCCGCATCACCATTCGGAATGCCAGGCACCGGGAAAGAGGTCCGGGGATGCATAAGGCCGCATGGCACGCCGTCAGGAAAAGGCGGTTGAAGCGGGGCTCACCGCCGCACGCGGTAGCCCACCACCAGCGGGGCGTCTGGCAGAGGTTCGGCCGGATGCGCGAGTCCGGACGCAGGACGTGGATTGCGTTTCTCGCGGTGCTGGGTCCGGGACTGCTGGCCGGGCTTTCCGACGATGATCCGGCGGGCATCACGACTTACTCGGTGCCGGGTGCGGATTTCGGCTACACGCTGCTCTGGATCATCCCGGCCTCGACGGTGTTGTTGGTGCAATTTCACCTCATGGCGGTGCGACTGGGAGCGGCGACGGGCAAGGGATGCGTAGGCCTCATCCGCGAGAAATGGGGACGCGGGGCGGGCTACTTCGCGGTGGGCGGGCTGCTTTTCGCCAACTTCGGAACGATCTGCGCGGAGTATGCCGGGATCTCGGCGACGCTGGCGCTCTACATCGTGGACGGGCTGCTGGCTGGACCGGACTGGGGCGCGGTGTGGCACCGCTCGCTGGTCCCGCACCTGCCGACGAGCCCGGCCGGATGGATCGCGATCGCCGCGGCACTGGGCACGACGCTGCCGGATGGGTGAGCATCGTGCTGGTCCTGGCATGCGTGGGTGCGCTGGGCTGGAGATGGGTTGCCGGGCGATTCGGAGAGTGAGCAAGATCGAAGTGCCGGGATGACTGGCCCGATCCAGTGGCTTGCCTCGCCAGACGGGAGCCCTACAATCACGGCCATGTTCACCAAGCGCCACGGTCCGCCGGGATCATCTCCCGCCACGCTTCTTCCCCACCTGGTCGATGGCCAAACCCGCAAACCCGGCATCCAGATCATCGAATACGACAAGGACTCGCTTGAAGAACGCGACATCACGAGTCTGGAGGAATTCGCCGGACATTTTGAAAGCCGCAAGATCACCTGGATCAACATCGACGGCCTCGGCGACGTCGAGGCGCTGACATTCCTTGGCAAGCGCTTCAATCTCCACCCGCTGGCGCTGGAAGACGTGCTCAACACCGGCCAGCGCCCCAAGATGGAGCACACCGCGGACTACATCTTCATCGTCGCCCAGATGGTCTATCAAGACGCGGGGAATGCCATCCGCAGCGAACAGGTCAGCCTGTTTTTCGGGAGGAATTTCCTCATCACCGTCCAAGAGGAAGGAACCTATGATGTCTTCGATCCGGTCCGCGAGCGCATCCGCGGCGGGCGCGGCTCGCTCCGCAAGCTCAAGGCGGACTACCTCGCCTACGCACTGCTGGACTCGATCATCGACCACTACTATCCGGTGCTCGAGGACCTTGGTTCCTCCATCGAGGAGCTGGAGGATGACCTACTGGAAAGACCGTCCCGCGAGATGGTCATGACCCTGCACGATTACAAGCGCAGCCTCACCCAGATGCGCCGCTTCGTCTGGCCGCTGCGGGACGTGGTGAACGGCCTGCTCCACGACCCGTCCGGTTTCATCACCCCTCCCACCAAGATCTATCTGCGGGACTGCTACGACCACACCGTGCAGCTCATGGATCTGGTAGAGAGCTACAAGGAACTCACCTCCGGCCTCATGGAACTCTATCACTCCAGCGTCGGGCTCCGCACCAACGAGGTCATGCGCGTGCTCACCGTGATCACCTCCATCTTCATCCCGCTAACCTTCCTTGTCGGTGTTTACGGCATGAACTTCGCCGCCCAGACAACCGAAGGGAAAAAACTGCCGCTCAACATGCCCGAACTCTATCACCCGTATGGCTACATCGGACTCATGGTCCTCATGGGCGTCATCGCCCTGGTCCAGTTGATCCTCTTCAAAAAAATGAAGTGGCTGTGACCACGGGCGGTTGGCCGCCCACGGGAGTTCCGCCGTCTGAAAATAGCCTGACAATTTCCTTCCCATCTTCTGCTCTTAAAGTAATTTCGCCTCGCTTTGAGCGGGGTCCGCCTCACCAAAGCTCCAGCCTCACCTTGCTGGGTCCATGGTTCGAATTAAATTCCGGGGGGAAATTAACCGGACACGGCCCGAGCGGTAGGTTGCGAAGAACAAAAGTGCGCGTTGCGAAATCCGGGGGGAGATCCAACGCGCGCTTTTCGTTTACGCCTTGGATGGATTTCCCGGCCGCATGAACCCGCCTCATCCGCGACATGAGCACTCCCCCGCCGCAGGTCCGGATTGCCCGTGGGGCCTCGTATGCGGCGTGCTAGCCCGACAGGCTCATCCGCCGTTTTCCATGCTCGCCCGACTCCTCAAACAACACACCGGTCCCCTGACCCGCGACCTGGTGCTGGAACCCGGGAACTTCGGGCTCGGGAAAATCCCGTCGCGCCTGAAGCCAAGCTCCACCGTCACCTCGATCTGCCGCTTTTACGCGACCGGCTGCCAGCTGAAAATCCACCTCGATGAACACGGCGAGGCCATCAACCTGAGCCCGCAGGCGGGCTACCCGGTGAATCTCGGCATGGCCTGTCCGAAAGGCTGGCAGGCGCTCGACCCGCTGGATTCGCCGGACCGGGCGACGTCTCCACTGCTGCGCGATGCATCCGGAAAATTGATGGAGACGGATTGCCCGACCGCGCTCGACGTGTTCACCACCCGGCTCAAGGAAATCCGTGAGCGCCACGGGCGGGAGTCGGTGGCGTTTCTATCAACCGGGCAGATCCCCTTCGAGGAAATGGCGTTTCTCGGCTGCCTGTTCAAGTTCGGCATGGGATTCCTGCATTGCGACGCGAACACGCGCCAGTGCATGCCGACGGCGGCCACGGCCTACAAGCAGTCGTTCGGCTTCGACGCCCCACCGGCGACCTATGCGGACTTCGAGCAGTCGGACGTGATCGTCCTGATTGGAGCCAACCTCTGCATCGCCCATCCGATCCTGTGGCAACGCGTCATGCGCAACCCGCGGAACCCGGAAATCATCGTCATCGATCCACGGGCAACTGAAACCGCGCAAGCGGCAACACAACACCTGGCGCTGAAACCGAAGGGTGACCTTGCGCTGTTATACGCGCTCGCCCACTGCATCGTGCGCGATGGCCGGGTGGACGCGGAGTCGCTGGCCCGCACCGAGGGCATCGCTGAATTCACGGAATTTCTCAGCAACTACCATACTCCTAACGGCAAGGCGAAGCTCCTGTTCTCCCCGCCTGCGGAAATGCCCGAGCCACCGGATTCCAGTTACCCCTTCCTCATGCTCACCGGCCGCGGCACCAGCAGCCAGTGGCAAACCCAGACACGTACCTCCAAGTCCGACATCCTGAGAAAACTCTATCCGCAGCACGTCTATCTGGAAGTCCATCCCGCCAACGCCCGCCAACGCCCGCCAACGCCCGCCAACTCGGGCTCAAGGTGGGCGACCCGGTGACCGTCCGCTCGCGACGGGGCGAAATGACAGCCTCCGTCTATCTGGCACCCACCGTCCAGCGCGGGCAGGTGTTCGTGCCGATGCACTACAAGGAGGTGAACCGGCTGACCCACTCCGCCTTCGACCCGCATTCCCGCCAGCCGAACTACAAAGCCTGCGCGGTGGCACTGGTCCGGCCCTCCCCTCTTCGCACGTAGTCCCGCTTTCAAGCGGTCTTCTCTTTCACGAATAACCGGCTGAAGGCCGGGACTACTTACGAAGATCCGGCGATCGCGCGTTCTCCACTCCCTCCCTCACCGTCGGTTCGTCCACTTGTGATCCGCATACCTCGCCGCAACCCGCCGGGCCAAATCGTCCGGATCCGGTAGAAGCGGAACCCTCCTCCACTGATCGGAAATCCGGCCCGCGAAATCCTCCGCACGCTGAATGGATAGAGCCTCCTCCACACAAGCCGCCGCCACCGATCCCTGGTGCAGCAAGCCGAGCCGTGAACGCCGCTGCCCGGCACCGGCGAGTTTCCTCCCATCCGCCCCTAGCAAATCATGATGCACCGGATTCTCAAAACAAAGCGCCGCACCGGTCTCCTCCGCACCGCTGCTCACCCGGGCATCGACACCTCCGGCGACCAGGCATTCCGCCAGCGCGGTGTGAATCCGCCGGTAACTTTCCGCCCCGCGCCAGCCAGCCAGCGGTTCGCCGTGAGGGGCCACAATGGTGTAAGTCCAGTCCGCCCGGTGATCGACCATTCCGCCGCCGGTCCAGCGCCGGACCAGATTCACCCCGGGAAACGCGGCCCGCGCCGCGGCGATTTCGCCGAAATAGCCGAGACTCGCCCACTCGCCCGCCCAGCGATAGACCCGCAGCACCGGCGTTCCCACCGTCTCTAGCAGCCACTCGTCCACTGCCATCGCCTCCGGCCCCGGGCGTCTCACCGGATCCATCCACAGCAGCATTTTCGAAAAAACCACCCGCACGCAATACCCTCCCGCCCCCGAATCCGCAACTGCTTCCTGCCCGGTGGCTGAGAGGGGCCCGACACTAGGGATCGTTGAGGGAGGCGGAGACCGGAATTAGCCACTGATTGCACTGATTCACTGATTTCAAGACGGCGAACTTCGCCAAGATTCGGCACTACTACAGATTCTTAATCTGTTAATAGACAGGGCGGCAGATCCAGAGCCAGTTCCCCGCACCGCCGCATTTCCGCGCACTGGGTTTCCATCCAGGCAATCATCACCCGCGCCCGCTCCAAACCGGCCAATCCCGTTAGAGAAGCAAGACTGTTTCCCAACACATCGCAGCGCCCGTCCCGCAGCACCTTGTAAAACCAGATGGCGAATACCGGTTGGCCCGGGGTGACGAAGCCATGGCCGTCCGTTTGGTTCGCGGCGGCTCGCAGCGCCTCCGCCCGATCATCGAGACCCAGCAGCCGCTGATAGCCATGGACCAGGGAAGAAACTTGATCACTATAACAATGGAAAGCCTCGGTGTGCGTCACCGCCCGCGCCTCCCAGCCATCCGCGGCGAATCCATAGACCTCGGTGATGATGTCGTGCTTCCGGGACCAGATATTATTCGGTAAAAACAAGATGAAGAGATTCTCAATTGGATGTTGGTTTTTCGGCGTGTTTCATTTCCGCCAGAGACAAATGAAATGCGAGCGATGCCTCGGCGCCCTGGTTCGCATTGACCCGGTCGGGATGCAGTCCGTCACCACAACCGCTGGTTTCCGGGTCGTAAAGCGCCACCCCAGGTCGTTGCGACCGAGAAACCACTCGAAAGCGCGCCTGGCCTCGCCCGACCAATACGAATCCCGCGTGACGCGGCAGGCGTCCAAACAGGCGGCTACCATCGCATGACATTCCACCGGTTGTTGGTCGAACTCGGCCCGCACCCCGTTTTTCTCGTGGAATCCATTGCACCCGATCGGTCGGAAATGGCCGCCCGGTGCCTTCTGAATCGTGGCCAACCAGCGGAGCGACTGGAGTCCGACCTCCAGCGAATCCTGATAGAGAATCCATCTTCCGCTGAGAATCAACGCCTGGGAGAGGCGCGCGTTGTCATAGGTCGCGCTCACCTCGAACCACGGCCATTCGTCCGACGCATAACCTTGCCAGAGATTCACCAGCTTGCCGGTCAAGGCCGCGCAGGCGGCATTCACTTTCAAATCCACAGTCGTAGCTAAAACAATCGCACGATCCAGCTTTAGAGATCCGACTTAACAATTACCGTCCGTCCGATGGCTCCCATCACGCCTAGCAGCAAACAAAGAACAACACCCAGCCAGGCGAAGCCGCTGCCGACGCGCTTGAGATCGAGCGTGATCGACATCGGTCGCTGGCCGTCCACCTGCACGCTGCGGCCGAAGGTGAGCACGGTGCCGCGCTCCGGCAGCGTGATGTCGAGCGCGACGGGCGCGGGTTCGGCGGCGAGCTGCTGGGTGACGATGCGGTTGGCGATTTCCTTGAGTGCGGCGTTTTCGTCGGCGGTGTTGCCTTCGAGGAAACGGTCGAACTGTTTGGGATCGTAGTTATAGCCGCCGCGCAGGACGGGGTTCGCCTCGGCGGCGCGGTCGAGCTGGGTGTTAGCCGCCTGAGGCGCGGCACTGCGGTTGTCGATGGTGAGCTTCTGGCGGCGGGTGTTGAGTCCTAACACGGCTTGCTGGGTCTTGAGCTGGCGGAGCTGGACGCGGGCGTCCTCGCCGGAGGCGGCGTCGAGTTGGTTGCTGCGGACGGCATTGCTGAAGGCGTTGCTGGCCTTTTCCTGGTCGCCCGCCGCAAGCCATGAGTTCGCCTGGTTCAACAGCGCGGCGGCATTCGCCGAGTCGCTTTGTTTCTTGCCCTGCACAAACGACTGATAGTCCTCCAGCTTGAAGGAACCCATCGCGGACTGTTGTTTCAGATCGAAGTCGCCGCCATGGTCAACCATCCGCCAGCCTTCCGGCACGAGCACGCGCCAGGTTAGATTTTCCATCGGCACGTTGAGGATCGGGCCTTCGAGACGGCTGCCCTTGCTGGTCCCCGCGGAATAGACGAAGCGCACGTTGGCAGGGCGGCCCACTTCCGGTGACGGGAAAACGTAGAACAACCATTCGTCGCCCTCGCGGACCAGCGTGGCTCCCTCCTCGTTGACGAGCACGTTGAACAACGCGGAGCCTTTAGGAAGTTTCAAACGCAGAGTGCCTTTTCCGACGACCTGCATCTTCAAGTCCACGGCGGTGAGCGCGTCCCCATCCGGCGACATCAGGGTGGTGAGCGATCCTGCGGCGACCCGGAGTTTTTGCAAATCGGCGAGTTGATGGCGCTTTAAAACGACCGGCAGCGGGCCTTCGGGATCGGCGACGCGGAAGGCCATCAACGGCGCGACATTCCCGGCCACTTGTCCGAGCGCCGACTGCACGACCGCCCAATCCGCGCGCTGCCAACCGCGCGGCATCGCACCGGCTTCCAACTCCAAGCGACCACCGGCGCGGATCGCGACGAAGTAGGAAAGCTGGCGGACTTGCTCCAGAACGATCGGCTGAATCAACTCGCCGCCATCGTCCTTGCTGGCGCGCTGGTATTCCAGTTCCACGCGGGTTTCCCCGGCGACGCCGCGCTGGAAACGAATCTCCCAGAGTCCCTGCTCGCCCTCGACGGGCACGAGGTCGGCGACAGCCGCGCCATTCGCCCGCACGGTGGCGGCAGCGGTGGCGTCGAGTCCGGGGATGCGGACGCGCAGCGATTTGAGCGCGGCGTTCTCGATTTTATAACCGATGACCGCGCGGGTGAGCACCTGGCCCTCGCGCAGCGTGGATTCGTGGAAAACCTGCGCGGTCACCCATGGATCCAGGCGGCTGATGGCCAGACCTAGCGACCAGTCGCTTTGCAACAAGCGATAGACCAGGGCACCGGGCCGGGCGGCGGCGCGGGCGGATTCCTTCGGCGCATCCGCGAGCGTGCGGGGATCGAGCTGGGAGATGTTTTTGCGCTCCACGGCCCGGACTTGCAATCCACGCTCGGGGACGACGGTGAGCACGCCGGTTTCACGCGAGGCATCGCGCAACGACAAGCGCGGCACCTGCCATTTTTCCTGCGCTCCGGGCGGACGACCGGTTAGTGTGAGATTGAACTCGCGCTTGCCCATCGTCTTGCCGGTGAGGTGCAGCGTGATCACGCGCTTCGCGTCCACCTTGCCTTCCGTCCAATGACTCAAGCCCTCGCCGGTGGCGGTTTCCACCTCCAAGCCCTCCGGAACTTCCACTGCTAACCGGAATACACCGGAGCGGGTGATCGTCACGGATAGATCGGTTGCCACCACCAACCGGTCCTCGCCCAGCGAGACCAACTGCCACGACTCCGCCCGCAGCTCGGGGGCGACGGCGGCGACCTTCACCTGCGCCACCACCTTGCCCGTGCCGTAGCGGAACGCATGTTGCAGCAGCGCCAGTGGGTTTCCGTCCTTGTCGCGCGGCAGTAATTTGGCGTTGAAATCCTCGGGATTCACCCGTGAAAGCCCCTCGACGTTGATCGTCTCCGGCTGCGCTTCCTCTCCGAAGGCCAGGGCGAGAAATCCGATTTCACCCGCAGCTCCGTTGACGCGGATGGGTTCGAGCGCCAGATCCATCGGTAGGGTTCCGGCACCGCGCTGGGTTTCCACCGTGAAGGCAAACGCCTGGTCCTGCGCCGGCTCGACCGGCACGCGGAGCTCACGCTTTTCCGGATCGAAGCGCCATGAACCGACCGGACCGTCGATCACATCGCTCACGGTGAAGCCCGCTGGCACCATCATGACAAGCGACGAGACGCGCCCCTGCGCCGGGCGGATCGCGACCCGGTGGCGACCATTGACCACGCCGGGTCCGGGCAGATAGAGATTGGAAACTTCGGCGAAAAACCTCGTTTCCTCGCTGCCGACATCACGTTGTTTCGGACGGGCCTGGATTTTCACGGAATCCGCCGGACCGAGCACCATCACCGCGCCGCTTTCCTTCGCGGTCAGGCCAGCGGGAGTCCTAACACTGGCCGCGCCGGGCGAGAGGAATTCCCAGCCCGCCTGATCCCAGCGCACGGTCACCTGGCGCATGGCGGCGGGTCCGCCGGGAAGCTCCCAGCCTTTTCCCGGATCTGCCAGAGGCATTTCGAAAGTCGCCTTGCCGGTCATGCGGCCCGCCGCATCCGCGACGATGAAATAGGCGGGTGCGCCATCGAGCAGCGACTTCACCACCCGCAGGCCGGTGCCTTCGAATCCGCTCAACGTGGCCGGGGGACGCAATAACAGAAAGCGGTCGCCGGCCTCGGCGCGCAGCGTCACATCGATGGTGCCGCGCAGGCGGCTGTCGCGGATCTGCCAGTCCTGGATCATCGACTCCGCAGGCTTCAGCCCGGGGATTTCCGCGGCGCGGGCGTCGTTGAAGCCGAAGCCCGCGAGCACGAAGGCCGCTGCGACGGCTTCGGCGACCTTGCGCTTGTCGCGGATCGCCTGCCGCAGCCGGGGAATCCACCAGACGAGGGCGATCAAGGCCGCCATGCCGAAAAACAACGCCGCGCCGCCGCGGATGGATAGAAACGCAGCACCTGCCAGAGCGAGTCCGCAGATGGTCCACCAGCGATCCCGGACTAGCAGGCCGCGCGCCGCGATGATCACGCCAAGCGCGAAAACCAGCCACATCCCCCACCCCGTCCTGGCGACCCATGGAGCGACGTTGCCGATCTCCACCATCACCTCGCCGCCCGCCGCCACCACCGGCGCGGCGTATTCAAGGACGGCGGCATTTCCCCGGCTGGAGCCCGCGGCGGCTAGACCGAGGCCCGCCGCCGTCACGACGAAGGCCAGCCCCAACAGCAGCGAGAAAGTCCGCTGCAAGCCCGCGCCCCGGCCAAGCAACAACGCGCCCAATCCTAACACAAGCAGCCCGCCGACCGCCGTGGAATGCCGTGCCAGCCATTCCCAGCCGCTTTCCGCCAGGCCGGGCCGCACCAGTTCCGCCGTGCCGCCGCGCGGGACGAGTTGGCGGCCTTCATCTCCACTCACCGTCCACTCGCCGATGACCACGGGCGCTGCTAACTTCGGAGCACCGAGACGCAAGTGGGTCGCGCTGTTGGAACGCGCACCGTAGCGCAGGGTGATTTCCACCGCCTGATTCGGATCGATTTGCGAGGGCAGCGGCACCAAGGTTTCGCCGCCGTCGGCGCGGGCGTTCACGGACTCGCCGTTGACCTTGGCTTCCCACAAAACGGCCCCGGCTGGGAGAGTGGCCCGCAGGGCGCTGCGGCTGCGGGATTTCACGAAAAAGCGGGCGTCCGTCACCCATTGACCGTCGCGTGAGACCTGGCTGGAGAGCTTGAGGAAATCGACCACCTGCTCGACGGTTTCGCCCGGGTTGAACCACTCGATTTTCATCCCGATCTTGAATTCGCGGGCGGTGTATTGCCACGCGGCCAAGGTCGGCGCACTGCTGAGCAAACGGAATTCCGCCGGCAGCTCGCTGGCGTCGATCGCGAGCAAGGCCCCCTCGCTCACCGGCTTGGCGAATTTCACCTGAAGCGGACTAACCACCTGCACATAACCACGCTCCGCCTGCACATCAAGCGGCCGGACCTCGCCGGGTGTCAAATCGCCGCCGCGGGCATTCATCGGTTGCTCGAAGGTGAGCAATACGGTGCCGGTGCCAAGGACCGGACGTGATAGAGGAACGATCACCGTGTTCCCGTCGCGCCGCCAGTCGCGGCCGACGTTCTGGCCGGTGACGTCGATGTTGCCGATGCCCTCGGGCACGGAAATCTTCCACTCGGTGGCGGGCGCGCCGACGACGAAGTAGTTGATGAGCACGCTGCCGTAAGCCGCACCGGCTTTGAGCGAGTAAAGGTGAAAGACGTCGGCCTGCACGCTTTGGCCGAGGGCTTCGACCGTGAGGGCGACTTGCCACGCGCCTTCGCGCAGACGGAACGCCTGTTGCAATCCGGCGGTCTTCTTCGGGAAAAACGTGATCGGCACCTCGGCCACGCCGCTGGTTTTCCCGGCGACTAACCGGTACCCCGCCGCCGCAACCGCGCCAACATAGCCGCGCCGCGATTTCACGCCGGGGAAACCGAGCGGCTGGAGATCCCATGCTCCGGCCTTGGCTGCTTCATTCTTCTCTAGCCGCACGCTGACGAGTTGGCGGTCCATCACCGCCTCTTTGAAAATGATCTTGAGGCGGCGCTTCCCGTCCTTCACCTCGCTGGCCACCGCGTAGTCGGCGACCGCCGCGCCGGTGACGGAGGCGACGGCGTGATCCGCCGGGATTTCCAATTCCCACTCGCGCAACGGTGCCTCGCGGATGTCCAGCTCCAGATCCGCGAAGACACGGCGGTCGGTTTCCGCGAGTTCATAAACAGTGACTTCCGTCACGGCGATTTCCGGCAGCACCTGGTCCGCCTGGATGGCATAGTTGTAGTCCGACGAAGGAAACCGATAGACAAACACCTGCCGCAGCGCCTCGTCCACACCGCCGGGAAATTGAGCGGGGGCGAGCTGGATAAGGCCCTTGGTATCGGCGACTTCGATTCTAACCGCGCCTTCGTTCGCCACCCGCAGCCAGCCGCTGTGGCGCAGCGAACCGATGGGGATCATCCGCAACGCCTCGGCCTTCACGGGGAATCCGCCGAGCGCGGCCTGCGCCTCGATGACGATCCGGCCACTGCCTTCGATAGGACGGCTCAATTTCACGTCGAGGCGGCGCTTGCCGTTTTCCTCGTGAACCGACCAGCCGAGCACCGGCTCGCCCGTGACCGCCAGCACCTCGCCAGGGCCGTCGAGCGAGAGTGATAGATTGGCGAGTTTCCCCTGGAGGACGCGCAAATCCACGGTGGTGAGTTGGCGCAGCAGGCCGCTGCCGATCCGGACGTCGGTGGATTCCGTGCTGGAGAAGAACAACGCGCCATCGGCCAAGGCATCCGCCTCGCGCCAGGCCATGGCGGCGGATCCGTTAGCCGGGAGGAATCCGACAAATCCGCGCGATGGGTCCTCCTGGGCCCGGAGTTCCGGCACCACCGCGAGGGTGCGGTCAAATGCCGAGGCCTTGTCCAGTCCCATGAGCGTCACCGGAACGACGACGCCGGTTGGCAGACGGAAATCCAGATGTTTCCAATCGCCCTTGCGGGTGACGGGGACCACAAAATCGATGGCCACTGGCAGATCCCCGGTGCGCTCCGCCACCAGATCGTAGCCGTTTTTTTCCCGCAGGACCACATGCCAGCCGTCGCCGGAAACGCCGGCGGAAAGGGTCGCGCCGCCGCTGAACAATTCCGCCGCCGAGCCGATCGCCGCAGCGCGGGCGATGCCGGTTAGGCGGAATGAAACGCTCCCGCCATCGGACACGACAGAGCCCGTCAGCGTGGCGTCCATCAACTCCAAGCCGCGCGAGCCGGTGCCGCCGGGGGAGACCGAGAGCGCGAGGGTCGCCATGCCGTAGCCGAGGAAGTTGCGGCCGTTCGCGGCATCCACCGGGACCAGTCCGTCGGCTTTGAGCACGCGCAGGTCCACCCCTGGATCCGCGGTCATGGCGACGGCCAGTGAAAAGCCGGTGGCAGGTCCGGGGCCGGGCAGCAGCAGGCTCGCGGACTCCCTTTCAAACTTGAGGCGGGTTTTCACCTGCACCTGTAGATCCGTGAGAGGCTTGTCCTCACTGATCACAGGGCGCACGTCGAGAAAACGCGAGCCGTCGTCAGCGACGCGCAGCGACCAGTCGCGCAGGCCCTGGCCGGTGACGGCGAGCACCTCGCCCGCGCCGTTGAGGGCGAGGGTGAGGGTTTCCGGTTTGCCCTGATGGATCTTGAAAGCGATTTGCTGGTCGCTGGTGACAGAGGCCAGCCCGATCTGCGCCTTCACCTCGGCTGACGCGGAATAGAACAGCGGCGCTTCTTTCGGGGCCTTGCCGAGCGGGACGAGGATGACGCGGTCGTCGGGTTCCTGGGCGAGGGCGAGAGTGATCAGGAGTGCGGACACTACTGTCCGCACCAAGAAGGGACAGGAGTGTCCCGACTCCTTGTGAAATCGCTGCGCGATGCGGTTGAAGAACTTTTTCATATTGGTTGGTTTCTA
>JFJP01024612.1_pt1 | contig 21605 bp, 24 predicted proteins | sample 431651 | NCBI WGS metagenome assembly JFJP01 (sample SAMN02602958, study PRJNA72255) | Microbial mat metagenome, whole genome shotgun sequencing project. | biome: fresh water; feature: sink hole; material: water; isolation source: purple microbial (photo- and chemosynthetic) mats found in...
ACCCCAAACCCCGCAAATGATAATAGAAGTCAGGACTGGTTAGGAGTTATCGTCGAAGGTGATGATGTCTTCTCCGTCCTGCAGGTTCATGTCGAGGTCTGCCTTGATGCCCGAGGCGTCTTGCAGGTACGCGGGGTTGGCGAGGCTGTTGAGGACGAGCTGGTCTCTGTTGGAGCGGTACTCCTGGACGATCTGCGCGCCGCACGCGAGGCACCTGGTGAGCGGGGGGTACTTGTCGTAGGACTCGGAGCACATGAGCTCGACGTTGAAGCCGGACGCGCTGCCGCGGATGTGCTGCGGAATGAGGCCGAGCTCGTTGGCCAGCTGCTCGCCCAGCTGCTCGCGGTCAATGTGTGCTTGCTTGAGGTGCACGAGGTTGACCAGCAGCTCGCTCGCGTAGGCGCTGCTGATGAAGCTGAGGCCGGGTCGCGTGACGGTGCACTGCTGGTCGAGCGAGCGGTCGCGCATGGTGTTGGTGGGCGAGAGGTAGTCGTTGCAGAAGTAGCAGCCGGGCCTGGTGCCGCGGGTCTTGGGGTCGTAGCCGACGGGGTCGCCTCCGTGCCTGATGACGATGAAGTTGTCGAAGCCGAGAGCGACGCTGAAGCAGATCTGGTGAGGCAGGCGTACCTTGTCGTGCGCTGCAGCCATGACCGTCGGCAGCCAGCGCGCCTCGCGGGTGTCGAGCAGCAGCATCACCGCGTCGTGCGACTTGACCAGCTCGTCCAGCTGCGCCACGTCTTCGAGGGTCTGCGCGCGGTCTTCTTCGCGGATGCTGTGGCCGGGCATCGGGATGCGCAGCGAGTGGCCCTGCGCGTTGATCGTCGGCTGGATGCGCTTCAGCGCTGCTGCGGCCGTCTCCGCCTTGTTCTTGCCGCCGTTAATCACGTCTTTGAAGTTGTAGAGGCTCTGCCGCACCGGGTTCGAGTGCGAGACCTTGCCGTAGTCGACCAGCGTGATGTTCTTGATGCCCCAGCCGATCAGGTTCCTGGGTCAGCAGAGCGCACCGAGCGAGCTGGCAGCCGAGAGTGCCTGCGCCCAGCAGCAGCACTTTGAGGTTGTGCAGCAGGTCGAGGTCGAGGGTGTCCAGCTGCCTCCAGCGCATCAGCTTGATGTTCAGGTCGACTGCTTGGGCCGAGAGTCTGGTCAGCCTGGGCTACTCTTTCTCGTCCATCAGCTCTTTGAGGTTGAAGCTGGTTTCTTCGAGGCTCGAGAAGTCCGTCCGCTCGGCGAAGTCCAGGTCGGCCACCTTCACGTGCACGAAGAGGTTGTTCTGCGAGGCTTGCAGGTAAGGCGCACGCTTGGCCAGGAAGTCTTTGAAGAGCAGGATGGTGGCTTCTCTCGTGTCTACTGCTTTGAGGAACTGCAGGTGGTTCAGGAGCAGCGAGTTCAGCTCGGTTTGCTTGCTGTTTCCGTCGAAGAAGCCGAAGCGCGCGACTTCTTGCGAGGCGACGAACTCGTGCGAGAGCAGTTTGTCGCCGATGGTGAAGAGACTGCCGAAGTTGGAGTGCGAAGCGACCTCTCCGAAGTCGTAGTCTGGGTCGAGGTAGAGGCTGTCGGGTGTGAGGTCGGGGACTCGAGCGACGGTCGTGCCGAGCGCGGGGAGTCTGGTGAGCGGGGACTACTCTGGCCGGACGAAGAAGAACTTGCTGCGGAAGACGTAGCTCTTGAGGTCCGCGAACATGACCACCGCGAAGTGCTCGAGGGCGGCGTGGTCCAGGTCGCTCAGCGCGACTCTGCCCTGCGCTTTGAGTTCTGCGAGGGTGCGGTTGTTTTTCTCTCGGAGCGAGTCTGTCCTCAGGCGAGGCTACGGTAGAGCGACGCTGCGTCTGCGGCTTCGTAGGCTTCTTTGGTGTTGAAGAGGAAGAGCGTGCCCCGCAGGTAGACTTCGTACGGGCCGCCTTTGCCCACGGGCGGCCGCTGGAAGCTCCAGTTATTGAAGTTAATTTTCAGGCCCGCCTCTGCGAACTTGGTCGAGACGTAATTGGCGAAGACCTCGCGCGGACTGTCGTCGAGTCGCCAGTCTTCGATTTTCCTCTGCTCAGCCCCGCAGTACCTTCGCGAGCTCTTTGAAGAAGGTCGCTTCGTAGAGCGGCGAGAAGTCCACAAACCTGAAAGAATCTTCGTGCATTTTATGTTGTTTTTGGGTCGGATTTTTTATTAAGCTCGAGTTTACACTAATTCCTACCTCGCGAGATTCGGCAGACCCTCGGCGCGCCAGGAATCGATGGCAGAACCCCACAGATTTAACTTGCGCTCACAAAAGACCTCGTGATCTGCTATTAATTATTTATCCCGCTTTTTCAATTCAAGCAGTCGGCCTCCATCGCAGGCGCCTCGCAGTCGACGTCGAAGCTGCAGGGTCGCCCGGACAAAGGCCTCCAGGCAGAGCTGCGCCAGGCCGTCCTCGCAGCCGCTCTTCGCAGCCGCAGCCCAGCCGTTGCCGGTTCAAATCGGAGACGAATTTCAAATTAAATGGCTCAAATCGGGCAGACCGTCGAGTTATAATTATAGATTAACCATGGACAATCAGCTGCACTTTTTCCAGAGCCTCAAAGACGGGGAGAGTTACGGCTGTGAGTACTATACCGTCGATCGAGCCAGTCCATGGTTCTCATACTTGCCGATGAAGTAACCTGTGTACCTCGAATAAATTGAAATCTTCCTAGGATCCCTGCTCGAAGCAAACAATGCAGACTGGCTGGCTGCGTCGCGAGCGGCGGCCGAGTCTCTGCTGGGAGGCTGCAGTCGCTCCTCTGGTCGACCCGAGGGCCTGCCTGCGAGTCTGGAGTCGATTTTAATATTTCTTGATTTGTGCAGTGGCTATTATATTTCGGCGATTGCAGACGGCGGCGAGAGATGGCGACCGTGCACCTGGAGAACGAGTTGAGCGCGATTATCCACGCCTTCCGCGAGCCGAAGAGCGTGCTCAGCTTCGACAAGCCGTCCGAGCTGATGCTCAAGAAGAACGAAGACTTGATGGAGTACCTGCAGCAGGTCGAGGAGTTCAGTAGAGTGCAGGCCTGACGCAGGCAAGATCGAGTCCGCCGAGATCGAGAAAGACAAGGTGATCAGGGACTTCACCGAAATCGTCGACGACTGGATCAAAGAAGTCAACCGCAGAAGCGGCCAGGACGGCGTGGCCAAGGTCGTGCTCTACGGCTCGAAAGCCAGCAAGACATCGCTGAAGAGCGACGACATTGACATCCTCATCATGACGCAGCGCTACGTCGACCGGTACTCGCAGCTCAGCAGAAAAGAAGACTTCTTCGGCGCGCTCTTCAACACGCTCAAAACCCACCCCAAAGCCTCCTGCCTGCTCGCGATAACCAAAGCGATCGTGCCGATCATCAAGTGCGACTTCGAAGACCACAGACTCGACATCGGCTTCGTGACCGTCGAGTTCGACCTGCGCAAGCAAGACCCCAGCAGCGACGAGGTGCTCCTCAACGACCACCTGCTGCTCGCCATGGACGAGAACATGATCCGCTCCTTCAACGCCTTCCGCAACGCGCACCTCGTCTACCGCAGCGTCGTCAAGGGCATGGCCGGAGACCTGCTCGCGGAAGACCTGCGGTACTCCCCGCTCACCAGCCTGCAGCACTACCGCACCACGCTGCTCTGCCTCAAGCTCTGGGCCAAACGCATGGGCGTCTACGGCAGCATGCTCGGCTACTTCGGAGGCATCACCCTCGCCATCATGGTCGCCAAGGTCTGCCAGCTCTACCCCAACATGCTCCCCGCCAAGCTCATCGAGAAGTTCTTCTTCATCTACCAGACGTACCCCTGGAAAGTACGCAATCGCTCAGCAGGAAATCCCAGTCCTCGTCGAACACATCGAGGTGAAGGACGGCCTGGACTACCTCACCAAAGGCAAAGGCTACTTCAAAAAAGAAGACCTCTCGCTCAACAAAAACAGCAAGCGGCTGCTGCTGGTCATCTCGCCCGCCTTCCCCCAGATGAACGCCTCCTACAACGTCTCGGAGATGCAGCAGAAGATCATCGACAACTACTTCCGCGAAGCCTACAAAGTCATCCGACTCATCGAAAAGAACGAGCTCGAGTGGTAGACTCCACTCAGCAGGGAAGACCTCTTCCTCCCCTACCCCTTCTTCCACGACTTCGACAACTTCCTCGAAGTCGAGATCCTCAGCAAAGACGAGGACTCTTTCCACCGCTGGAAAGGCCTGATCCAGGCCAGACTGCGCTACCTGCTGCTCAACTTCGAACTCGAGAACGAAGACAAGTTTACTTTCCAGCTCTGGCCGCAGGAGTTCAACCTCTACCTCACGCACCAGCAGGAGTTCAAGTATGCCTGTCTGTACTACATCGGCGTGAAGTCGCAAGTCAACTACACCGAAAGACTCGACCTCTCGAACGTCGTCAAGCCCTGGAAGAAGTCCGTCTACGAGCAGTGGGAAGGCGACCCCAACGACAACCGTCTCTACACCATGAGCAAGAAGCGCAACGAGCTCGACCAGTTCGTCTACAACCCGATCCCCAAAGGCATCGTCAAGTTCGAAGGCAAGCGCGAGATCTTCCCCCCCGAAAAGGAACAGTCGAACCTACTCTCGAGGCTCAGACCCGAAAACCAGCTCTTCATGTCGAACCAAATGGGCCTCATCTTCAACCAGCTGCCCGGCGCGCCTTCCCAGCCGCAGCTGCAGCCCATGTACAGCTACATGCCCTTCTCGCCGCAGCCGCCGATGCTCGCCTCCCCCGAAGCCTTCCCCAACAGCGACCAGTCCGCCGGCAAGCTCGCAGTCAACGGAGCGCCGAAGTAACTACCTACTTAAACCGCACGGAAACTTTGTTTCATACTACTCTCCAACGCCTTGTGCTGCTGCGACTAATAATAACTCTCGTAATTTGAGCCAGTTTTTAAATTTTGCTCGCAGTATGGAAGAGACCTCCAGAGACTTCGCCACAGAAGGAGCATCCATCGATCTCTACATACGAGTCAAGCCGCTAAGCACGAGCGAGCGAGATGACAAAAGAGTAGAGTCCTCTGACTGAGAACATCGATTCAGTGATTGTGTCCCGCAATCAGAAAGAGATCAATGTGCTGATGACAGGAAAAATGTACAGGAAGTTTTTCTTCGACCACGTGTTCTCCGAAAGCATCAAGAACGTCGAGATCTTCAACAGGAGCTGCCAGCTGCAGGTCGAACGATTCCTAAATGGGTACAATTCATCTGTATTTGTCTACGGACAATCAGGGACAGGTATCCGCCATTCAAGCAGGAAAAACCTACACGATGGGTCTGCTGGACCGAATCAACAGCCACTCAGACGGACTGGTTCCTCTGTCGATCAGGTTCATCTTCACGCGACTGACATCTATGAAGAACTGCTCAATTTCCGTTTCCATGGTGCAGGTCTACAAAGACGAGGTGTTCGACCTTCTCAACCCCAACAAAGGAGCTGCAAACATCAGAGAAGACCCTGTAGAATTCGATTTATCAGGAAACAAAGGCCTTCTTCATCCAGAACCTGGTCATTGTCCCTTTGGAAGGCGAAGCTCAAGCCGTCGAGCTGATCAATGCAGGTCTGCAGCTTCGAGCGATGGCGCCACAATCGCTGAACAACACCTCGAGTCGCAGCCACCTGATACTGACGATCTACCTCAAGAAGCGAGTGGAGACCAGCGACGTGGTCATCTCGAAGCTCACGTTCATCGACTTGGCAGGCAACGAGCGTGTGGGCAAGTCCGAAAGCAAAGGCCTGCGACTCGAAGAAGCGCGGTCGATCAACTCCTCTTTGAGCTCGCTGGCCGAGGCGATCTACCACCTGAAGTTCCACAACGAGACCTCTCTTTTCCGCAAGTCGAAGCTGACCAAAATCCTGCAGGTACCCGCCGCTGACTCAGTCGAGCTTGATGGGCCACTCGTTCATCTGCATCTTGGGTATGGTGCGTCGATCAGCGAACTACATATCGGAGACCATAGCGACCCTCAACTTCGTTCTAAAGTGCAAGCAGATCAAGAACATCGAACCCTCCCAGTGCTGCTACAACGACATCATCGACGAGCCTCAAGAAGACCACACGAACAAAGAGTCAGTGGAGGAGAGGCTTCCCCATAGCAGCAGCTTCTCGCAGAAAGAGTTCAGCGAGTTCGCGCTGTTCCTCGGCAAGTGTCTCGTCGGACTCAGTCGGATGATCAAGAAAGTCAACATCGAGTTCAGCCAGAGGACAGAAAACCCCGAGTGCTACGACAGCGACAACCAAGAAGGTACTGCTCATCTGACAAGAATACATCACCATCCCCGAAGAGATGCTCATCGACCTCACCGAAGCCGAAAACATACCAGACGTCCTCGTGATCATCCAGTCTGCGTTCAAGCTGCTCATCGAACAGCTGCGCAAAGCCTCTGAGAAAGCCGCGCAAAGCAGCATCGAGCTGCAAGACATCGGCAACAGGTTTAAAAACGAACACCAGACCAAGTTCAACCAGCAGCTCCATCTGTTTCTCCGAGAGTTCAACAAGTACCTGAGCAAGACCGTCAATCTCCTGATCATCACCAAGTTCGAAACGCTCTCGAACATGGCAGACCCCAAACAGGTCTTGCCCATTATGCAACACTTCATCGACTTCCCCCTCGCCGAACTGTTGAGAGAAACCGAAAACTCCCTCGGCTACCTTGTCGGTGAAGCTGGAGCCAGGTCTCTACTTTCCAAAGTCGAGGACCTGGTCAAACAGCTCTTCCTGAGTCTCACAGGTTCGAGAACTCTCACTCTGTCTAAAATCAACATTCTGAAGTCTTTCAAAGACGCAGACACACAGACCGAAGCCTTCGAACCGTCTGCAAAAAAGCCTGTAACAATTATGACGACCAAAGCTGTCCAGTCTGAGACCTCAATTCGGACAGTCGGAGTGCAGGTCGACGACGAGATCACCAACAAGAAGCTCGACCTGCTGATCAACGCGAACAAGAGACTCAAAGCTGACCGCGACGCTAACCTGAACGAAATGAATGCTCAGTCAACGCAATTTGCAAAGTTCAGGGAAGAGAACTCAATCGAACTCGCTCGACTTCGACAGCGCTGCATCGAGAGCGAAACGATGAACAAAGAATTCATCAGCAGAATCGACAGGATCATCAAAGAAAATCAACAGCTCAAAGAACAGCTGCGACTCACCCAATCAGAGAACCAAGAAGTCAAGCTGAACAGAGAAAGCCTCGAAATAGAAATCAAAACTCTGCGAGATAAGTACTTCTCGCTCGAGAGAGACTTCAACGTGCAAAAAGAACAGCTCTTCAACTCCAAACAGAGGAGTCTAGAGAAAAGCAAACAAGAGTCCTTCGCAAACGAGTCCAAGCTCACAAAAGAAATCGAAGTGACCAAGCAAAACTACAACAAGATCTTCGAAGAACTCAAAAAGGTCATGGAGAAGACCGACAAAGAAATCAACTCGGTTAAAGCTGAGCTTGCAGCTGAGAAAGAAGAGAAGCAAAAACTTGAAGTTGAGGCTGAAAAACAATCGAGGCTTTTGGAGGAACTCAAGGCCCAGATGGTCGACAGCGAGAAAAACCTCGAGCGAAGCAACAACGAGAAGAGCAAAGCCTTGGAGCTGGTGCAGTCGCTCAGTAAAGCGAACCAAGAGCTAAAATCCAGGCTCGAACAGCAGCTGACTCTCGACTCCAAGAATGTCTCAGAATCCCAGCAGGTGATTTCTCACCTCAAAGATCAGCTGGAATCAAAACACAATCGCATCGCTTCGCTCGAGACAGAACTCGCAGCTTCCGCCAACCTTATACTGCAAGCAGAGCAGACTGTCCAAAAGGACAAGCACAGTCTGACCGCCTTAGACTCAGAACTGAGGCAAGCTCGAGAGACGGTCGCAGGCCTTTCAAGCCAGCTTGAGGAAGCCCAAGCAAAGGAGAAAAGCTTTGCCAGCGAAGTCGAAGCTGTCTCGAAAGAACGCGCACTGTGCACGCAACAGATCGACTCGCTGAAGTCGCAGTTATCTGAAGCGACGAGCAAAGCCGAAAGACTCGAAGCTTCTTTATCTCTAGTCAAAGAAGAATCGCAGCAGCATGCCCAAGAGCTGGCTGCACTGCTGTCAAAACAAGCCAAAGACTTCGAAGCTGCTCTGGCTCTAAAGACCCAAGAGAACGAAAAGCTCGCAGCGGAGATGAAGCAGATGTCGAGTCTCCACCAGGTCGAGATGCAGAGCTTCAAGAACCGGATTTCTGGCCTCCAAGACCAGACTTCTAGTCAAAACGAGCTCAAGCTGCAGATAGACAACCTCAGGATCGAGCTGGCAGCCAAAGACCGCACGATTCTCGACCACCAAGAATCGGATAAGCGGCTGCGCGTCCTCTTGGAGGAAAGAGCTTCTCAGGTGCTTCAGGTTGAGCAGAACCTGCAGTCGCTTGCTGCGCAGAAGAAAGCTTTGGACGAGGCTCTCGCGAGTCTCAAGTCCGAGCTGAAGAGAAAAGAGAAAGAAGTCTCGGAGCTAAGTCAGAAGACCGGCGAGCTGCAGGCTGCAGTGCAGCAGAAAGAGACAGTCGAAGGCACCAACAGCCAGCTGGCATCGAAGCTATCGAATATGAAAAGAGAGCTCGAGTCTCTCCAAGAGAAAAACGCCACCTTCGAGTCCCAAGCTGCAGAGCTGCAGGCCACGCTACAGAAAAGGGCCAGCGAGAAACAAGCGGTGGAGTCGAAGCTCGAGCAGCGAGACCAGCAGCTCAAAGCTCTCCAGGAAGACAAGGCCAGTCTCGAAGCCAACCTGGCGGACTTCGGCAAGCTCAAGTCCGAGCTGATCAAGCTGTCCGTCCAACACGCCCAGAAGGTCGAAGAGCTGGCCAGCAAGGAAAGCCTCGTCGCCTCGCTGCAGGCATCCATCGAACAGCTCAAGGAAACCTTCATCCAGAAGTCCAGCGAGTTCGACAAGGTCGACACCAGTCTGCGGAAGGTCATCGAAGACCAGCAGAAGAAGCTGCAGGAAGCAGACCGCGAGAAGCAAGCAGCGGCCAAGCACTTCGAGGCTCAACGGACACAAGACTCAGAAGACCACAAAAACCACCTGCAGCGCGAACTGGACGCCCAGAAGTCTCGCCTCGAAGCAGTCGTCCTCGGCCTGGAGCAGAAGAACGCCTCACTGCAGAACGACCTGAAGCTCACCACTAAAGGCGTCTCAGAAGAGACGAGCAGGCAGCTCGCGGACCTCGAGCAGCTGGTCGCCGCGAAGCAGCGAGAGATCGCCGAGCTGGCCTCTTCCTCTCTCGAAGAAAAGACCGACCTGCAGTCCAAGCTCGCGCAGCTCAAGGCCGAGCTGAGTGCCTCGACCGAAGAGAAGAAGTCGCTCTCTCTCCTGCGCGACAAGCACCAGACCGAGCTGCAGCTCGCAGAGGAGAAGCTCGCTGGCCTGACCGCGGCCCTGGACCAGCAGGCCAAGAAGCAGCGCGAGCTCGAAGCCAAGTGCCACCAGAACGAAGAGTTCGTGAAGGCGCTGCTCAGCCAGAACGAAGCGCTGACCACCAAGCTCAAGAACCTGGCCAAGAACCAGTACTCCCTGCCCCGCACTAACTCGAACCAAAAGCTCGACAACCCGCACGTGCCTCCCGCGAACCCCCACAGCCTCGCCAAGCCCCAAGCCCCGGCCCAGCTCGCAAGCGAGAAGCCCCAGCAGCCCCCGCAGCAGTCCGCCCCGGACAAGGGCAAGCCCGTCTTCGCGCAGGTCTCGACCCACCGCGACAAAGAAAACCAAGACCTCAACGCGCCCCGCCAGCCGCAGTCTCTCGGCCCCAAGAAGCCCCTGGAGGAGCGGCCGCAGGACCGCAGCGCGCTGCAGGAGCTCGGGGCGACCGGGACCGGCCAGGCATTCCACCCTGCGCACTCGCTGGTCCTCGCGAGTCCCCCGAAGCAGCGCATGCGGCCGGGCGCCTCGCTGGGCGGCCTGCACCAGCTCGAGGAAGACCTGCGGGAAGAAGACCACTTCCGCGCGGAGCACAACCAGTACTCCTCGCGCTACTCCAGGGTCTCCCGGAACTCGCGGAACTCCAGGCGCTCGCCGACGCCCAGCAAGAACCCGGGGGAGTACAGCTCGCAGCCCGGGCCCACGCAGCCCTTCAGCCACCAGTAGCTGCTAACTAATTAATAATACTCTGCAATGCTCAAACAGACTGCCACGGTCTACCGGAGGCCCATCTCCCAGGCCATGGTCCCGCTCATCTTCCCCCTCGGTAGCAGCCGCTCACTAGGAAAGCAGCTCTTCCGCGAGGCGCTGAACGACGGCTACATGGAAGCCTACTTCCACCTCAGCGACCAGTTCGTCACCCAGCTCGAGCCCTCCACCTGCGGGCCCTCCACCCTCGTCATGGTCCTCAACGCCCTCGAGATAGACCCGCGCACCCGCTGGAAAGGGTAGCTTCGCCTCACCAGCATGTGGCGCTGGTTCTCCGAAGAAAACCTCAACCACCTGCCCGACAAGCGCGTCCCGCTCACGCTCAGCATGTTCGCCGAACTCGCCAAGGCGAACTTCTGCTCGGTGCAGCTCTTCTACCACAGCGACGTCCGCGCGCTGCGAGGCTGGGAGGCCAAGAAAGAGACCTGCCAGTTCGACTCGCACGACTGCGCCCTGGCCAACGCGCCGATCACCCCCAAACAAGCCAGTCTGGCCACCTTCAAGCACACCGTCATGGCCCTCTCGCGCACCTCGGGCTGCTACCCCATCATCAACTACGACCGCAAACAGTAACGAGCAGTAACAAGCGTCGAGCAGACCGGCGACGGCCACTTCTCCCCCATCACCGGCTACCACGTCCGCGAACAAAAAAGCCTCGTCCTCGACGTCGCCCGCTTCAAGTACCCCTCGCACTGGATGTCCCTCAAAACCGTCTACGACTCCTTCAAGCAGATCGACCAGCAGAGCGGCCTCACCCGCGGCTTCCTCATCCTCTCGCGAGACGCAGACATCTTCGCCAACATCTGCCGCATCGGCCTCGACTACCCGCTCATCGGAGAGTTCACCCGCTTCTTCAGAGACCCCGAGCGCCTCCTCGCCTTCCAGAAACTCGACGCGCTGCAAGGCAGAGAGTTCCTCCGCGGCTTCCTCCAGCTGCTCGAAGCCTCGCCCGGCAAGTTCCTGGACCTGCTGACCCTCTTCGTCATCCAAGTCTCTTTCTCGCTGGACTCCCAAAGCCACAAGACCGACCAGCTGCTCGAAAAAGAACTCGGCCTCTGCTGGAGCCAAACCCCGAACCTCCACAACCTCGAGCTCACCCCCGAAGACCTCTCGCAGCACGTCTTCCTCCAAATCCTCGCCGACTACGAAGAGAAGAAAGCGCTCAAGATCCTCGCGCTCATGTACTCGCTCTTCAGAGACGAACTCGCGGAGCAGGCCTCTGCCTCCAACTCGAAGATCAGAACCGCATTCCGCCACTGTCTCTTCCTCTAATTAAAACTTCCCCAAAACAAAAATATGGTCGATGGGGATTGAACCCATGGCCTTCTGCGTGTTAAGCAGATGTGATAACCACTACACCACGACCACCAGATACTGGTGTCGTTTGCTGCTCATCTATGCGCTACGGGCTTCAGAGCTGAGGCTGAGAAGTCATGCCTGTGGACGTCGGGTGATGGCGGCCTGGTGATGGTAGCCTGCTCGGAAGGCCTCCAGCAGCTGCTGACACCCTGGGAACGGCCTGGATTCCCCGGTCTGACACGGCCAGCCACCCCTGGAGACAAAAAAAAACCGGTAAAAAATATGGTCGATGGGGATTGAACCCATGGCCTTCTGCGTGTTAAGCAGATGTGATAACCACTACACCACGACCACCAGATACTGGTATCACCTCAGAGGCCGCCTTCTGCTTTTCTTTCTGCGTCGGAGCGAAAAAGATACAGGCAGTGGGGATCGAACCCACGACTACTTGCGTGTGAAGCAAGTGTGCTAACCACTACACCATGCCTGCAGCTGATACTCACGTCGCCGTCAGAAGAGACTTGGCCATTAGTTAGAGGAAAGGGTTCCAGCCGAGCCAGGCCTGGCTGATGTTCTCGTGCGATGTGGCTTGCCGGATGAGCAGGTCGACCTGGTCCTTGACCTGCAGGTGCGTGCGGTTTTTGAAGTCGTTGCCCAGCAGCTTCGCTTTTATCCTGTTGACCGCTTCGAGGGCTTTCTTGTTGAGGATGTCTGCCTCGCGGAACATCTGGTTTTCTGCGAGGTTCTGCTTGAACTCGATCTCGTGTCTGCCTTCCATCGAGTTCATGCTGTGGTTCAGCTGGGTGATCTGGTGAGGAGGGCGTACGTCTGGGATGTTGATCTGCTGCTTGAAGGACTGCTTGTTGCCCGCGAACTGGAGGTCTGCGGCGTTGTTGTTGATGAGCTCGGTGGTGATCAGCCGCCAGTTGAGCAGCGGGTCGGTCACGAAGGCTTCGAGGATGGCCATCAGGCTGTCCTTGTTCTCGCGCAGCACCTCCATCACGTTCTCGCAGGTGGCGCGGTAGTTGCCTTCGATGCCGCAGGCCTCCATGGCTTTGATGAGCACGCGCGTGAGGCGGAACGGCACTTTCTCGGGGTGCTTCTCGCGCGTCATGGTGACTTCGAAGAGGTCTCCGAAGTCGATGTGGACGATCTTGCCCGACATGCGCTGCATCATCAGGTTCGAGAGGTGGCGGTCGCCGAGGCCGAGGATGTAGCCGACCATGCTCATGGTGGCCAGCGAGCGCGAGTAGTTGGTGCGCTTCTCGAGCCAGACCTCTGCGTTCTCGCTCTTGAGCCAGAGCACCTTCTTGAGGTCTTCGGCTTTGGTGCTCTCGATGATGTAGCGGAAGACCTCGACTTTGTGCGGCACGCAGACGATCTGGAAGTTGGGGCAGAGGTTGTGCATGATGTTGCGCTCGCAGTCTTTGATGACTTGGTTCGCGTGGCGGTAGTCTTTGATGAGCTGCTGCAGCGTGTCGCAGTTCTGCACCCAGCCGAGCAGGCCTGTGTCCGTGGAGAGCGGGATGACCGGGTAGGTGACGATGGCGAGGTTCTGCTTCTCGGTCTTGTCGTTCTTCTTGAGCAGCGTGTTCACCAGCGAGAGCGACTGCATCACGCGCTCGTCTTGCCGCAGGTCTTCGTGGCCTTTGAGCAGGAAGTCGTAGGTCTTGCCGTCGCTGCCGAAGATCTTGATGCGTCTCGGCTTGCGCTTCGAGATGATCAGCTCGAGCGCGTCGTAGAAGCCTGCAGTGTAGATCTGCGGCTTCTTGGGGTCGTAGAGGCCCGGAATGACCACCTGCGTGTTCTTCATGGACAGCAGCTTCGGGGAGACGTTCTTGAGGTGGATCTGGGTAAGGGCCGGCTACCGCCTCGATGCCGTTCATGCTCTCCTCGATCTCTTTGAGCAGCTGGATGTAGATTTCGCAGGCCTGGCACATCGCGAGGGCGTCGTTGTGTTTCTTGTACTGGCTGAGGTAGTTCTCGGCTTCGCGGATGAGGCAGCCGTACTTCTGGTAGAAGAGCACTTCGTTCTGGCTTTCGGGGTCTTCGCGAGACTTCTTGTGCAGGTCCATCATGATCTTCAAGACGATGTCGTACTTGGCTTCGGCCTGGTACTTGAGCGCCTCGTCGATGGTCTCCAGCCACTCCTCTTCGAGCAAGATGGCCACTTTGCGCAGCTCTTTCGAAATGGTCTCTGCCTGTTCGACGAAGACCGAGTGCTTCTCGGTGAGCTTCGAGATGAGCTTGATGGCGGACTTCTTGCGCCGGTCTGTTTTGGACTGGGCTGCGAGCATCAGCTGGAAGATGATGCCTTGGGGGTACCTGGTGCCGACGAACTCGAGCAGGTCGAGGACGTTTCCGTGGAGCACTTCGTTGGCGATGTCTAGTTTGGTGATCATTTGGGGGACGACGTTGAGCCAGCAGATGATGTCGAGGGCCTGGTAGTTGGACTTGAGGATGTCCTGCACGCTGGGCAGGTCTCCGAACTTGAACCAGAGCTCGAGCATCTTGAGGGTGTCTTGCATGGTCTCGGTGAACTCGGCTCCTCCCAGCGAGATGGACTTGAAGAGCCCGGTGAAGGCGTCTGTGATGAGTTTGGCGAGGGAAGGGTCTTTCGCAGGGTCGACCTGCGACTTCTGCTCGAGCGAGAGCAGCTGGATGCGCTTGAAGTTGGTGAGGCCGAACATGTGCCAGGTGTTGACGTCTTGGCTGTTGTAGCGGAGCGACTCGTTGAAGAGCTCGAGCACGCGGTCGAAGCCTTCCTTCGTGTCTTCGGTCAGGCTCTCCGCGAGCCAGGTGCCGAGCTTGCGGCAGAAGTTCGCCTTGAGCAGGTCGTCGATGTTGAGCACGCGGAAGAACTCGCGGACGTCTTCGTAGATCTTCTCGTTGTTCACTTCTTTGAGCTTGTACATCTTCTCGAACTTCGCCAGGTAGAACTCGGCGGGGATCTTGGACTGCAGCAGGAAGGCTGTTTCTGGCCGCTGGGAGGCTTTGGGCAGCACTTCGGAGTAGCTGTCGAGCAGCGCGGCCTTGTCTCTCGCGGCTGCAGCCACCTGGAAGAGCTGCTCGCCGTTAGCAGCGCTGACCATCTCGAGCTCGAGTTCGGCGAAGATGCGCTGGCAGAGGTTGACCTGGTTCTTCTGGATGGCCAGCTGCGCGAAGCGGAACATGATGGGCATCATCTCGCTCTTTTTGAAGAGCAGGGTCCTCACGGAGACGATCTCGAGCCAGTAGGCCATGTTTTTTTCGACTCCTTCGATGCGGTCGACCCAGAGCTCTAGGAGGTCTTTCTTTTTCTTCTCGATGAGTTTGTCCGGGTCTGTGAACTCGTAGTTGTAGCCGTCGATGGTTTGGTCGCCGTTGATGCGTAGTTGTTGTGGTAGGTTTGCTTGTTGATGCCGACCAGGAAGTTCTCCAGGAACTTGCGGCTCTTCTTGATGGCGGTTTTGGCTGCTCTGAAGTCTTTCTTGGAGATGTTGATGATGGCCTGGTAGTAGTGGGTGTCGTCCTTCCTCGAGTTCATCTTCTCGGTGTACTTCTCGAGAGAGTCCCAGCGGCCGAGCTGGATCGAGGCTCGAGCTGCGTACTGCGCGATGTCGAAGAACTCTACTTTCTGCTGCAGCAGGTCGTCGCTGATCTCGAGGACGGTTTCCCACTGGGTCAGCGCGTCGTAGCAGCGCATCCTGTCTTTGGAGTTGTTGACCTTGTCTTCGTTGGTCACCAGCGTGACGTCTTGGTAGCCTTTGAGTGCGACTTCCCAGCGGCCGAGAGCTTCGTTCCACTTCTGCTTGGACTTGGTGCCGAGCATGTTCTCGGCGAAGATGAGCATGCCGTTGGCTGCTTCGGGCTGGCCGAGGTTGGAGTAGAGCGAGATGAGGCTTTCGATGGACTCGTCGGGGGAGAAGGTGAACTCGAACTCTCGGTAGTAGAGTGCTTTGGCGTGCGCGTTGCACTTTTCCGCGAGGTTGGCCATGGAGGTGATGTCGAGCTGGAGGCCCTGGTTGTCGTGTTCCATGAACTCCGCGAGGTTGAGGATGGCTTTGAGGACGGTGAGCGGCACGTTCTGCATGGAGATGGTCTTCTCGATGTTTTGGATGACCGTGCACTTCTGGTTGTCGTTGAACTGGGACCAGATCATCGCGAAGCCGATGTTGAAGAGGTCTTTGGAGATGTTGGGGTTCACGTTGGCGAAGGACTTGCAGCAGAAGAGCACTTTGCTGGGGCTGTTGATCAGCAGCTCGTTCGAGGTCTTGGTGAGCCACTCTTCCCAGTCTTCTTTGAGGAAGTTGTTGGAGACGTCGAAGAGGTTTTTGACGTTCTCGGAGTTGAAGTGTTTGATGGCGTCGCTGAGCTTGAGGTGGCTGTCTTTGACTTCTTTGTTGGGGATCTGCTGGTAGCTCGTCTGCATGGCGAGGTTGTCCCCGGTGAGGCCTTTCTTCTGGTTGACTTCGAGGATGGCTTCGATGTCTTCGAGGTCGCCGCACTCCTTGATCTTGTCGACGACCAGCTTGAGCTTGGGGTCGTTCTTGAAGCTGCTGCTGTTGAAGGAGGTCTTGATCAGCGGCAGGTAGACAAGAGCGTGGTCTTTGAAGGTGATGATCAGCGAGATGATGCAGTCTTTGCAGTCTTTGGCGGTGTCTTCGCGGTCTTGGATGCACTTGATGAGCGAGTGCACGATGTTCGAGGTGTACTGGAGCGCTGGTTAGCTGGCTGGTACTGGACTCGAACTCGAGGATGGTCTTGATGTACTCGATGATCCCCTTCAAGAAAGAGATGTTTTCGCAGCCCTTCGAGTTGTTCAGGATCCTGCAGAACGAAGGCAAGATCAGGTGCAGGAAAGACTCGTTGTACTCTTTGACCATGTTGAGGATGCGGAAGATCTTGTCGATGGTCGAGTTGGTCTCGTTTCCGGCCATCAGGATGTTCAGCAGCTTCAGACAGATGGTCTGGATCTTGAACTTGAGCATCGGCTTGTCTGCTGACTCGAGCTTACTGCTGTCGATGAGCTCGACCAGCGTGTCGAGACACTTCTCTTTGCACTTTCCGTCGGACAGGTTCCTCAAGATGATCTCGATTACGAGGTCGACGTTGCGCTGCGACTCGCTGCCGAACTTGGCACCGCAGGCTTTGATCATTTTCTCGAAGAGCTGGAGGATCTCGTGGTTGAGGTTGCTGTTGCAGGAGTTGATGTAGTGGCTGAGGCAGGGCACGAGGATGTAGAGGTAGGGGCTGATCTCTTTGCCGATGGTGTAGACGATGGTGTTGAGGTCTTCGATGATGAACTTGTGGTTCAGAGTCAGCGAGAGGTCGAAGAGGTTCAGCAGCAGGGTTTTGAGGGTCACCTGGGTCAGAGGAGGGTACGTTGGTGATGTAGGAGAGGAGCGACTCGACGTCCGAGAGGTTTATGGGGTCTTTGAACTGCAGCAGCTCTTTGATGTTCTCATCTCTGATGCCGGTCTCGCTGCCCAAGATCTTGTTCATGTCTTTCTGGTCCTTCTTCTTGGTGCCGAGCTCGTTCAGCTCGATCACCTGTGTGAGAGTGTCGTCTCCCGTGGACTTGTCGAGGATCTGGTTCAGGTTGATGATGTTCTTGAAGAAGTTCTTGAGTCGAGTCTCGCTGATGTCTTCTGCAAACTTCCAGTCGAGGACGATTTCTGGTAAGCAGAGACTACTCTCGAAGCAGAACTTGCTCTTGTGGTTGCTCTCGATGATGTGCACGATCTCTTTGTGCGACAAGTTCGAGTAGGAGAGGTCTGTCTCGGACTGGATCTTGAACAGGTTGAAGCAGTCGAGCGCTCCGAGCACTCCCATGAGCCTCATCAGCTCGTTTCTGGCTTCTTCGTTGGCCTCGACCTGGAAGAGCACGAAAATGAGGTCGTTGAGCATGAAGTATTTATAGTTGACGAAGACGACGAGTCTAGTTAGGCCTGCCTACCCCGAAGTCCTGATGATGTTCGACAAGCACTTGATGGCTTCGATGCGCTTCTGAGTGAAGGCCATGTCTTCGAAGCTGTCGAGAGTCACCTGCATCAGCTGGTCGAAGTAGTTGATCGTCGCGCTCTTCGAGATGCAGACCAGGTTGCTGAGGGTCGAGAAGATCTCGGCAGAGACTGACTGCGTGGTCTTTTGATTTTGGAGCGTGGACAGCAAGAACTTGAAGATGAGGTCTCGCTGGTTCTTGAGGAGGAAGGGCGCGTGGTTGATGAAGCACTTGAGAAGCTTGAGGTTTTGGATCATGTCTCCTTCGTTGTCGTTGGACTTCATGTTGATGACTCGGATGATGCGGTAGAGCGAGTTCTGCAGCGCTGGGACGATGTCCGAGGCGTTGGACGAGATGAGTCTGCGCAGGATGATGATGGCTTTGGTCTGGACTTTGTCGCTGGAGTCGTTCAGCGCCAAGATGAGGCTCTGCAGGTTCGACTTGTTCTTCAGGTAGTTGTTGAAGTTCTTGTTGAGCGAGCCGAGCATTATCTCGCGCACTTCTTTGTCTGGGTCTGAGATCGCGATGTAGAGCAGCTTGTTCAGGATCTGGAACATCATCTGGGTCAGCAGAGCTTACGTTGTGGCTCAGGCCGAACACGCTCTTCGAGGACTTGACGTTCAAGAGAGTTACGGCCTTCGCTGCAGCTTTGCGAACAGGTGGCCTGATGTCGTCGAGGAACTCGAGCGCGTTTTCCTTGACGAAAGATCCCATTTGATCCGAGAACTCGGAGAACTTGAACCGAGAAAGACAGGAGAGCGAGACGCAGATGAGATTCTCGCTGTTGATGTCTCGAGCAGCGCCTCTGAGGTTCTTATCGAGCTCGATCTTGAACTCTGTGATCGAGCGCTTGTGCTGTTCGGGCAAGTTGGGGTCGATTTGAAAGTTGTAGAACTTGCTGGTGAGGATATACGAGATGGTAAAGAGCAGCTTTATTTGGATGATGTAGGTCAGGTCTTTGAGGTTTATCTTGAGCATGAAGTCGAGGTAGGACAGGATCTCTTCGCTGATGCCGTTGTTCAGCAGCAGGTTGACGAGCTCGTGGATCTGCTGCTCGGTGAAGAACTCGGTGAAGTACTTCTGCGCTTTCTCCGACACGGAGACCATGCACGGCAGAAGGTTGCTGTCCGACTTGCTGCCGTTCGTCTTGAACTCGGAGCAGAGTCTGTCCAAGATGAGCTTGGCCTTGTCTTTGATCTTGTCTGCGTGGTATGGTTCGAGGATTTTGGCCAATGAGTTGTGCGATGGCTTTTTGAGATTGCTGTTTTGGATGTCCAGCAGTTTGAGCAGGTGTTCGATCGCTTTGTCGAGGTAGCCTGAAGTGTTAAAGACTTCGTTGTTGTAGTTCGAAAGAATAGGATACATCTCGAGCGTGATGAGCTGGTTGCTGATCGTCTTTGAGTTTTTAAGCATGTTGATGAACTCACAGATAGAAACGAAGTTTTCCTCGAAGACTTCTTTGTTCGCATAGGTCAGGAGCGACTTGATGACAGTGACGACTCCGTAGTTTATTTCGGAGTCTAGATTCTTGATCTGCTTCTCTTTGATGGTGTCGTTGAAGATTTTGAGCAGCAGGTTAGACTGCTCGTTCCTGTCTCTCTTGCTGATCTCTTTGATGCACTCGTCGATCAGCTCCAGCCCTTTCTTTTTGAGGTTCGGCTTCTTTTCCGAGATGATGCTCTTGAAGAGTTCGGTGTTCTTGTTTCTCCTGATTTTGTTGAAGGTGATGAACTGCGCGTGTTTGAGGAGTTCTGCGAGCATCATGATGCTGGCGTACCTTTTGTCAGTCTTGAACACATTGTTCGTGCAGAAGTTCACGTTTTCTTCGATCAGCTGAGCGATGTTGATGCCTGGGTTATGGGCAAGTACCTCCCAGACTGACCAGGATGCCGTAGACGCTGACTCCCAGGTCGATCAGCGACTCGTCACTCGACAGGAAAATTTTCTGGCTGACCATCGGGATGAATCTGTTCACGAAAGAGAGGATCTCGTTCTCGTTGAGGATCTTGCTGTAGGCCATGATGGAGATCAGGCCGACTGGGTAAGCGAGCTGTACGGATCCGGTCGTTTGGGTCGTCTTTGGTCACGAGTTCCACTATCACTTTGAAGATCTAGTCATCTGGCTGTACTTTTTCCTCATCTCTTCCTCGGGTTTTTATCAAAGTCTGACGCAAGTCTTTTTCAAGTTTTTCGAGCACCGTGCGAGACGTCTTGTTCACCATGCTCATCGACGCGAGACTCTGCCTATCTTTGTCTATTTCGTGCTGGAACTGGTGATATGTGGCCATAAACCCGGCAGCAGAGACTTAATTAATAATTCAGGTCGATCTGGAGAAGAAATTAGGTTAGCAGCCGTCCGGTCTGAAGTATTCGGGAGCCATCGTGGGACACTTCTCTGCCATGTGGCTGTATGGCTTGACCGAACTGTACTCAGGCAAGTCCATCTTCCAGGATCCCATGATCTGGCAGTAAGGGAGGTCTGGGTCAGCAGCGACGCACTCTTGAGGTCTGGTCCAGTTCTTGTCGAACACGTCGAGCGAGTAGACGTCTCTCGGAGTGAACTCGGTCGCTTGCGTGACGATGTCTCCAAGCATGCCGCTCTTTGTGTAGTAGCTCATGACGTATGAAGAGCAGACGTAGGAGTAGCCATCCGAGTACTTCAAGCCTTCTGGCTCAACCATCGCGAAGAGGTCGTTCAAAGACTTTCCTTGCTTGAGAGCGGCCTGTTCGACTCCCCAGAGGTCGAGGTCCTTTCCGCCAACTCTCCAGTTCAGTGCTTCTTTCAACAGCTGGTCAGTCGCTGCATGGTCGACGTACTCTAGCATTCTGAAGATGAGGTACAGGAAGTTGATATCGGCGATGCCCGGATAGTTGTTATTCGGAGTGTCGATCCAGCCGAACAAGAAGTTTCTGTATCCGTATGGCATGCCTTGGGTCTCTCTGAACCACTGCCACGCCTGGTCTTCGTTGAACTTGTCTGCGAACTCCTTCCTCAGCGGCAGGACTGCGACGTTGAAGTCTGCGTTTCTGGCTTGCTTTTTCCAGTCAGCCCACTTGGTGCGCTGCAGGCCTTTGGTCGGCCAGTACCAGGCGTCCTGCGACTCGACGATGTACAGCTCTGGCTCGACGCCTGACCTGTCCCACAGAGCCATGACTGAGTGGCCGGAGTGCGAGCCTGCTCCCCAGTGGATGATGTTGTCCAGTCCGTCAAAGCGAGTGATGGCCAGGAAGTCGCCGCTCTGCACGTACTTCGGATCCAAGTCGATGAACGCCTCGTTGCGTCTCCTCCACTCGAAGCCCGTTGCTTCCTTGATGAACTGAACGTTGGCTTCCTGCATTTCTTTCGGAACATGAGATCCGAAGAAAGGAATGTTTGGATTCAGGCCGAGTCCTCCAAGGAAGAGCTGAGCAGTCTTGAGCAGGTCAGGAAGGATGTGGAGGATGTTATCGCAGAACCTCATGAATCTGACACCTTCATTTTGGATGAAAGTGAGTTCATCAGGGTTCAGGTTTTGGAAAGTGAACTTATGGATGCCAGGGAGTCCAATAGTGAAGAGATGGAAGTGCTTTCCAGTGGAGACCAGGTAAGTTTCGGTGCAAAGAAGCGACTTCTTTCCCATCGTCGTGATCACCGCTGTCACTGAATCGCTCCCAAAGTTCAGCAACTCGAAGTAGACCTCATTGTAACAGAAGCTGTTCTTCAGCTCTGTAACCTTCTTCGGAACCTTCAGAAGTGCGACAGTCACTGCGGTGAACTTCCATACGTCAGAGTGAGCTGGCTTGCACTCGATGATGTCAGAGTCTTTGAGAGCGAACTTTTCTTTCTTGGACAAGAAAGAAGTCAGGTCTTTGATGTTTTTCACCTGGTTCTCGACAGTGAAGAGTCTCTCTGGTCTCTTTGCGTCGATGATGGTGTTAGTGAAATCGGATCCTTCTTGAACCATGAAAGCTCTGCCGAAGTGGTCAGTCTGTTCTTGGAAAAGCCTTTTGTTAAACATTCTCGAGTAAACTGCTTGAGAAGCCAGAAGAAGCAGCAAAAATGCTGAAACTCGTCTCATTAGATTATATAAAATCCCACATTCTATTGATGGTTCGCTGAATCCTATAAAACTTTTTGGAGATTTCGGAATTCGGTTGTATGGGGTTTGGGGTTTGGGGTTTGGGGTTTGGGGTTTGGGGTTTGGGGTTTGGGG
>JFJP01001894.1_pt1 | contig 21599 bp, 21 predicted proteins | sample 431651 | NCBI WGS metagenome assembly JFJP01 (sample SAMN02602958, study PRJNA72255) | Microbial mat metagenome, whole genome shotgun sequencing project. | biome: fresh water; feature: sink hole; material: water; isolation source: purple microbial (photo- and chemosynthetic) mats found in...
TGGCCAACGACATTACCGGCGGCAAGACGCCGGCTTCGTTTGAACCGTCGATCGATTACGTCGTCACCAAGGTGCCGCGCTTCGCCTTCGAGAAATTCCCGACCGCCGATTCGCACCTGACCACGCAGATGAAGTCGGTGGGTGAAGTCATGGCCATCGGGCGCACCTTCCAGGAATCGTTCCAGAAGGCGCTACGCGGCCTTGAAGTGGGTGTCGATGGAATGAACCAGCGCACCACCGACCGCGAGGAACTGGAGAAAGAACTCGGTGAGCCGGGGCCTGAACGCATCTGGTATGTCGGCGATGCCTTCGAAAATGGCTTTACGCTCGAAGAAGTGCACACCCTGACGCACATCGATCCCTGGTTCCTCGCCCAGATCGAGGATATCGTCCGTATCGAGATGAAACTCGACGATATGTCGATCGACGAACTCGATGCGGAAACGATGCGGGCGCTCAAGCGCAAAGGTTTCTCTGACCGACGTCTGGCCAAGCTGATGAAGTCGAGCGATGCCGAGGTGCGCGCGCGTCGGCACGCCATGGGCGTGCGTCCGGTCTATAAGCGCGTTGATACCTGTGCCGCAGAGTTCTCGACCAGTACCGCCTACATGTACTCGACCTACGAGGACGAGTGCGAGTCGAATCCAAGCGAGCGGAAAAAGATCATGGTGCTCGGCGGTGGTCCAAACCGCATCGGGCAGGGCATCGAATTTGATTACTGCTGTGTGCATGCCGCGCTTGCCCTGCGCGAGGACGGGTATGAAACAATCATGGTCAACTGCAATCCGGAGACGGTTTCAACTGACTACGACACGTCGGACCGCCTCTATTTCGAGCCGCTGACGCTCGAAGACGTGCTCGAAATCGTCGCCATCGAAAAGCCGGTCGGGGTTATCGTGCAGTTTGGTGGCCAGACTCCGCTCAAACTGGCGCGCGACCTCCAAGCCAACGGCGTGCCGATTATCGGCACCAGCCCGGACATGATCGACGCGGCGGAGGATCGCGAGCGTTTCCAGAAGCTGTTGCATGATCTCGGTCTCAGGCAGCCGGCCAACCGTACTGCACGTACCGAACCCGATGCCTTGCGGCTGGCCGACGAAATCGGTTACCCGCTGGTCGTTCGTCCGTCGTATGTGCTGGGCGGTCGGGCCATGGAAATCGTCCATGAGCCGCGCGACCTCGAGCGTTACATGCGCGAAGCGGTGAAGGTCTCGAACGACTCGCCGGTGCTGCTCGACCGTTTCCTCAACGATGCCATTGAAGTCGACGTTGATGCGCTGTCTGATGGTGAGGAAGTGATCATCGCTGGCGTCATGGAGCACATCGAACAGGCGGGCGTGCATTCCGGTGACTCGGCCTGTTCGCTGCCCCCGTATTCGCTGTCGGCTGAGGTCCAGGATGAACTGCGCCGGCAGACCAAGCTGATGGCCAGGGGGCTGAACGTCTGCGGACTGATGAACGTGCAGTTTGCCATTCAGAACAACGTGGTTTTTGTGCTGGAAGTGAATCCGCGTGCCTCGCGTACTGTGCCTTTCGTCTCCAAATCCACCGGCTTGCAACTGGCGAAAATTGCCGCACGCTGTATGGCCGGCCAGTCGCTGGCCAGCCAAGGGGTGAGCAGGGAAATCATTCCGCCGTATTTCTCGGTCAAGGAAGCGGTCTTTCCGTTCAACAAGTTCCCGGGTGTGGATACGATTCTCGGACCGGAAATGAAGTCGACCGGTGAGGTGATGGGGGTCGGCATGACTTTTGAGGAGGCCTTCGTCAAGAGCCAGATGGCAGCCAGCGTAAAACTTCCCTCTTCGGGCAAGGTTTTCATCAGTGTCAAGGATTCTGACAAGAGCAAGGTTGTTGAAATCGCCCGTGTCCTGCACGAAGCCGGATTCAGCATTCTGGCCACACGCGGTACGGCGACGACGATTTTCGGGGCAGATATTCCCGTTGCCGTAGTCAACAAGGTTACCGAAGGTCGTCCGCACATCGTCGATATGATCAAGAACAAGGAAATATCGCTGATCATCAACACGGTGGACGAAAAACGTACGGCCATCAACGACTCCCGTTCAATCCGCACCTCCGGGCTGGCAGCAAGAGTGACGATGTACACGACGATATGGGGCGCAGAAGCTGCGGCCGTAGGCATAAAGAACTGCGGAGAGCTGGTGGTCTACCCGATCCAGGCTCTGCACGCACAATTAAGTTAAACAACCCAATAACCGCCGGTGGCAACCGTCTTGTACGGGCCGGCGGTTTTGCTTTGGTAGCGAAGACAATGAACAAGGTACCGCTGACGATTAATGGCGCAGAACGTCTCCGCGTCGAATTGCATCAACTGAAAACGGTGGATCGCCCCAGAGTGATTGCCGCGATTGCCGAAGCGCGTTCGCACGGCGATCTTTCGGAGAATGCCGAATACGATGCCGCCAAGGAACGTCAGTCCTTCGTTGAAGGTCGCATCAAGGAAGTCGAAGGCAAGTTGTCGAATGCCCAGATCATCGACCCCAGGCTGCTTGATGCCGACGGTCGCTGTGTTTTCGGGGCGACACTCGATCTTGAGGATCAGGACTCGGGTATGCAGGTCACCTACCAGATCGTCGGCGAAGATGAAGCCGACATCAAGGCCGGAAAGATTTCGGTCAATTCGCCGATTGCCCGCGCTTTGATTGGCAAGTTTTCCGGCGACATTGCGCAGGTACAGGCACCAGGCGGCTTGCGCGAATACGAAGTGCTGGATATCCGCTACGAATAATCACCCGGCCAGGGCGCAGGGATCAGTTACGGGTTCCGCCTTGAAAGCTGCGCTTGCTGCGGCGCGGCTCAGCGCTGCGGCGACGGGACTTGGTGGTCGCAGATTTCGCAGCTGCCGGGCGCCAGACCACGAGCAGTTTGCCGATGTGCTGAACCGGTGCGGCGCAGAGTTGTTGGCAAATGGTATTCAGGTACTGTTCACGCACATCGCGCTCGTCGCTGAAAACGCGAATCTTGATCAGTTCATGGCTGTCCAGGCTTCTGCTGATCTCTTGCAGGACGGATTCGGAAAGCCCGTTCTGACTGATGGTGACAACAGGATTCAGGGCGTGGGCACGGGCACGCAGGGCGCGTCGCTGGTCTGCGGTAGTATCGAGCATTCAGTAAACCTTGGCAAAGAACGCATTTTACCGAGTTTCAGGCGATGAAACGAACCAGAACAAGTAATGCATGGTTGCGCGAACACGTTAATGACCCTTACGTGCAACGCGCCAGGGCCGAGGGCTATCGATCACGGGCCTCGTTCAAACTCATGGAAATTGATGACCGAGATCACCTGATTCGCTCCGGTGAGGTCGTTGTTGACCTCGGAGCCACGCCCGGCGGCTGGTCGCAGGTCGCCGCCAGGCGTATGAAAGGCAAGGGCCGGGTCATTGCACTGGATCTGCTGGAGATGGATCCGTTGCACGGTGTTGATTTCATTCAGGGTGATTTCCGGGAAGAGGACGTGCTGCTGAATCTTGAAGCCATGCTGGCCGGTGAGAAGGTGGGGCTTGTACTTTCCGATATGGCCCCCAATATGTCAGGTATCCTTCTCTCTGATCAGGCGCGGGTGATGCATCTGGCCGAGTTGGGACTGGAGTTCTCCCGCAACTGGCTGAAACCGGAAGGCGCTTTTCTGGTCAAAGTCTTTCAGGGTTATGGTTTTGATGATTTCGTAAGGGAGATGCGGCTGGTCTTCAGGACGGTTTCGTCGCGCAAGCCGGAGGCTTCGCGGGATCGAAGCGCCGAGGTGTATCTGCTGGGCCGTGGTTTGAAGGCCTGAATCTAGCCTGCCAGTCGTGGGCTCGCTCTGCCAGAATTGCCCGAGAAGGGTTAGAATCAGACTTTTCTGATATATTTTTCCTTCAGGATCCTCCTGAAGAGCAACGAGGAAGAGGTACAGCATTGAATAACATGTTCAAGAATATGGCTGTGTGGCTGGTAATTGGTCTGGTGCTGATGACTGTCTTCAACCAGTTCAATACCCGTCAGGTTACTCAGCCCTCGATGGAATACTCGCAGTTCATGGAAGAAGTCGGACGCGGTTCGATCTCGAAGGTGGTGATCGAAGGGCGAATACTCAAGGCGACGACGAGTGATGGGCGGAAGCTGACTTCCTATGCGCCGCCGGATCTGTGGATGGTTTCGGATCTGCTCAAGCATGGTGTCAAGGTTGAAGCCAAGCCTGAAGAAGAGCAGTCCTTCCTGATGAGTATCTTCGTCAGCTGGTTCCCGATGTTGTTGCTGATTGGCGTCTGGGTATTCTTCATGCGCCAGATGCAGGGCGGTGGTCGTGGCGGTGCGTTCTCATTTGGCAAGAGCAAGGCGCGCCTGCTTGACGAGTCGACCAACAGCATCACCTTTGCCGATGTCGCCGGTTGCGACGAGGCGAAGGAAGAAGTCTCCGAACTGGTCGATTTCCTGCGTGACCCGTCCAAATTCCAGAAACTGGGTGGGCGCATTCCGAAGGGCGTGCTGCTCGTCGGTAATCCGGGTACCGGAAAAACCTTGCTGGCCAAGGCTATTGCCGGCGAAGCCAAGGTGCCTTTCTTCTCGATCTCGGGTTCCGATTTCGTTGAAATGTTCGTCGGTGTCGGTGCGGCGCGGGTGCGCGACATGTTCGAAAACGCCAAGAAGCATGCGCCGTGCATTGTCTTCATCGACGAACTCGATGCCGTCGGTCGCCAGCGTGGCGCCGGTCTGGGCGGTGGCAACGACGAGCGCGAACAGACCTTGAACCAGATGCTGGTCGAAATGGACGGCTTTGAGGGCAGCGCCGGCGTGATCGTGATTGCCGCGACCAACCGTCCCGATGTGCTTGATCCGGCGCTGATGCGTCCGGGTCGTTTCGATCGCCAGGTGGTGGTGCCCTTGCCGGATATCCGGGGTCGTGAACAGATCCTCATCGTGCATATGCGCAAGGTGCCCCTGTCACCCGACGTCAAGGCCGATATCCTGGCGCGTGGAACACCGGGAATGTCCGGTGCCGACCTGGCCAATCTGGTCAATGAAGCGGCCTTGTTTGCCGCGCGTGCCAGCAAGCGTCTGGTCGACATGGAAGACTTCGAGAAGGCCAAGGACAAGATCCTGATGGGCGCCGAGCGCCGCAGCATGGTTATGAATGACGAAGAAAAGCGCAATACGGCGTATCACGAGTCCGGTCACGCGGTGGTGGCCAAGCTGGTACCCAAATCCGACCCAGTGCACAAGGTCACCATCATCCCGCGCGGGCGTGCGTTGGGCTTGACCATGCAACTGCCGGAAGAGGATCGTTACGCCTACGACCGGGTCTACCTGATGAGCCGCATTGCCGTGCTTTTTGGCGGGCGTATCGCCGAAGAACTGTTCATGCATCAGATGACCACCGGTGCCTCCAATGACTTCGAGCGGGCGACGCAGATGGCCCGCGACATGGTCACGCGCTACGGCATGTCGGATGCGCTCGGTCCGATGGTCTATGGCGAGAACGAAGGCGAGGTTTTCCTTGGCCGTTCGGTGACCACGCACAAGAACATGTCGGAAACGACGATGCAGCAGGTTGACGCCGAAATCCGTCGCATTATCGACGAACAATACGCGCTGGCACGCAAGCTGCTCGAAGCGAATCGCGACAAGGTCGAGGCGATGACTGCCGCGCTGCTCGAACTGGAAACGATTGATGCCGACCAGATCAACGACATCATGGAAGGCAAGCCGCCGCGTCCGCCAAAGCAGCCGCAAGCCAGAGTACCGAATCCGGCGGACATACCGCCCCCGGATGCGGCGCCAAGTGCGGCAGCGCCGGCCTGATCCGGATGGGTTTGAATCTGACCGGAGGAGTCCACGGCTCCCCCGGTTTTTTTACGCCGGACTTTATGCTTCGCTGCGGAAAATTTGAACTTTCTCTTGCTCGCCCGTTGCTCATGGGTATCGTCAATCTGACACCGGACTCCTTCTCCGGTGATGGTCTTGCAACCGATAGCGCACGCGCTATCGCACATGCACGCCATCAGATCGAGACCGGCGCCGACCTGCTCGACCTCGGGGCCGAATCCTCGCGTCCGGGTGCCAAGGCCACCGTTCTTGATGAAGAACTGGATCGTCTGCTTCCGGTACTGGACGCCCTGGCCGGCTGTGGCGTGCCGATCTCCGTCGATACCTACAAGCCGGAAGTGATGCGTGCCGCCATCGCTCACGGAGCGTCGATGATCAACGATATCTACGCACTGCGCAGGCCCGGAGCCCTGGAAGCGGTTGCCGGCAGCGATTGCGCCGTTTGTCTGATGCACATGCGGGGTGAGCCACTGAGCATGCAGCAATCTCCGGCTTATGGCGATGTCCTTGCCGAGGTGCGCGCTTTCCTTGGCGAGCGGGTAGCGGCGTCTGTTGCCGGAGGAATTTCTCGTGACCGGTTGGTGCTTGATCCGGGTTTCGGCTTTGGCAAGACACTGGAGCACAATCTCGAGCTGCTACGCCGTTTTGGCGAACTCTCCAGTGAAGGCCTGCCACTGTTGGCTGGAATTTCCCGCAAGTCGATGCTCGGGGCCATCACCGGCCGGCCTGTCGGGCAGCGCCTGCCTTCGAGTCTTGCCGCCGCCTTGATCGCCGTTCAGCGTGGTGCACGCATCCTGCGAGTGCATGACGTGGCCGAAACGCGCGATTTACTGGCGGTCTGGCAGGCGCTTGGTCCCGCTTTACGTTTCGCTTGAACTCCTCTTGCCTCTCTGTGCCTTGCTGTAACAAAACGGTAATAATTTCGCGCAAGACAAGCGGCTTGCATCTCTGTTAATCTTCAATAAAATAAGATCGTTAGGTCTGGCAGACATGAGCTTGGTGATCGTCCGCCGATCCGGCCTGATCGATCACCAACATAATAGGGAAAGAAATCTCTCGAATGCCCAAGGAAATCGAGCTCAAATTGCGTCTGCCACCCTCGCAGGCGAGGTGTCTGCAAGTACACCCGGTCTTGTCCGGGTGTTCGCCGCAAAAGTATCGGTTGTTCAATACCTACTACGACACACCCGAACTGGATCTGCGTAAGCGCGGCATTGCCCTGCGCTTGCGCCGCAAGGGCTGGTCAGTCTGGCTGATGACGGTCAAGGGTGGTGATTCCGGGGTCGGAGGTCTGGCGCAGCGCAGTGAATGGGAGGCAGCGACACAGCCCGGACTATTCGATTTCAGCATTGTTTCCGACGTCGGCTTGCGCGAGTTTCTGGAGGCGCACCATCCCCGGCTGCAACCCGTGTTTTCGACGGATTTCACGCGTACGGCATGGACACTCACTCTCGACGGCACGGTCGTCGAACTGGCGCTCGATCGGGGCAAGATCAGTACGCTGGCCCTGGCCGGCGGCGCAGTCCCCGCCAGTCAGTCCTTGTGTGAAGTGGAGCTGGAACTGGTTGAGGGGGAGTCGCCCGATGTCCTTTTTGATCTGGCAATAACATTGGCGGCTGATCTGCAGCTTCACCCCGAAATCGTCAGCAAGGCCGAGCGTGGTTATGCGCTGGCCGAGCAGGCCTTGCCACTGCCGTTCAAGGCCTTTGCCTCTCCGGTCGAAAAGACGATGTCACCGGTCGAAGCGTTTCGTGCCATCGCACTGTCCTGTGTTTTACAACTTCAGCGTAACGAAGCCGGGGCTATTGCCGGGAGCAATCCGGAGTTTGTCCATCAGGCGAGAGTGGCTATCCGTCGCCTGCGTTCTGCTTTCAAGCTGTTTTCTCCAGTACTTTCCGAGCGCTTTGTCGAGGTTTACTCGCCGCGCTGGCGTGATCTGGCCGGAAGTCTCGGGAGCGCACGTGACTGGGATGTGTTTCTGGCCGAAACATTGGCTCCGCTTGAAGAAGCCTTTCCCGGAGATGCCGATCTGGCTGTCTTGAGAGCCAACGGCGAGGCGACCAAGACAAAGGCGCAGGAATCGGCTGGAGTTGCCTTGAAACAGAAGGCATACAGCCAGCTCCTGCTGGCCTTTTCAGCCGCGCTGTTCAGGGTCGAACCACCGACGATTGATGCGCAGGACAAGTTGTCGGATGCTAGTCTGCACAAGTTTACGAGCCGCAGACTTGAGAAGCGGGCAAAAGAGATCGAAAGGCTGTTGAGCGAACACGGCAAGATGAATGCTGAACGTCGCCATGAGTTGAGGATCGACTTCAAGAAGCTGCGTTACGCACTCGAATTTTTTGCGCCTGTTCTGCCGCGCAAGCGCTTGACGGACTATCAGGCTTCTCTTTCAGTGATTCAGGATTTGCTCGGTACGTTGAACGATCAGGTCACAGCCTCCCGCCTGATCAAGGAGGTGCATCCGAAGGGCAAACCGGATCCGCTGACTCGGGGCTGGATTGCCGGCCGAACCCAGCTTCTGATTTCGGCGCTCAATTCAGAACTTCGCGGCTTCATGGCCAGCAGAAAACCTTGGCGCTGAGGGGCAACAGCGATTTCCTAAGTGTCTTCGCCCGCGCGTTTGCGCAACATGTCGATGATCATCGACGCCGTCTGCTCGATCGCGCGCTGGCTGGTGTCGATAACCGGCCAGCCGCAGCGGACGAACAGGCGGCGCGCTTCGAGTACCTCCTTGCGCAGGCAGTCCAGATCGGCGTAGACGGTGTTCGCATCGTCATTCAGCTTTTTCAGGCGGGCGGCCCGGACCATGGCCAAATGGGCCGGGTTGATGGTCAGCCCGACGATAAGCGGTTCTTTGGCACGTAACAGGCCAGACGGCGTCGGTGCCCCCGCCACCAGCGGCACGTTGGCGGCCTTGATGCCGCGCGAGGCAAGATACATGCAGGTTGGCGTCTTGGTCGTCCGCGAAACGCCGACCAGAATGACGTCGGCACCTTCAAGATCATCACTGCCGATGCCGTCGTCGTGGGCGAGTGTGTACTTCATGGCCTCGACGCGGCGATAGTAGTCCTCGTCGAATGTATCCCTTGAGCTGTTGTGAAACTGTATCGCTGCGCCGGAATATGCGGCGAGCTGGCCGATCAGAGGTTCGAGCGCAAACTGGCAGGGAATGTTCAGCAGACGACAGCCTGTTTCGAGCGCTTCGCGAACATCGCTGTGGCTGATACTATGCAGGACATAGCCGGGTGAACTCGCCAGCGCACTAAGAATCTCGGGAATCTGATTCAGGCGGCGTACCATCTTCCAGAGCCGGCGTTTTACCTCAACGCCATCGAGCTGGATGATGGCGTTGCGCGCCAGCATCTCGACCAGTTCGCCTGAGGCATGCGAGACGAGATGCATTACGATGGTCTTGCTCACGAAACCTTCTCTTCAGCCACAGTCAGTGGTGGTAGCCGCCGTCAAGTCGCAGCACGCTACCGTTGATCATGACGTTATTGAGGACATGAATGACCAGCATGGCGAACTCTGCCGGGTCGCCGAAGCGGTGCGGAAACGGGATCTGCCGCGCCAGCCGGGAATCGAGGTCTTTTTCCATGGCGAACAGCGTCTGCGTACCGAAAAGCCCGGGCGCTATGGCAACGACACGGATGCCCAAGGGACCGAGTTCGCGGGCCGCGGGCAGGATCATGCTGACGACGCCACCCTTGGATGCGGAATAGGCCGCTTCGCCCGTCTGTCCTTCGTAGGCCGAGACAGATGCCGTGCACAGGATGACGCCCCGTTCGCCGCTGGCCTGCGGGTGCAGGACGGCCATGTCGGCGGCGGCCAGTCGCATCATGTTGAAGGTCGAAATCAGGTTGACTTCGACGAGCTTGCGGAAATCCTCCAGCAACATCGGACCGTTATCACCGAAAATCGGCTCGAAGTGGCCACGGCCCACACAGTGCACCAGCACACGAGCTGCGCCGTGTGCCTCACGCGCCTGGGCAAGCGCCTTATCCGCCGATAGCGCATCGGCTACGTCACAGTGAATGGCCAGTGCGCCGATCTCGTCGGCGACCTTTTGCACGCCGACGGCATCGATGTCTATTACCGTAACCTTGGCACCGGCCTCGGCAAGGTGGCGCGCGGTCTCCGCACCCAGGCCGGATGCCGCTCCGGTCACCACTGCCGGGCATTCCCACAAATCCATCAGAAATCTCCAGTTTCACGGAATGATAAAGCAAAGTTAGCACGCATTATCGTGTGTCGCAGATGCATAAGCAAACACTACACTTCGATGTGACCCGTTTTACCGTAGCTTATGCGCCAGAGGTTTAAGTACAATGACGACCTTGAATGCCTGACCATTCCGGTAAGGCGGGGAGAAAGCAATTGACAAGGAAATATTTTGGTACCGACGGCGTGCGCGGTCGGGTGGGGCAGTCCCCGATTACCCCGGATTTCGTGATGCGCCTCGGCTATTCGGCTGGCAAGGTGCTGGTCGAAAACGAATCGGCGCGTGGTCAGCTCAAGGCCGGCGTGCGCCCGGCCGTGCTCATCGGCAAGGACACGCGAATCTCCGGTTATATGCTGGAAGCGGCTCTCGAAGCCGGTTTCTCGGCGGCCGGGGTGGATGTCTGTCTGGTCGGACCGATGCCGACGCCGGCTGTGGCTTACCTGACGCGGGCACTGCGCCTGCAGGCGGGTATCGTCATTTCGGCCTCGCATAATCCGTTCTACGATAACGGTATCAAGTTCTTCTCGGCGCACGGCAGCAAGCTCGATGATGCACTGGAAACGAGAATTGAAGCCGGCATGGATATGCCGCTGGTTTGTGTCCAGTCGGCAGAACTTGGCCGTGCCCGCCGGATTGATGATGCCGCCGGACGCTACATCGAATTCTGCAAGAGTACTTTCCCGAATGACCTCGATCTGCGCGGACTGAAGATCGTCGTCGATTGCGCGCATGGTGCGGCCTATCACATTGCGCCGCATGTCTTCCACGAACTGGGGGCGGAGGTGATCGCCATCGGTGCCGAACCCAATGGTCTCAATATAAACAAGGACGTCGGGGCGACGGCGCCCGCTGCGTTGAGCAAGGCTGTTCTCGCGCACCAGGCCGATCTGGGGATCGCCCTCGATGGTGACGCGGATCGCGTGATGATGGTCGATGCTGCAGGCCAGGTTTATGACGGCGATCAGCTGCTGCTGGCGGTCGTGCGCAGCCGTCTGCGGCAAGGGCCGGTTGCCGGCGTGGTGGGAACGCTGATGACCAATCTGGCTTTTGAGCACGTTCTGGCTGGATTGAAGGTGCCTTTTGCCCGTGCCGACGTCGGTGACCGTTATGTGCTGGAAATGCTGGGCGAAAAGGGCTGGTTGTTCGGGGGCGAGAATTCGGGTCATATCCTATGCCTCGACCGGCACACCACCGGCGATGGCATCGTTTCCGCCCTGCAGGTGCTCTGCGCGTTGCGCGAGGAAGGCGGGGATCTCGGGAGCTTGCTCGGGCAACTAGTACTCTATCCGCAGGTATTGATCAATGTGCCGCTGGTCAAGGGTTTTTCCTGGAAGGATCAGCCGCGCATCAGCGCCGCCCGTGAGGCCGTTGAAGCAGGTCTTGGCAGCGAAGGGCGAGTGCTGCTGCGCGCCTCGGGAACCGAGCCCCTGTTGCGGGTGATGGTTGAAGGACGTGATGCGGAGAAAGTACAGGCGTCGGCTGAAACGCTCGCAGCGGAAGTACGTGAAGCGGTTTCATCCTGATCTGACCGCGCCGAAACTTCGTGGGGAGGACATTTCCGTCCAAGGATTGATTTCTCTGTTTTGTAACGGAACTGAAATATTTGGGCGGTAATATCGAACCGTTCGACCGATCAACCAATCCTGCTTAGGAGCAATTATCTTGAAACTCATCAAAAGTCTCGCTTTATCCCTCGTTGCGGCTTCGCTGTCAATGACCGCCCAAGCCGCAGAAGTCACCGGTGCTGGCGCTTCCTTCCCCGCTCCGATTTACGCCAAGTGGGCCGATGCCTATCAGAAGGCGACCGGCAACAAGATGAATTACCAGTCCATCGGTTCCGGTGGCGGCATCAAGCAGATTACCGCCAAGACCGTCGATTTCGGTGCTTCCGACATGCCGCTGAAGCCAGAGGCTCTCGACAAGGACGGGCTGATTCAGTTCCCGACCGTGGTCGGTGGCGTTGTGCCCGTGTTCAATCTGCCCGATGTCAAGGCTGGCCAGCTCAAGTTGACCGGTGCTTTGCTGGCCGACATCTATCTCGGCAAGATCAACAAGTGGAACGACAAGGCTCTTGTCGAGCTTAATCCCGGAGTCAACTTGCCCAATCAGGACATCGGCGTGGTGCGCCGTGCCGATGGTTCGGGAACGACTTTCATCTTCAGTAATTACCTGTCCAAGGTCAGCCCCGAATGGAAGCAGAAGGTGGGTGAAGGCACGGCCGTGCAATGGCCGGTCGGTCTTGGTGGCAAAGGAAACGAGGGCGTTTCAGCCTTTGTGATGCGTTTGCCCGGATCCATAGGTTATGTCGAATATGCCTATGCCAAACAGAACAAGATGACCCATGCCGTCCTGAAAAACGCCGCCGGCAATTTCGTCGCGCCGGACGATGTGACCTTCAAGGCCGCCGCGGCGAATGCGGACTGGAGCAAGTCGGCGTTCTACGAAATCCTGACTGAAGAACCGGGTAAGGATTCCTGGCCGATCACGGGTGCCACCTTCATTCTGATGCACAAGATGCAGGATAAGCCGGCACAGGCCGCCGAAGCACTCAAATTCTTTGAGTGGTCGTACAAGAATGGCAACAAACTGGCCGAGGAACTTGAGTATGTCCCGTTGCCCGATAGTCTGGTCAAGCTGATCCAGTCGTCCTGGAGCCAGATCAAGGACGCTTCAGGCAAGCCTGTTTATACGGGTGGCAAGTAAGTTGAAATTTCCCGGTCCGTGCCTCCTCGTTGGAGGTGCGGATTTTTTCATCCTGACTTTGTCTGTTAAGCAATGAGTCTGACACATAATTCTATAGCGGATGTTCCCGCAGTCAGCCATAAATTCGGCGACTGGTTGTTCTTCAACGTGACCCGTGCCTTTGCCGCACTGACCCTGGTGATGTTGGTGGGCATCATCATTTCGCTGGTCATCAGTTCCTGGCCGGCACTGCAGAAATTCGGCTTTGGCTTTCTCTGGAGCCGGGACTGGAATCCGCCAATAGAGCAGTTCGGTGCGCTGACACCGATTTACGGAACGGTTGTCACTTCGCTGATCGCGCTCGTCATTGCGGTCCCGGTGAGCTTCGGTATCGCGCTCTTTTTGACCGAATTGTCGCCGGTCTGGTTGCGCCGTCCGCTGGGCACCGCCATCGAACTGCTGGCGGCGGTACCTTCGATTGTCTACGGAATGTGGGGTTTGATGGTTTTCGTACCGATCTTTTCCAAATACGTGCAGCCTCTGCTGGCCGGTACTCTGGGCAGACTGCCGCTGATCGGCGAGTTGTTCAGCGGTGCGCCCTTGGGTATCGGCATTCTCTCGGCTGGAATCATTCTTGCCATCATGATCATCCCGTTCATTGCTTCGGTGATGCGCGATGTGTTCGAGGTGACGCCGGCCATGCTCAAGGAATCGGCCTACGCGGTGGGTTCCACGACCTGGGAAGTGGTGTGGAACATCGTCCTGCCCTATACCAAGGTCGGTGTCATCGGCGGCATCATGCTTGGCTTGGGGCGTGCGCTGGGCGAGACGATGGCCGTGACTTTCGTGATCGGCAACAGCAGTTCGATCACTGGCATATCGCTCTTTGCTCCCGGAAACAGCATCGCCTCGACGCTGGCCAACGAGTTCGGCGAAGCGACGCCGGGGATTTATACGGCATCGCTGATCGAACTGGGCCTGATTCTGTTCTTCATCACTCTGGTTGTGCTGGTATTTTCCAGGCTGCTCCTGCTTCGCTTGTCGAAACAGGAAGGAACAAAGACCTGAGGCGGCGATGGAATTACTACGACAACGTCAGATAATCAACAAGGCTGCTTTGGCCTTGTCAATGGCCGCCATGGCCTTCGGCCTGTTCTGGCTGATCTGGATTCTTTTCACGACCCTCGAACTCGGCGTCGCCGGCTTGTCACTCGATCTGTTTACCAAGATGACCCCCCCGCCGAATTCGAGCGAGGGTGGTCTGGCGAACGCCATCGCCGGCAGTCTGCTGCTGGTGGGACTGGCAACAGCGCTGGGCGCACCAATCGGCATTCTGGCCGGTATCTACCTGGCGGAATACGGGCAACGAACCTGGCTCGGTCGAACCACACGCTTTGTCAACAGTCTTCTCTTATCCGCTCCCTCCATCGTCATCGGACTCTTCGTTTACGCCATCTATGTCGCGCAAATGGGTAACTTCTCGGGCTTTTCCGGCGTCATCGCCCTAGCGCTGATCGTCATTCCAGTGGTGTTATCAACGACAGAAAACATGCTCAATCTTGTTCCTGATTCGCTGCGCGAGGCCGCGTTTGCCTTGGGTGCCCCCAAGCGTATCGTCATCATGAAGGTGGCGCTGAAAGCGTCGATGGCCGGAGTGATTACCGGCATCCTGCTGGCGGTAGCGCGGATTGCCGGTGAAACAGCGCCTTTATTGTTCACGGCACTGTCAAACCAGTTCTGGAGCCTTGATCTGAACAAGCCCATCGCCAACCTGCCGATGACCATCTTCAAGTTTGCCATGAGCCCTTTCAAGGATTGGCAGGAACTGGCCTGGGCCGGTGTGTTTTTGATCACTCTCGGCGTGCTGGGTCTGAATATCATTGCGCGTATTCTTTTCCGCGCCAAGCATAAACTGTGAAACGGCTCAAACAATGAACGCTACCAATCAATCTCTGGCCATGAATGAACCGACAACTACGCTTGAAGCGCAGATGGTTTTCAAGAATCTTGATTTCTATTACGGCAAGTTTCATGCACTGAAATCCATCAATCTGGAAATTTTCAAGCGCCACGTCACGGCCTTCATTGGCCCGTCGGGTTGCGGCAAGTCGACGCTGTTGCGCACGATGAATCGGATGTACGACCTCTATCCCGACCAGCATGCCAGCGGTGAATTGTTGCTCGATGGCCAGAATATTCTTGACCGCAAGGTGGATACGAATGCGCTGCGTGCCAAGGTCGGCATGGTGTTCCAGAAGCCAACGCCGTTCCCGATGTCGATTTACGAGAACATCGCCTTCGGCGTGCGCCTGAACGAAAGGCTGTCGATGTATGAAATGGAGCAGCGCGTCGAATGGGCGCTGAAGAAGGCGGCATTGTGGAATGAAACCAAGGACAAGCTCAAGCAGAGCGGCATGAGCCTTTCCGGCGGCCAGCAGCAACGCCTGTGCATTGCACGCGGCATTGCCGTAAAGCCGGAAGTGCTGTTGCTCGACGAGCCAACGTCGGCTCTTGACCCGATTTCCACCATGAGCATCGAGGAACTGATTTCAGAACTGAAAACCGAATTCACGATTGCCATCGTTACCCACAACATGCAGCAGGCAGCACGAATCTCTGACTACACGGCCTATATGTATCTGGGTGAAATGATCGAGTTCGGTCTTACCGACCAAGTTTTCATCAAGCCCAAGAAAAAAGAGACCGAGGACTATATTACCGGTCGCTTCGGCTAGGCTATCGCACTGCAAGATCAGCACCTACCGCAAATACGCAAAGGGGCGAAGGTATCGCAAAGATATCAAGGTGGCGCAAAGGACGATAAAATCGTTGGTATCTTTCTGTTTCGGCTGGAGTTCCTTGCATCGTCTTTGCCCCTTTGCGCCTTCGCGGTGGATTTTGACCGCATATCCACAGGCCTAGTCTTTCATTGACCGCGTGTGCTCTCTCTGGCTATAATTCGCCTCTTTTGCACAGGGTGTCCTATGCGTCAAAAACTGGTAGCAGGTAATTGGAAAATGCACGGCGGGTTAAAGACCAACCTGCAGTTGCTTCAGGACGTCGTCGCCGGCGTCACTGAATTGCGTGGCATGACGGCTGCGGTTTGTGTTCCTTTTCCTTATCTGGCACAGGCGCAGTCGGTGCTGAGCACAACGTGCGTAAGCTGGGGCGCCCAGAATCTGAGCGAACAGGCACAGGGTGCGTTTACGGGTGAAGTCAGCGCCGCAATGCTGCAGGATTTCGCCTGTCGTTATGTTCTCGTTGGCCACTCCGAGCGGCGTGCAATCTACGGCGAATCGAGTGCTCTGGTCGCCGAGAAGTTTGCTGCCGCACTGGCGGCCGGCTTGCGCCCGGTGCTTTGCGTCGGCGAAACGCTGGCCCAGCGCGAAGCTGGGCAAACCGTTGAAGTGGTTTCAGCTCAGATCGATGCTGTCTTGAAGCGCGTTGGCGTTGCGGCGTTCTCTGGTGCTGTCGTGGCCTATGAGCCGGTCTGGGCCATTGGAACAGGTCGTACGGCGACCTCCGGGCAGGCGCAGGAAGTGCACGCGGCAATTCGCGCGCAGATCGCCACCGCCGACGCCAAGGTCGCCGATGGACTGCAAATTCTGTATGGTGGCAGTGTCAAGCCGTCCAATGCGTCCGAACTGTTTGGCATGCCTGATATCGATGGCGGGCTGATTGGTGGCGCGTCTTTGGTGGCTTCTGACTTTCTGGCGATTTGTCGCGCAGCGGCTCAATAAAGAGGCAACATGGACTATCTGTTTTCTACAATTTTGCTGGTTCATATCCTGTCCGCGATCGGAGTCATCGGTCTCGTGCTGGTGCAGCACGGCAAGGGTGCCGATATGGGTGCCGCTTTCGGCAGTGGTGCCTCGGGCAGCCTGTTTGGTGCAACGGGATCGGCCAACTTCCTCAGCCGGACAACGGCTGTACTGGCTGCGGTGTTTTTCATAACCAGCCTTACACTGGCCTATATCGCTTCCAACAAGCCAAGAACGACTGGCAGCGTGATGCAGGATGCGGTAAAATCGCAGCCGCTTTCGCTACCGGCTGACACCTCGGCCGATAAGGCGGGAAGCCCTGTGGATTCTGGCTCGAAGACAAAGGATATTCCGAAGTAAGTGAGTTGCAAGGCTGAGGTGGGATGGTGTTTTCCTCGTTTCAATCCCCCCTTGTCCGTATGTGGCAGTGCCGACGTGGTGAAATTGGTAGACACGCTATCTTGAGGGGGTAGTGACTTAGGTCGTATGAGTTCGAGTCTCATCGTCGGCACCAACTGGAGTCATCCGATAAGGGTGGTTCTGATCTGAATATGAGTGATAGCGTGGCGGATCATGCTTGAAAACTACTTCCCGGTATTTGTCTTCATCCTGTTAGGCATCGTATTCGGGATCGCACCCGTGATCACGGGGCTGATGGTGGCACCACATCGCCCGAACAGCGAAAAGCTGTCGCCCTACGAGTGCGGCTTCGAGGCCTTCGAAGACGCCCGCATGAAATTCGATGTGCGTTATTACCTGATATCCATCCTGTTCATCCTGTTCGATCTCGAAGTTGCCTTCCTGATCCCCTGGGCGTCGATCTTCAAGGAGATCGTGCACACCGATTCGGTCAAGTGGTTCGGGTTTATCGAGATGCTGGTTTTCATCGCCATTCTGGTCGTTGGCTATGTCTATGCCTGGGCCAAAGGCGCGCTGGATTGGGAGTGAACGATGGGTATTGATGGCATTCTTCAGGAAGGTTTCATTACCACGACAGCCGACAAGCTGATCAACTACATGCGCACCGGTTCCATGTGGCCGATGACCTTTGGTCTGGCCTGCTGTGCGATTGAAATGATTCATGCCGGTTGTTCGCGCTACGATCTGGATCGTTTCGGCATTGTTTTCCGCCCCAGTCCGCGCCAGTCCGACGTGATGATTGTCGCCGGCACGCTGTGCAACAAGATGGCGCCGGCGCTGCGCAAGGTTTATGACCAGATGGCCGAGCCGCGCTGGGTGATTTCCATGGGGTCTTGTGCCAATGGCGGCGGTTATTATCACTATGCCTATTCGGTTGTCCGTGGTTGTGACCGCATCGTTCCCGTCGATATCTATGTTCCCGGATGCCCGCCAACGGCTGAAGCGCTGATTTATGGCCTGATCCAGTTGCAGAACAAGATTCGCCGTACCAGTACCATCGCCCGCTAATCCAACCGAGAGTTCGGAGTTTTGACCATGTCCGCCAAGCTTGAAGTGCTTAGCCAGAACCTGCAAAAGCATCTCGGAGATCGAGTCGGTGCACTTCAGCTCGCCCGTGGTGAAATCACTATCGACGTTGATGCCAGCGATTATCTCGAGGTGATGGCGACCCTGCACGATGAGCCGGAGTTGCGTTTCGAGGAGTTGATGGACCTGTGCGGGGTCGATTATTCCACCTATGGACATGGTGATTGGTCTGGCAAGCGCTTTGCCGCTGTCAGCCATCTGATTTCGATTACGCACAACTGGCGGCTGCGTGTTCGCTGCTTTGCGCCGGAAAACGATTTCCCTTCGCTGCCTTCAGTTGTTTCCATCTGGAATTCGGTGAACTGGTTCGAGCGTGAAGCCTTCGACCTGTACGGGATTGTTTTCCCGGGCCATGCTGATTTGCGCCGGATTCTTACCGACTATGGTTTTATCGGTCATCCATTCCGCAAGGATTTCCCCATTTCCGGTTATGTCGAGATGCGTTATGACCCCGATCAGCAACGCGTGATTTATCAACCGGTGACCATCGAGCCGCGCGAGATCACGCCGCGAATTATCCGGGAAGCGAGCTACGGGGACGTGGAAAATGCCTGATATCCAGAACTACACACTAAATTTCGGGCCGCAGCATCCGGCTGCGCACGGGGTGTTGCGCATGGTGCTCGAACTCGACGGTGAAGTCGTGGTACGCGCCGATCCGCACATCGGAATGCTGCATCGTGCGACCGAAAAACTGGCGGAAACAAAGACCTGGGTACAGTCGGTCCCGTACATGGACCGTCTCGATTACATGTCGATGATGTGCAACGAGCACGCGTACTGTCTGGCAATCGAAAGCCTGGCGGATATCAAAGTGCCGATCCGCGCGCAGTACATCCGCGTGATGTTTGACGAAGTAACTCGTATCCTGAACCATCTGCTGTGGATTGGCGCGCACGGAATCGATGTCGGTGCGATGACCATGATGCTTTACGCCATGCGCGAGCGCGAGGATCTGATTGATTGCTATGAAGCCGTTTCCGGCACGCGCTGGCACGCCGCCTACTATCGCCCGGGCGGCGTCTATCGTGACTTGCCGGACAGCATGCCGCAGTACAAGGCATCCAAGTGGAAGAGCGCCGCCAAGCTGAAGCAGATCAATGAGGCGCGTAGTGGAACCCTGCTCGATTTCCTCGATGATTTCGTCAGCCGTTTCCCGAAATTGGTCGATGAATATGAAACCCTGCTGACCGATAACCGTATCTGGAAGCAACGTCTGGTCAATGTCGGCATTGTGTCTCCCGAACGTGCCATGCAACTGGGTTTTACCGGCCCGATGCTGCGCGGATCCGGGATCGCCTGGGACCTGCGCAAGAAACAGCCCTACGAAGTCTATGACCGCCTCGATTTCGACATTCCGGTCGGTGTGACCGGTGATTGTTATGACCGGTATCTCGTTCGTGTCGAGGAATTGCGCCAGTCGAACCGCATCATAAAACAGTGCATTGACTGGCTGCGTGTCCATCCCGGTCCGGTGATCAGCGATGACTACAAGGTGGCGGCCCCCCCGCGGGCGAGCATGAAGTCGAACATGGAGGAGTTGATCCACCACTTCAAGCTGTGTACCGAGGGCATGCATGTCCCTGAAGGGCAAGTGTACTCGGCTATTGAGCACCCGAAAGGCGAGTTCGGTATTTATGCGATCTCGGATGGGGCGAACAAGCCGTACCGTCTGAAGATACGTTCGCCAAGTTTCGTTCACCTGTCGTCAATGGATGAACTGGCGCGTGGCCACATGATTGCCGACGTGGTAACCATGGTCGGTACAATTGACATCGTTTTTGGCGAGATTGACCGCTGATGCTGACTACAGAATCCTTGAAGAGAATCGATCGGGAGATCGCCAAGTACCCGGCCGACCAGAAACAGTCGGCCGTCATGGCGGCATTGGCCATTGCCCAGGAAGAGCAGGGCTGGCTGACTACCGAGGCGATCGAATTCGTTGCCAACTATCTTGGCATGGCGCCGATGGCGGCTTACGAGGTCGCCAGCTTTTACAACATGTATGACCTGAAACCGGTCGGAAAATACAAGCTGACGGTGTGTACCAATCTGCCGTGCATGCTTTCCGGCGGTGTCGATGCCGGTGAATACCTCAAGCAAAAACTGGGCGTCGGTTTCAACGAAACGACTGCGGACGGAAAAATAACGCTCAAGGAAGGCGAGTGCATGGGCGCCTGTGGCGACGCGCCGGTGATGCTGGTCAATAACCGCCGCATGTGCAGTTGCATGTTGCCCGAGCAAATCGACAAACTGCTGGCGGAGCTCGAATAATGGCGATCCTCGGCGCAATCAATCCGATGCTTACCGTCGGACTCGACGGCGATAATGCCTGGCGGCTGGACGACTATGTCAAGCGTGGTGGTTATGCGGCACTGAAGAAGATCCTGGCGGAAAAGATGTCGCCCGCGCAGGTGATCGATGAAGTCAAGAAATCCTCACTGCGCGGTCGTGGCGGTGCCGGTTTTCCGACCGGCCTGAAGTGGAGCTTCATGCCGAAAGATTTCAAGGACGGCAAGTACGTCGTCTGCAATACCGACGAAGGTGAACCCGGTACCTTCAAGGACCGCGATATCCTGCGCTACAACCCGCATTCGGTCATCGAAGGCATGACCATCGCCGCCTACGCGGTGGGCGCCGCGCGCGGCTATAACTACATCCACGGCGAGATCTGGGATATCTACCAGCGTTTTGAGGCTGCGCTGGACGAGGCCTGCGCTGCCGGTCTACTCGGCAAGAACATCCTGGGTTCCGGCTTCGACTTCGAGTTGTTTGCCCATCACGGATACGGCGCTTACATCTGCGGCGAGGAATCCGCGCTGCTCGAATCGATCGAGGGCAAGAAGGGCCAGCCGCGCTTCAAGCCGCCGTTCCCGGCCAGTTACGGTCTGTATGGCAAGCCGACGACGATCAACAACACCGAAACGTTCTCGGCCGTTCCCTTCATCTTCAACCTGGGTGCCGAAGCTTATCTTGAAGCCGGCAAGGCCAACAACGGCGGTACCAAACTGTTCTCGGTTTCCGGCCACGTCAACAAGCCGGGCAACTTTGAAGTTCCGCTCGGCACGCCGTTCGCGACCCTGCTCGAAATGGCCGGCGGCATGCGCGGCGGGCGCAAGCTCAAGGCCTGTATTCCCGGGGGGTCCTCGGCACCGGTGCTGCCCGCCGGCGTCATCATGGACTGCACGCTGGACTACGATTGCATCAGCAAGGCCGGTTCCATGCTCGGCTCCGGCGCCGTCATCGTCATGGATGAAACGACCTGCATGGTGAAGGCGCTTGAACGGCTTTCCTTTTTCTATTTCGAAGAGTCCTGCGGGCAGTGTACACCCTGCCGTGAAGGTACCAGCTGGATGTACAAGATCGTGCATCGCATCGAAAACGGACAGGGCCGGCCGGAAGATCTCGATCTGCTCGGCAGCGTGACGACCAACATCATGGGGCGCACCATCTGTGCGCTGGGCGATGCTGCGTCGATGCCGGTACAGAGTTTCATCAAGCATTTCCGTGACGAATTTTCGTACCACATCGAATACAAGAAGTGCCTGGTTCCGCCCGAAGTTCAGCGCGCCGGAAGTGGCTTCTTCAAGGCAACGGTCTAA
>JFJP01036242.1_pt1 | contig 21598 bp, 16 predicted proteins | sample 431651 | NCBI WGS metagenome assembly JFJP01 (sample SAMN02602958, study PRJNA72255) | Microbial mat metagenome, whole genome shotgun sequencing project. | biome: fresh water; feature: sink hole; material: water; isolation source: purple microbial (photo- and chemosynthetic) mats found in...
ACAAGGCCGAGGAACTCGGCATCCGGGCGATTGTCTCGCCGGAAGAGGCCCGCAGGGCCCTCGACCTGATTTCGGAAGACTTCGAACCCATTCCGTCGGACTGGAAACTCAGATACCAGATCAACCTCGACCTTCTCAAGAAGGGAAGCGTCATCGACATCGCGACCATCGTACGTTCGCTGTATCACCGGAGCAAGATCAAGGAACTGCCGATTCTCGAACGCAAGCTGTACGACTCGGCCCGGAAGCTCCTCGAAGACGAAATCACCTACGCCCTCGACCTGCCCCGCGAGGAGATCGAAACGCTCATCCATTCGCATCTCGAACCCTTCGGGTCGGAAACGCCCCATATCATCAAGGATATCGCGGCCATCATCGATGACGACGACGATTTGATGGACGGTGACATTCCCGAAGAGGAAGAAGGCGACGACCCGGACGACAACGACGACTGACGATGGCCAACGCCCTTGTCCTGACGGCCGCCGGCAATTCGACGAGAATGGGCGGCGAGACCAAAAAAGAGTATTTGAGCGTCGCCGGTGACATCACGGTTCTTTCATCCGCCCTCCATGCTTTTCTTTCAACCCGACTCTTTTCATTCATCCTCATAACCGTTCCCGAAAGGGGCGAAGCCGAAGCGCGGCGCGTTCTCGCGGAGGACCGCCGCATCGCGCCCCTTCTCGAATCCGCCGGTATAACCCTCCGGTTCGCCGAAGGCGGAAGCACGCGGCAGGAATCGGTCAGGAACGGCCTCGAGGCATTGTCACGCTTCACAGCCGGCGCCGCAGAACCGCCCGAAATAGTCCTGATCCATGACGCGGCCCGCCCCTGGGTTTCACCCGACACGATACGTGCGGTCCTCGAGGGAACCGTTCTTCACGGAGCCGCGGTGCCGGGCATACCCTCGGTGGATACCCAGAAAGAAATCGACGCGACGGGCAGGATCATCCGTCATCTCGTGCGGGACAGCATCGTGTCGGTACAGACTCCGCAGGGTTTCCGTCTGCAGGACCTCATTGCCGCCCACACGCGGGCTGCAGGAGACGGCCGCGTCTACACGGACGACACCGAGATTTGGGGCCGGTATGCGGGCGACGTGCATGTCTGCGCGGGCGACCGGAACAACCGCAAAGTCACGTACAAGGGAGACCTTTGAATGATACGAACCGGACTCGGCTATGATCTGCACCGCCTCGTGGAGGGCCGTCCGCTGATTATCGGCGGCGTGCATATTCCCTTCGAAAAGGGCGAATACGGCCATTCGGACGGCGACGCGCTCCTCCATGCGGTAACGGACGCTCTCCTCGGAGCCGCAGGCATCGGAGACATAGGGGAGTTTTTCCCGCCGACCGATCCACAATGGAAAGGCTCCGATTCGCGAAAACTCCTCGCGGTCGCCTGGGCGGCTGTGCTCGAAAAAGGGTGGAAGCTCGAAAATCTCGATTGCGTCATAGCCCTGCAGGAACCGAAGTTCCTGCCCTGGCGGACGGAAGTCAGGGAGTCCATCGCCTCGGTACTCGGGGTATCGGCGGATCAGGTATTCGTCAAGGCGAAAACGGGAGAAGGAATGGGCGATGTCGGCCGGGGCGATGCCGTCGAAGTCTGGGCCAGTTGCCTGCTCGCGTCCCGCGACTGAAGCGGCGAGCCGCTATTTCTGCGGAAGCTCGAGAATGAGTTCCACCTCGCCCCGCGACAGATGCAGCGCGCGGGCTATTTCGTCCACCTTCCAGCCCTGATGGGCGAGTTTCACCACATTTTCGCGTATGCCGATGGGCGGGGCTCCCTTGCTCTTCTTGGCGCCGCCGTCTTCCTTGATCAGGTCGCCGAGCAGCTTCAGCTGGTCCTGCGACTGCTTCGAGATCTCCTCGAGGCGGGTCTCGGTGCGCGCGAGCCATTCCCGGGCGGTTTGCATCTTTTCGGTCCGTTTTTCGACGTCATCGAGGATCATGTCGAGGGATGACAGCTTTTCGACCATCAGCGCCGTCTTGTCCTTGTTCTCGAGGAGCGATTCGATGTTGTTCCGTATGCCGGAAAGTTCCGCGGGCAGTCCCGAAACGGTGTCCCGGTAGCCGTGGAGGGTGGTCTCGAGCGACTTGAGGTTTTCGAACGCCTTGTCGATGCCTGACGCGGTCTGGTCGAGCACGACCGCCTTTTTCTCGAGCCGTTCGTAACGGCCGTTTACCTCGGCCACGCTTTCCTCGAAACGGCGGATCTGCACCTGGTACTGCTGGAGGTCGTCGTTCGTCAGGGTAAGCTCGGAAATCTTCCTGTCTATCGAATCCGACAGCCCGAGCAGCTTGTTGAAATCAGTCTCGAGGATGTCGATGCGTTTTTTCTCGGTCATGAAGCGGGCCACTTTCTGTGCGGCCTCCTCCTCGAGTTTCTTTATCTTGCCGTACTGCTGTTCGAGATTGTGCATGGTATCGCGGTAAACGTCGAGGCGGGTAATCTCGCCCTTAAGGCTTTCGATGTTGTTTTCGAGGGTTATCTTGAGTTCGTCGGCACGCTCGAAAATCCGGCTCTGCGCGATGAAGGCCTTTTGTTTCCGGTCTATCTCCTCGAGGGTCTGGCCGAGGGCGTTCGAGTCTGCTTGAATTTTCTGGGTGACCTTGTCCTGCGTCTGCTCGAGCTTTTCTCGCAGTTCCTGCACCATGGCCTTCAATCCGCGGACCGTCTGGTCGGTTTCGGTTCCGGTCTCGCGGATCCGTTTTTCGCTGTCGGCAGCGAGGTTTTCGTAGGTCTTCGAGAATCCGGCGATGGCCGCGGAAATATCCGTCTTGAGCGTATCGAGGCTGTCCTTGAGTTCCTTCCGTTCGGCGGAGGTCCGTGCGACGAAGTCCCGGTAATTGGTCTGCCAGGCGGTTTCGATGTCGGCGATGGCGGCGGACGAAGAACCGGTGAACGCGGCGATCCTGTCGGCGAACAGGGTCCTGGCTTCGGCGAGCTGCAGGTCGTTTTTGGACTGCCAGGACGAGAAACCGGTCCGGATCGTGACAAGCGCGGTTTCGGACTCGTTTTTGGCGTTCTCGATCGTATCGATGAATTCCCTGGTGCGGCTTTCGACCTCGCGCTCCTGTTTGCGCAGGAGTTCCTGCACGGTTATCGCGTGGGAGCCGAGCTCGTTCTGTACGTGCAGGTTCGCGTTCTCCCTCGCCTGGGCGAATTCCGCGCGGAACTGTTCGACGAAGGCAAGGATCGACTGGTCGCTCGCCGTGATGCGCGAACGGAGGTCGGTCTCGACCCCGAGCATCTGTTCCTCGAGCTTCGAGGCCTGCAGGCGGTATTGCTCCCCGATTTCGGCGAGCCGCTCCTTGAGCGCGAGGGCATGTGCGGCCTCGGTATCCTTGCGTCCCGATTCGCTTTCCGCGGAAAGGGCTTCGAGGCGCGTGTCGACGTTCGCCTTCCAGCCCTCGAGGGCCGCGGTGATCGCGTCGCTGCGCTTGGCGAGATCCGCGAAGAAATCGTCCTCGAAGAGCTTGAGCTTTTCGGATACGTTGTCGTAGGCGCGGGACTTGAGTTCATTGAGACCGGTCTCGAGGCTGCGCATGCGCGCGGAGACCGTTTCGGCCTCATCCCGGATCTTCGATTCGAATGCGCCCTGGCGTGACTGCTGGTCCTGTGCGTACAGGTTGAAATCGGCGGTTACGCGCTTTTCGGTTTCCGCCATGGAAACACGGAGCTGTTCGTCGAGACGGTCCACGTCGCCCATGACGCGGTCGAATTGTGCGAGCCGGTAGTCGAGATCCTTGTTGTACGCGTCAAGCCGGGTCTCGGTACCGGTTTCGGCGGACTTGAGCCGGGCTTCGATCCCCGAAACGGAAGCGTCGGCAAGCTCTTCGAGCCGCCGGAGTTCCGCCCTGGTGGTTTCGAGAAACGCTCCGGCCTCGGACTGCCAGTCGGCCTTGAAGGTCTTTACCAGCTGCTGGGTGTCCTGCAGTTTTTCCTTGGTATGTTCGTGGAGGGCTGCGGTCTTTTCGTCCACGTTTTCCTTGTATTTCGCAAGCCGTTCGCCGGCCTGCTCCTTGAGCTTGGCGAACGCGCCGTCCTCGAGGGTATCCGCCCGGCGCGCCGCTTCGTTGAAGGCTTTCTGGAACAGTTCCTTCAATTTTTCCGACGAGGCGGCGGCGAGTTCCGTTCCGCTCCGGTGCGCGATATCCACCCGTTGCTCGAGATCGGAGATTGTGGCAGAGATGCGTGCGAGGGTATCGGTCTGTACCGCAGCGAGCGCTTTTTTGTTTTCGGCGGTAAAAGATTCGCGAAGCGAGGGAAGCGCGGCCGAGATGGCGGAAAGCTGTTCCTGCGAGGCCGCCAGTTTTTTACCGAGGGAATCGGCGAAATCGGACTCGGTCGTGATGCGCGCGAGGTTCGTTTCGGCGTGCGCGGTCATCTCGAGAAGCTGCTTCACCGTCCTGTCGTAAGAATCGAACTGCTTTCCGAGATCCGCAACGGCTTTTGTCCGTTCGATGACCTCGGCTTCCTTGCGGGAAAGATCCTCGCGGATGGATTCCAGGCGCTTGACGGCCGCAACGGCCTTGGCCTGCTGTACGTCAAGGGCGATCGAGGATTCCTGGAGCGCGGCAGTACGCTCCTTGATGAAAATCTCGAGCTCGGCCTTCAGTTTGTCGCCGAATTTCTTGACCTTTTCTATAGAACGGTTGTTTTTGTCCAGCTGTCGGAAAAGGATGATCAGAACCAGCGATATGCACAGGGTTATGATGTTTCCGGAAGTAAAATTCATTACCGGGCCTGCCCTTTGTTACGGAGTTATTAATGGGTTATTTTAGCACATCTCGGGTCAATTGACGATAGCCGGAAAAAGAAATATCGGCTCCGGACACTGTCCGTCCGAAAAGGCTCATGAGGGGATGCATGATGCAGGCTGTTTTCATTCCGACGGCGGAAGCTCCTCGAACATCCGAACGGACGCTGTTTCCGACGTAGAGGATCCGTTCGGCGGGGACGCCGAGCGCCTTCGCGAGCGCCAGGAACGGGACGGGAGAGGGCTTGAGGGCGCCGGTTTCCTCCGAGCCGAGGATTACGTCGCACAGGGGAGCGAGACCCCACAAATCGCCTTTCTGGGAGGGAAGGAAATCCGAAAGGATGCCGATCTTGAGTCCGTCTGCCTTGTATTTCTCGAAGGATTCCGGTAGATGCGGAAACGGTTTGACCCGGGCGAAAAGGGGTTTCCACCCATCATAGATCCGCTGTTCGAGGATCAGCCGGGTTTCGGCGGCGCCGGTACCGAGGCGTGCGCCGAGAAGTTCCGCCTGCCAGGCGAAATAATCGGGATGTGCATCGCCGGGATGCGCTTCCTGCCACCGGCGGATGTCTTCGCGTATACGGCCGAAGCGGGACAGGAAACCGGCATGTCGGACGAGAAAGGGACCGAGCCGGCGGTACAGGGCCCAGTTGGGATAGAGCGTTCCGTCTATATCGAATGCAATCGCGTCAATTTCCGATCTCATTTCACTTTTATACTATACCGAAACCGCGCCTGTCCATCCTGCATGCCCGGCTCGAACCGCCAGAGCGAAAACTGGTCTTTGAGATAATCCTGGATTGCGGCCGATAGCAGGGCCGATGGATTGAAGGTGATGGGGCCGCGGGGAACGGAACCGTCGGGCATGACAATAAATTCGACGGTGACGGTGGTATCCGACGTAACATCCTTCGCAAGATTCGCGGGAAGCGTGATCTCCGGTTTTTTCGGAGCGCGCAACGTCCTGGGCGAGCCGTCGAAGTCGAGACCGGAAATGCTCGAAACCGTGTTCTTGGGCTTTCCGTCCGCCGCATCGACGGCGGTGCCCGGAGCGACCTTGCCGCCCGATGCGCTGCCGCTTTGAGCCTGTTTCGCGATGGTTCCGAGGGCGTCGGAAGTAGCGGCAGAAGCCGCCCCGCCTTTCGAAGGCGTGCCAGTACCGGAGGATTTCCCCGATACCACCGCCGTTGCGCCTTCGGATTTCGAAATCTGCGCGGCGTTTCCCTCGAGTTCGGGTACGGGAACGCCCGAATTGACCGACTTTGGCCGGGCTGTCTGCGTTTGGCTCGTAAAATCAAGCTCCTCCGCGCTCCCGTCAGTTTCGCGCGACGAAGGGAGCGGGGACGAAAAATTCGGTATTCCGAGGCCGGCGGGCGAACTTTTTGCCGGTGCCGTCCTGGAAACGGCCTTCGCCGCGGAGGAGGACGCTTTCGGTGCCGCCGTCTTGCCGGCGGATTTGGCCGGGACATCCGGCTGCGCCGCGTTTTTGGCAGGCTGCGCCGCGGCGAGGGGCATTTCAGCGGGGGCCGGCGGATTGAGCGTTATCCTGATCGAAGGAAATTCCCGCGGGGGAATCGCCTTCGGCAGGAGCGGGATGAAAGCCAGTATGACGACAAAAACGATCCAGATGCCGCCGCTCGCGATCATGCTCCGGAAAAGCCTGTTTTTGTCGTTTTCGCTGTCGCTGTATCCGGTCAATGCGTTTCCCCTTACTCTTTGGTCCGCAGGTTGACGCCGACAAAGCCGGTCCGCCTGAGGGAATCGAGAATCTTTACTATCGTACCGTTCGGAACCATCGCGTCGGATTCGAGGCTGACGGGAACGGTATCCCGGGGAAGTGTCGTCGCAAGCTGCTCGAGAACCGTATCAAGCGCCTCGAGAGGCACTTTTTCGGAATTGACGTACACGGTTCCGTCGAGGCTTGCCGAAACGGTGATGCCGTTGGTTCGCACCCCCTGGGCCGTCGAAGACTGGGGAAGATCGAGACTGATGCCCGGAAGCACCGCGAAGGTGGTCGAAACGAGGAAAAAAAGGATGAGCTGGAAGACCACGTCGATCATGGGAACCAGATCGATGACCGCCCTCGTTTCCAGTTTCCGTTTAAACTTCATGCTTCGTTTTCCCCGCTGCGAGAAGCAGGACCAGGTCGCTTACCGAGGATTCCATTTCGGTAACCATGCGGTTTACCTCCGCGATGAAGTAATTGTAGAAGATGATCGCCGGAATCGAAACGATGAGGCCTGCGGCCGTGGTGACCAGGGCTTCGGCGATGGCTGCGGCGAGAACCGCGGGATTTCCCATGGTTCCCATGTCCCCGAGGACCCCGAACGCCTGGATGTTGCCGGTGACGGTACCGAGAAGGCCCAGGAGGGTCGCGATGTTCGCGATGGTGCCCAGGGTCGAAAGGTAGCGCTCGAGGCGGGGTATTTCCCGGTTGGCCTGGTTCATGACCGCTTCCTTGATGGCGATTTCGGAATAGTCGCGATAGGAAATGCCGGTTTTCATCAGACGTGCGACGGGGCTTTCGACGGTGTCGCATATCGCGGCAGCCTCGTCGTAATGGCCCTTGTCGATGCTCGCCTTGATGCGCGGCAGAAGGTCGCGTTCGCTTTTCTTGACGGTGCCGTAAAACATGAGCCGTTCGATGACGATCACCGTGGCGATGAGGGCCGCAAGGCCGATCGGGATCATTACCGGACCGCCGGAAATCAGTAGGGACAACATAAAAACCTCCAAAAATCGATCTGTTTCAGTTTAAAAATCGAGACGCGCAGCGAAAACCAGTTCGCCGCTCCGAGAGGCATACAATCCGTTCCGCAAGCGCTGTTCTCCGAGCGCAAGCGGCAGGATATCGGTGAATGAAAGGGAAAGCGCGAAATTCGCGGCGGGAGACACCGTTCCTTTCAGGACGACACGGGGAATTTCGGCATGATCGAGGGCGAAAGCCGACTTGACCGACGCTTCCCACAGCCGTTCGTCCGTGGTATCGAACACGCGGAATCCCGCGTCGACGGTATGTACGCTCGTCCGGTAGAGCCGGTCGAGCCATTCGCCCGTATAGCCCGCGGTAAGTTCCGAGCCGCTTGCGGTCCATGCGGCGGCCGCTTTCGTCACGAGACTGTCCCGCTCTTCGCGGACATACGGAACAAGTCCGTTCGCATCCCGTTCGTCGAGCAGGACGAGGGTTCCCCGGCCGAAAGCCGTCGTGCGGTATGCAGTCTCGGCGTGTACCGAAAGGACTTCAGAAGGCGCGACGGTGAGGCCGGCCGATCCGGTCCAGTCGGAAGCGTACACGGGAAGTCCTCCGGGAGCCGCGAAAGGCTCGTCTTCGGCCAAAAGCCGGGAGGAATTCCGGTCTGCGGTCAGGCCGCCGGACAAGGAAAGTGAATGCAGGAAGGATTCGGTGCGATCGAGGGAAAGAGTCAACCGGAACGGCACGACAAGTCCGTCTTCCGAATCGCCGAGGGCGGAAACACCCGCTTCAAGGACAAGCATACGCCAGCCGTACCGCAAGTCGAGACCGAAATTGCCTGAATGGAACTCGCCTTCGCCGGCGGAAGTCTCGTAACCGTAAAAACCGTGCGCCTCGGAACTGAAGGCTCCGTATTCGTAACCGATCGAGGCCCGCGGTGTCATGACATATCCGTCATGCCCCTCGAGCGGTGCGGCCGCGGCGGAAAAGACGGATCCGGCGAAACCCAGGGCTGCGGAAAATCCGTTCGCAAAAAAACGCTTCGCTTCGAGACCGGTATTCCACGAAATATCGCGTCTTGAAAGGCCGAAAGAGGTACCCGTATTCACCGCGCTTTGTCCCTGAAAGCCGTCGGTCCGGTCGAGAAGACCGAACGAGACGGTCCAGGCGTTTTCCGCGGTCTCGCTGAAAAGCCGGGCGGCCAGCCGGGTGCTCCGGTCGAAATAACCGGTTCCGGCTTTTTTGACGCCATACCCGTCCGCCGAATCATACCGGAAATCAGCGGAAAAACCGGGTATGGCACCGCTTTCGCGGAAAAGGGAGACATCGCCATACAGGGAACCGGGACCGCCCGCGCCGAGGTCGAGCCATCCGGTCACGGCGGGCTGGTTGAACGCGGAAACGACGGATCCGTTTTCACCCGACGGGACGACCGGATCCATCGCAGGTACCGTCATTTCTTCGGAGGACGGCAAAACGGTCGCTGCATCCGGAACCGCAACAGGCAAGGGCGTAACAGGAGGGGTCTCGACGACCGGCAGGGCCGTCTCGGGAATGGCGTTTCCGGTATTGGCGATGCGGGTTTCGAGATCCGGCACCGAAATATCCTGGGCGGGAAGCCAGGAGCCGAATGCGGCAAGCAACGCGAAGAACGCGAGGGTTTTTTTCATGTACTACTCCGGGTCATAAAGAATCGGTCAGTCTGACCGCCCTCCGCGTCCAGGCCGAATCCGGCCAGTTTTTTTTGAGGGTTTCCGCGGTTTTTTCCGCATCGGCAAGCAAGCCGGTCTGCAGGAAACTGTCGACCGCGCCGTACAGGGCTTCGGCCGAACGCTCGCCGTCGACCGGCGCATAGAGGGTTCCGGCGGACAGGAGGGCGGAGGAGGCGGACGTATAATCGGCGGCTTCCCGGTACAGGTTGCCGAGAAGGCTCAATGAAGCCGCAAAGGTGTTTATTTCGCCTTCCGGGAGGGATTCGGCGGATCGGGGCATGGCGGCGACGATTTCCTTCAATACCGTCTTCGCGGCTTCGCGGGTACCGTAATCGGTGAGATACTGCCTGGCGAGCCGGAGACCGGCGGCGCGGCCTTCGGCGGTACCCGCGCGTCCCGAACGGATATACGCGGCAAGAAGAGCGGCACTGTCCGCGGATTCACCCCTGGACAATTTGGTCAGCTCCCCTATTTCCTCATCCATTCCGTCAAGGGTCGCCTCGGACGGAAACAGTTTCCGGTATTGTCCGGCGGTTTCGAGGGCGGCATTGTATTCGCCTTTTTTGCGGTAGGCAGCGATCAATCCGGTAAAACCGCGGGGTGCGGCGGAACTTTCGGGGTACTTCCTGAGAAGTTCCTGCCACCAGAGAATGGCGAGATCTATATTGTCTGCGCGATTCCAGGCGTCGCCGCCATTACGGAGGACGGTATCCAGATAGCGGCCGGAGGGCCATGACTGCCGGTAACGGGCGAACAGGATCGACGAACGGCTCCAGTCCCCGGCGAGATACCACATCTCACCGCTGCGATACAGGGCTTCCTCCGCGAGGGGATCGGAAGGAAACTGGGCGGCGAGGGCCAGCCAGCGTTCTTCGGCAAGAACCGGTTTCTTTTGCCGTACGGCGATGTCCGCGAGCATGAACAGGGCACGGGCCGAGGACGCCGTCCGTCCGCCCGTTCCGGTGCCGTCGGCTATACGTACGAGTACCGACTCGGCTTCCGCATACTGCTTGCGGTCAGTCAGGACCGAAGCCTGTAATATCGAAGATTCGGCCACTCCGCTTCCTTTCGGGGCGAGGCGGACCGCACGCCCGACGAGAGGCAACGGGTCGATACCTGCCTGGATGGCTGCGAGTGAAGCCGCGGTAGCCGCCTGCCAGACATAGTCGTGGTTTTTCCACGTATCGATATAGAAGGTGAACGAATCGATGGATTCAAGCCAGTTTCCCAGCCGGTATTGGCTGTAGGCGAGATAGTAGCGGTTCCAGGGAGCAAATTCGGGAAAACGGGTTTCGCCCGCGGGGGAGAAACGCCGGAAGGACCGTACCGCGAAAGTCCAGTCACCCTCGCGCACGGCGGTTATGCCGCCGAGGTACCTCGAAAGGTGAAACGTATCGGGATCGGTCTCGCTTAAACGGGGGAAGGCCGCATCGAGCCGCGCGGTCATTTTTTCCGCACCGGAGGAAGCGGCGCGAAAATAGGAGAGATAGAGGGATGGATCGGAGGCCTTGCCGGTTTCAAGCCGTTTGCGGTACACTTCCGCGGCCTTGGCCGGTTGACCGGTGTGGACCAGAGCCTCGCCGTGCCAGTAAGCGACCTCGTCGGCTATGTCCGCAGGTATGGCGGACAGGACATGGGACGAACTCCAGGTAAGGGATTGACTCCAGTTTCCTTCGCGGCCGGAAAGACGCGCCAGTTCGAGAAGATACCAGGGGCGAAGCTCCGCCGATGCCGAGAAATTTTTGGTGAGCAGGGCCTTGGCGGCCGAAACCGAAGGGAGGGAGCGGGAACGCTTCAAGAGCTCGAGAGGCGTCTCTCCGGAAAGGTTCGCCTGAAGGAGAACGGCTGAAAAGAGAACAGACCAAAAAAATGATTTACTTGCTCGTTTTCTGTACACTCGGGGTTTTCCTTATCATATAAATGCACGGCTTGAGGAATGGTAACCGTCAGGCCGGAAAAAAACGGGTTTTTCGGGTTCCGGACGCCAATTCCGGATTATCAGGGCTGAAAGTAACCGGCTTCGGGTACGCGGACGCGGACAAGATTGACGAAGGAGCCGGCATTACGGTTGATGAAAACGTCTATCCGTGTTTCGGCCGCACTCTCGAACACCGCGACTTGAAAACTGCCGTCCTTTTCAAAATACGGAAAAAAAGCGGCGACGTGGTGATATTGACGCATTTTGGGTTCGCCGCGTTCGCTGCTGACCGCCCCGAGATAAAAATTGCCGCTTTCCCTCACCGCAAGCCAATAAAGCATGGGCATCAGTTCTTCGGCGCGGTAACCGACATTCTTTTCATAACCCGAGCCCCCGGCGAAGGGCTCGACCGTCACGTCCACTCCGGATGCATCCGGTGTAACGATACGTCCCGTATCCAGGGTGACGACGGCCGATGCGAGGTTTCGTGTCCAGTCCAGTGCGAAAAAAAGGTCCCGGCTTTCGCGCCAGGGATCGGTAAAGTGATTGACGGGAGATGCGGTCGCGGTTTTCAGGGGGTTGACGTACAAACCGGCACCGGCCCGGGGACGCACGATGCCGTCCACTATCCATTTGCCGAAACCCGAACAGTTGACACCGCCGGTTATCGATTCCTGTTTTTGACCGGGGGCCAAGGCAAGCCGTACGGATTTCGGATCCTGCGGACTGCCGTCGGCAATTAGAACCGGCTTGCCCTTTTCGTCGAAAGCGCCGTCATCGAGATAGACGAGGGAATCCAGCCTGTCGCGGATGGTATCTGAAACGGCTGTTATGTCGCGATACCGGTAGACGTCCGGTACGAGAAGATTCCAGGGAACGGTACCGGCTGTCATCTTGACGATCGCGGAAAAAGAAGCCGTATACATTTTTATGAAAGGCAGGCCGACGGGTATCCCGCGACAGGCATAGCCCCCATACAGATGGAAATCGAGAAGGGTTTTTCCCTTTTCCGGATTGTCTCCGTCGGGCCGGAGGGTAATGAACCGGTCGGCATCGCGCTCGGGATAGATGCGGATATGATCCGGCATTCCATCGGACAGCCGGCGGTTCAGTATCCAGGTTCCCTGCATGCCGTCCGGGACGACAGGAGCCACGGTGATCGCGATCAAGCCGGCGACGGGGTCCTTTTTCTGGCTGACGGTAAAGGTCCGTACATACCGGTCGGTATAGTCGGCCGACAAAAAGACGGACAAGGGATCCAGCTCTGCTTCAAGCCAGGAATCCGCGATCTGTGCCCGCACCGCGGCGGAATCGGGATACCCGTCCGCCGGAACTCCCGCGCCCATGGCCGCCGCTCCAGAGAATATCATGAGACAGAGGCTCGCTCTTTTCCAAAATGTTCGTTTCATACATTCAAGAGTATCGGCATGAAAAGGCCCTTCATCAAGAGGCACCGCTGTGCTATGGTCGTGGCTATGGCAAATTCCCTGGTAAAAAGCGGCTCCCGGCTTTCGGCGCTTACTCTGGTCTCTCGCGTGCTCGGTCTGGTCCGGGAGATGACGAAAGCGGCGTTCATGGGCACTTCCGCACTTTCGGACGCCTTCACCGTGGCTTTCATGATACCGAACCTCCTGCGCCGGCTGTTCGCCGAAAACAGCATCTCTGTGGCCTTCATCCCGACATTCCGTCAGTATGTGGAACGCGAAAAAAAGGCCGAAACGGAAGCTTTTCTTTCGGCGATGTTCACCTTGCTGTCCTTCGTCACCTCGGTTACCGTCATCGCCGGCATACTCGCGGCTCCGTTCATTATTCCCCTTTTCGGCACGGGAACCCCCGAAACGGTGCTGCTTACCCGCATCATGTTTCCCTACCTCGCGATCATCTCCGTCGCCGCCTTTTTCCAGGGCATCCTCAACGGCGTCAGGGTATTCTCGCCCTCGGGCTTCACCCCCATCCTGTTCAACGTGATCATCATCGCCTCGACCTGGCTGCTGGCTCCGGTACTCGGCAATCCGGCGCGCGCGATGGCGCTCGGCGTCCTCCTCGGCGGTACGGTGCAAGCCCTGTTCCAGCTTCCCTTCGTGCTTAAAAACGGCTTCCGGTTTTCGTTCGTTCCCCTCGGGAAGGCATTCGACGATACCGGTACGAAAACGGTGCTGCGCCTGATCGGTCCCACCATATTCGGCATGGCGGCCTACCAGATGAACGATCTCATCTCCACGATCCTGGCGGGCAACGCGGGCAGGGGAGTCGTTTCGAGCCTCCAGTATTCGCTCCGGCTCCAAGAACTCATTCTCGGAGTATTCGCCGTCTCGATCGGAACGGTGATCCTCCCGGACCTTTCCTCGCATGCAACGAAAAAAGACTGGCCCGCGTTCAACAAGCTCCTTGCGGTCGCCATGAACGGCATCGCGCTCATCACCATCCCGGTCACTTTCTACTCGCTCGTATCGGGGGAGGGCCTCATAACGCTCCTCTTCAGAAGCAGGAGTTTTTCGGACGATTCGGTAAGGTTGACCCTCGACGCCTTCACCTGGCATGTCGCAGGCCTGTATTTCATCGCCCTCAACCGTATCATCTCGCCGGCCTTCTACGCACAAAGCGACACGCGATCCCCGACGGTCGCGGGCATCGCATCCATGGCCATAAACATCGTGCTCGCGCTGCTTCTGGTGCATCCGATGCGGGGCGGCGGCATTGCCCTCGCCCTCAGCCTCGCAAGCGCCTCGAACACGGTCATCCTCGTCCTCTATCTGCGAAAAAAAGAGTCGGTCGATATCAAAGCGGTATTGCGCTCGACGGTTTTGTATACCCTCAAAATCACGGTTATTTCGCTCATCGCCGCCCTGCCGATATGGTACTTTCGTACGCCGCTTTATGCTGCATTCGCCGGCCACAACCGGATCGTCAGCCAGGGAATACCGCTGTTCGCGAGTTTCATCGTTTTCGGGGGGATAGGTACGGTACTTCTGTTCGCAAGCCGGGACAAACTGGCGATGCAGCTAGCCGGAAATATCAGGCGGAAACCGGGCCGCTGATCGTCAGGGCATTTTTCAGTTTTTTTTCTCCAGAAGCACCGTTATTTCTTTTTCACGATATGCGAAAAGGAACAAAAATCCCGCCAGCGCGAAAAAAGCGGCGACGACCATGGTGATCCGCAAGCCTGTCCGTCCCGCGGCACCCGCGGCCTGTACGCCGACCGACATCACGAGCGGGCACAACAGCGACGAAAACAGGTGGCCTGCCTTGGCCGTAAGGGACCACAGGCCGAAATACATGCCTCCCCGCTGCAAACCGGTTCGCCGTTCAGCGGCCACGGCGAGATCGGCCACGAGGGCATTCGGCACGACGGTGAATACTGAAATGGGAATCGCCAGAAGTACGGACAGGATGACTCCCTGGGTTGTCGGAGGAATGGAATATTTACCGGCGAACACGGCGACTGCCAGCACTGCCATGAACAGCAGGAACGCGCTCAGCAGCATTTTCCGCTTGCCGAGAAAGCGCGTCAGCATGCATACGGGAAAAAACAGCAGCAGGTTCGCGAAAAACACCAGGAGCATGAAAAACGAGGCCGCACGCTGGGACAAGCCCAAAAGCACGGTGATGTAGTACATGAAACCGGTCATGATGAAAGCCGAGGCGATGCGGTACATGAGATCCGCCAGAAGGAAAGGCCTGAAATAGGAGTCCTTGAGCACCGTGGAGACCGAAACCGCCATCGTTTCCTTCACCGGTTCCGCACGGCATAACGCTTTTTCGTCGATAAGCAGCACGGGAAGCATCATGCACAGGCCTGACACCAGGGCAAACAGCACGATGATCATCCTGAACGAGCCGAGCGGCTGCAGGGCATAGCGGCTTTCGACCAATTCCATGAAAAAGAAAATCCGGTTGCCCAATAGCGAGGCGAGCGCGGTGGCTGCGGCCTGCAAGGTCGAAAGGAACATCCGGTCGCGGGGGCTCGAACCCAGTTCCGAGAGCAGGGCCAGATAGGGTGCCGTATACATTGAAAGGAAAAAATAGAAAAGAACCGTGATGACGAGTACATACAGCGAATTAAACAGCAGTGCATTTCCCGACGGGGGAAAGAAAACCATCACCGACAGGAGGGAGACGGGAAGAGCGGCCGCCAGCATGAAGCCGGTCCTTCGGCCTTTCTTCATGGTGTTGCGGTCGGAGGCATATCCAAAAACCAAGCCTCCGGCTGCTTCCACAAGCTTGCTCAGGGCGAGAATCAGTCCCGCAGCGGTAAAAAAGCCGAAAAAGTACCCCTGATGCAAAAAAGCCGGAAACAAGACGGTATCTGAAAAGGAACGGGTGACAAAAAAGGTGACAAACAGGCTGCCGGCTCCGAATGCGCTGAGGACGAGTCCGAATTGTCCGAGCGCATACACAACTTTTTTACCGAAAGACAGGTTCATGAACCGCTCCTTGCAGGGGTTTTGTCGCATATGATAGCCGATTTGCTTTACCCTGTCAAAGAAATTGGGTTATATTGATCAGATATGGATATGTACCTGAAACGCAGAGCGGAATTGTATACATGGATGGCACGCAACAGCATCTCGGTTGTAGTGCTCGAGGACACGGAAGGTCGCCGGGATCCGGCCGTGCGGTATTTTTCGGGCCATCCCTCGGATGCCCTGCTCATCCTTACCATCACCGGCCATTCGGTGCTGTGTCCCTGGGACGAAAATCTCGCAAACCGGTACGCCCAGGTCGATGTAATCGTGCCCTATACCGATTTCGGGAGGCATCCGGTAACCGCCGTACAGGGGATCAACGCCAAGATCGGCGTTCCCGCCCATTCACGGATCGAAATTCCGGAAAGCACACCCTACCCATTCTTCCTCAAATACGTGGAAGCCCTGTTCGAATTCGACGTGATCTGCCGGGAAAACGGCGTCAGCCGCGAAATCGCGCGGATGAGGTCGATCAAGGACGCGGGGGAAATAGAAATAATCGAAAAAGCCTGCAAGATAACGGACAACCTGATCAACCTGATCGAAAAACAGGTGAAGAGCGGAAAGATCAAGACGGAAAGCGACGTCGCCCTCCTCATAGAACGCGAGGCCCGTGCCGCGGGTGCCGAAGGAACCGGTTTCGAAACGCTTGCCGCAGGCCCTGCCCGGAGTTTCGGCATTCACGCCCACCCGCCCTATACCTCAGGACCCTTTCCCGCACCTGGATTTTCTATTCTTGATTTCGGCATCAAATACGAAGGATATACGAGCGATGTGACGCTCACCATCGCCATGGGAGAACTGACGGCCGGCCAGGAGAAACAGCTTTCTCTCATGGAGAAGGCATACAAGGCGGCACTCGAGCTCTATTTACCCGGAAAGCCCACCCGCGAATCCTCGCTCAAGGTGGACGAGATTTTCAGGAAGGCGAAAAAGACGATGCCCCACGCGCTCGGTCATGGAATAGGCCTTGAAGCCCACGAAGGCCCGGCCATCCGTAACCGGGAGGACAATGACTGGATATATGAAAGCGGGATGGTGGTGACGCTCGAGCCGGGACTCTATGATCCCGTCCACGGCGGATGCCGGCTGGAAAACGACATCCTGATCACGGAAACCGGCTGCCGCGTGCTTACCAATTCCCGGATAATCAGGATCTGAACATGAATCCTCAGGTATTTTCGTTGTAACGGGTACGAATTTTTTCCAGCTTGTTCTTGAGGGTCACCGCGAAGCCCTGGTCGGGCAGACCGGTAACCATCGATTCGAGAAAATCCAGGGTTTTGCCGAAATCCGCGCTCGGGCCGGATTGCGGTATACGCTTGAGGCCCTTGCGGATGCGTCCGACGCGAGAATCGTCCTTCAACCCGATTTTTCCCGAAAGCCGGTCTATCACATATTCCATCTTGATGCGTTCGTCGCTGAACAGATAGTTCGAAAGTTTTTCCTCGGGCAGGGCCAGGGTGATTTTCTTGAGAAACTGGAAAAGACCCAGCATCTCGGTGCCTGACAGTTCCTCGAGAGCTTCCTGAAATTGGGGGGGCGGGAGCAGCCGGGCTTTCTCGCCCTCCGCAAACTCCATCGAAAAATCAGGCGCAGGATCGGCATCATGATTTTGCAGTTCTGGAACTTGCAGTTCTGGAACTTGCAGTTCTGGAACTTGTAGTTCTGGATCATTTCCGTCCAGGCCTGAGTGATCCAGATCCGAAAGCGTGTATTCATCCCCACCGGCTGCGATTTCAGGCTCAAGCGCGATTTCATCGTCAAGCGCGATTTCATCGTCAAGCGCGATTTCATCGTCAAGCGCGATTTCATCGTCAAGCGCGATTTCATCGCCAAGTTCGATTTCCGGCAGGACTTCGCTTTCGCTTTCGCCGTCGAGCGCGATTTCTGTTTCGGATTCCATTTCCGGTTCGTCATCAAGCTCGAATTCCTGCCCGTCCCCGGATTCCGTCATGTCATCCAACTCTCCGGAAAGCGCATCGTCCATTTGGGGAAGCAGTCTTCGAATGCGTCCATTTCGGACATTGCATCCGGAAGGGCAATGTCTTCCGGCAAGGCTTCTTCAGGCTCGAGGGACAGAATGTCGGGCAGCTGTTCTTCGGTTTCTTCTCCGAACGCTTCGTCCTCGAGTTCAAGCATCGGTTCGTCCATGAAATCCAGCGGCTGTTCCTCGGGAAGATCGAGAACGGCATCGGGTTCGACATCTGCAGGCAACTCCGACTCGGGGGGAGCCGACGGCAGCGGTTCGGGTTGTTTCGGCAGCGGCTGGGGCATCTGCTGCTGCATCGGCTGCTGCGGCATCTGCTGCGGCATCTGCTGTTGGGGCTGTTGCGGCATTTGGAACTGCGGCTGTGGCTGTTCTTGCGGCGGCATTTTAGGCTGCCTCGGCGGCTCGGGGGGTTCGTACGATTCAGGCTGCTCGGGCGGCGGCTGCCGGCGGGGCGGGAGCGGCTCATCATCCGGTTCCGGTTCCGGTTTATTCTGCCTGAACGGTTCCTGCTCCGGTTTGGGCGGCTGGTAGGGTACATCGGAAAGATCCTCGGGCTCCTCCTGGAACCGGGGTTTGTCGTATGAAGGTTCTTCGCCCGAAAGCTGCATTTCGGAATCCTGGCCGTATCCGCCCGGCGCATCCAATCCCGGCTCGGCGGTGGAGGATGCGATGTCGATGGGTTCCTCGAAACCGACGAGATCCTCGAAGGTATCTTCGCTTTCGGCTTCTCCGGGATCCTCATCGGAGGTCAACAGCTCGTCGAACGGAAGCTCCTCGTTTTCGACGAGCTCGTCCTCCTCGAAAAGGGTGAGTGGATCGGTTTCTTCGTCGACCGGCATGAAGGCAGGCTTGGCTTCCTCGGAAACGGCTTCGGGCGGAGGTTCGTCGCCCCGTTCGGAAATATTCTTCGATTTGAGAAGCTCGAGGTTTTTCCCCAGGGCCGATGGATTCGTGGAGGCGTATTTCGTGACGGCGTTTTCGTAGAGTTCGAGGGAATTGCTCAGATTGTTGAGGTCGTCCCCGGTAGCCCGGCCGCCCTGGATATTCACGATTTCGTCGGCGAGGCGCACCGCGTCGGTGTTCTGGCCGCTGCGCTGGTACAGCATGGAAAGCGCGGACAGGGCCTCGACGTTCCCGGGATCCCTCGCCAGCACGTCCTTGAAGGTTTCAAGCGCTTTTTTGGTGTCGTTCATCGTCTCGTACAGTTGACCGAGGGATATGCGGACGGGAATGTCGCGGGGCCGTTCCGCAAGGTACGCCTGCAGCTGTTCCTCGGCCTCGGGATATTTGCGGGACTGGTAAAACTGTTCGGCGAGATCGATCCTGAAATCGATGTCGGCCGGATTGATCTCGAGGATGCGGGTAAAGCACCGTTCGGCCTGTTCGCTGTCACCGAGCTGGGCGTGCATGCGGCCTTCAATGCGCAGGGCCGCGACGTTTCCCGGATCAAGGCCCGCTATCTGCTTGAATACGGTCTTTGCCTCAGAATACTGCTGCATGCGGACAAGGAGGCGGGCGAGAGGAACCAGGACATCGAGGTTGCCCGGATTTTTCCTGTCGAGATTTCGCAATTCGCCGAGCGCACCTTCGGTGTTGCCCTGCTTTTCGAACAGCTGCACCAGGCTCAACACCGCCGGGACATTGCCGGGATCGGCCGTGATGGCCCGGCGAAAATACGAATGGGCCTCGTCCGTGCGGCTGCCGCGCAGCGCGATATTGCCGAGGTCGGTAAGGGCGCGGACATCCGAGGGCTGCACGGCCAGAATGCGCTTGAGGGTGCCGGTCGCGGCCTCTTCGTCCTTCTGCTGCGTGTACAGGCCGGAAAGGTCCCGAAGAGCCTCGAGCCAGCCGGGTTTCGTCTTGAGGGCCGAATTGTATTCCGCGACGGCTTCGGCCGGGCGGCCGAGCAGTTCGTAACTGTGAGCCATATTGTAGTGTATGAACGGATGGTTGGGGTCGATCTGCAGGCCGCGGCGGTACGCCTGCAGGGCGAGGTCGTGGCGGCCGGTAAGGGCGTGGATGCTTCCCAGGTGGTTGTAGGCGAGCACGTCGTCGGGTTTTTGTTCGATCACGTCCGAAAAACAGAGCGCCGCGTCGGAATATTGGCCCATCTGTTTGTAGGTGTTTCCCAGGTTGTAGAGCACGGTCATGGGATCCTTGCCGGTTTCCTTCGCGGCGGTGAGGACCAGGATCGATTCGTTGTATTGGCCGAGACGGCGGTAGATGATGCCGAGGCTGTTGAGTATCTCGACGTCCTTCGGAAGGAGCTCGGCGAGTTTTTTATAGACCGACAGGGCGTTTTCGTAGCGGTCGGCGCGGAGATATACGGTTCCGAGCAGGGTGAGCACGGGGAGATTGTCGCCGTCCTGCCGGAGCAGGTTCATGAGCAATTTTTCGGCATAGGTAAAATCACGGGCGACAAGGGCCGAATTCGCGCGTTCGAGTATGATTTGTGCTTGATCAGCCATGCGGTAACTCCCGAATCATGTTAGGACTAACGACCGGCTTGCGGCCGGGCGAATACTTCTCCGGACAGGGTACCGGGATATCTTACTCCCGATGCGTCATATACGGCAATACTGAAGTAATAGAGCCTGCCGTTGACGAGTCCGTCAAGGGTGAAGGACAGATTTTTGCCGGCGTCGATGGGCGAACCGGCGCCGAGATATTCGCCGGGACGGTCCCCGTAATACACCAGATAGCCTGCGGCATCGCTGTCGATGGACGCCGCCCAGGAAAGGCTGACCGAATTGCGGCCCGCCGTCGCGAACACGCGGGCGGGAGGCCAGGGGGCCGTATCTTTTTCGTAATGGAGCGTCACCGAGGTGACTGACGGAGTCTGCGTTCCCCTGCCGTCAGGATACAGTTCTCCCGCGACCTGGAAATAACGTCCCGAAAGACCTTCAAGAAGGCGGCCGGGTACGGCCGGAACCCAGGGCGGGGAGTCCCCGGTAAACGAGTACGGACTGTCGGCCGAGCGTACGAAAAAGGAAGTACCCGTTTCAGCCGGAGTCGACTGAATCACGGTTATTTTATCAAGTTTGGAATTCATTCCGCCCGAGTCGACGGGCAGTGACTCGAATCGACCTCCGGAAGCGGAATATCGTTCGAGCACCGCATGTTTATCCGCAAGCGAAAGCGGCTCCGAGGAAACTCGTGCGATATGGAACTCGTCAATAAGACCAGAAAACCGGGAACCGATCTCGATATCCGATGGTGCCCCGAAAATTGCGGGATATACATCGCCCCGCTCCTTTCCCGTCGAGGTCATATACCGGATGTCTTCCGTGGACCCGTCGAGCAAATATTCGAGTACGCCGGCAGTCTCGTCCCACGACAGGCGATGATGGCTCCATTGACCGGGAATGAGATTACGCTGCCCGGCTATGGTCACGTCAAGGGGTTTTCCGCCGACAGTCGTCCATATATTCGAAAACGACCATTCAAGGTGATTACGGAAGAGACTCGCCCGGATGTATTGGTACAAAGCTCCCGCAGGTGCGTTGCGCGACGATCGCCACTGGAAGAGCACGCTGCCGTTTTCCGTGACCGCGGGGAAAAGCCAGAATTCCATCGTGAAGGATCCTGTTTTACCGGGATTCGAAAAGAGGCTTCCCGGACGGCCGCGGAGCACGAGTCCGGTACCGTCGGAATTGAAAAGCCCCGCGCCGTTTCCGCGCCGCGCCTTGTCAGGTCCGGCGAACAGCAGTTTTTCCGATACCCGGTCATAGTTGCCGCTCGAATCCGAGGCATTCCTGCCGTCGAAGGATATCGAAAGGTCGTCCGCGGTCTCGCCGGCCGCGAGCACTGTCGAAAGCACAAGCGCTTCCCGGCCGAGACGACCTTTGCCGGATATGACCCCCGCCGAAAAGGAAAAGGGGGACCAGCCTTCTGGGCCGCCCAGAATAATCTGCGACTCCTCCGCCGGGACGGGGAAAAGCAGTGCGAGAAGCATGAATATCGAAAGGAAGCCGTGTTTTTGTGTGTACATGATACTACTTATCAGATTATCGGCATAATGGTATGATAAATCCAATGAAAGAGCAGACGGAAGT
>JFJP01011278.1_pt1 | contig 21589 bp, 13 predicted proteins | sample 431651 | NCBI WGS metagenome assembly JFJP01 (sample SAMN02602958, study PRJNA72255) | Microbial mat metagenome, whole genome shotgun sequencing project. | biome: fresh water; feature: sink hole; material: water; isolation source: purple microbial (photo- and chemosynthetic) mats found in...
CAAGTGGTGAGTGTGGGCGCGACTTATATTACTGATACTGTCGTAAGTTTCTCTAATAGTGCCAATTTCCTTGATTTTCTAGCCCCAGGCTATAAAATCAGCTCTTCCGTTCCTGGCAACACCTTTGCCCCTTTATCGGGGACTTCCATGGCCTCGCCGCATGTGGCGGGGGCCTGGGCAATTCTCAAATCTAAATTCCCCACCGCCACCATTGATGAAATTTATAGTACGTTGGCGAATACGGGCATGGCCGTCACTGACTCTCGTAATAGTTTGACCAAGCCTCGAATCCAAATTGATGCGGCTTTATTGCCAAATATTGCTTTAACGCAACAGGTCAACACTGTCAATCCTAGCCCGAAACAGCCCCTCACTTACACCATTCGTTTGAAAAATAGTGGTCTTACCACATTAAACAACATTTTGTTGACCGCCCTCTGGCCGACAGATTTAGTTATTACACGTAATATTTTAGTCAGCCAAACCACTTTGATGAAAGGCGAGGCTTTAACCATGACGTTGCCTGCCACGATTGCCGCTACAATACCTGCTCATACTCGGCTGACCAATAGTTTAACGGTTACAGCCGTTGAATTACCTCATCTTATAACTAAAACATTTTCTGTCATGGTCGCGGCTTATCCTGCCGTAACTATGAGTAAAGTTGCTAATGTGAGCCAAGCGGTGGTTGGGCAGAGTATTACGTTTACCTATCAAGTGACCAATACGGGCAATACAACTTTAACCAGGTTATTTTTGACCGATAGCTATACCAAATTAGGCTATATTAATCTTAATACAGTAGAATTAGCTATGGGGCAAACTGTTTCGCAAATTGTGCCGTATACAGTCACGCTGTTTGACCTAACAGGTCGTTTAACCCGTGATATTACGTTACAGGCTTATTCAGCAGATGATATTTTTGTCTTTGAGACCGCCCCTAGCGCGCCGCTGAGAATTATCCGCCCCACCACGTATTTGCCATTATTGCTTAAGGAAAGTTATCCGTTTGAGGTGGCACGCGAAAGGGGGCGAAAGTAAACGGGAAAGACGCGAAAAAACGAAGGTAAAAAATAAACCTTCGTTTTTTCGTATTTTTCGCGCCCTTCGCGTTCAGCTTCGCACCCTTCGCGTTCTACTCGACCACTTCCAATTCATCATTCTCGCCGCGATTACGGAATATAACTCTCAGCGGTGTGCCTAAAAATTCATACGTCTCGCGAATTTGATTCTCTAAATACCGTTGATAGGTAAAATGGACGAGGGATTTGTCATTAACAAAAAAGACAAAAGTGGGCGGGCTAACGGTAACTTGCGTGGCATAGAAAAATTTGAGCCGTTGGCGATGTGAGCCTTTAGGTGGGTGTGCCGCCACTGCTTTTTTGAGCAGGCGGTTAAGTTCACCCGTAGAAACACGCCGTAACCGTTGCTCTTGCACCTGTAACACGAGGGGCAGCACTTTATCCACTCGCTGCCCGCTTTTAGCCGAGATGAACACGAACGGCACATAATCCAAAAATTGTAAATCACCTCGAATGGCTTTTGTAAATTCATTGATGGTGTTGGTATCTTTATTCTCAATCATGTCCCATTTATTGACTACCACCACCACACTTTTATTTTCATTCAGGATAAATTCCGCAATGTGGGCATCTTGCGAGGCCACTTTGATGTTGGCATCAATCAGTAATAAACAGACATCTGTCCGCCCAATAGCCTTGATGGCGCGCAAAAAACTATGTTTTTCGACCCCTGGCTCAATTTTACCCCGTTTGCGAATCCCCGCCGTATCAATGAGAACTAAATCCAAATCACCATAGCGAATTTGGGTATCAATCGCGTCGCGGGTTGTGCCAGCAATTTCTGAGACAATCACCCGTTCCTCACCTAACAATTTATTCAAGAGCGAGGATTTCCCCACATTGGGTCGCCCCAAAATGGCAATTTTAATCGACTCATCATCAACCTCTACTTCATCGGAAAGCGGGAAATTTTCCACCACTTTATCTAACAAATCGCCCGTTCCGAGGCCGTGCATGGCTGAAATGGGGATGGGGTCGCCTAACCCTAACGCAAAAAATTCTAACGTCTCGGCATGGCGTTTTTTATTATCGGCTTTATTCACCGCCAAAATAATCGGCTTATCGGTGCGGCGTAATAATTGAGCAATATCTTCATCGGTACTGGTCACGCCCGATTCCCCATCGGTTAAGAAAATAATCACATTAGCCTCGGCAATCGCTACCGAAACTTGCTGTCGAATCTCGCTCATAAAGAGACGGCTGCTGCTGCCCGCTTGAAAACCTACGACGGGCGGTGGGTTGGTCAGGCTATCATTGCCTTGCAACGGTGAGTCAAATTCTAAGCCACCGGTATCAATGATAATAAAATCTCGTCCACCCCAATCGCCCTCGCCATAGAGTCGGTCACGGGTGGTGCCAGCTAAATCTTCAACAATCGCTTTACGCTGTCCAATAATACGATTAAATAAGGTTGATTTTCCTACATTTGGGCGGCCTACGAGGGCCACAATGGGTTTTATATTACTAGTCATTTGTTATTTGTCATGGGTCATTGGTCACTGGTCGCTGGTCATGGGTATTTTTTCTCACCTGTAAATAATGGGCATGATTTAAGCCTTTATAAGGTTCAAAACCTTATAAAGGCTGGCTACAGGTGGTATTTTTTTACAAATGACAACGAACAAATGACGAATGACCAAAATTAAATCGCCCCTTTCTGAATCTGGGCGAGTAGTTGGCGATACCCTTCGGGGTTATCGGGTTTCATTTTTAAGATAGCTTGGATGGTTTGAATAGCTTGATTACGTTGGCCTTGATTTAATTGCATCTCACCTAAAATGTCATATTCAGCAATGGCTTCGTTTTTGCGACCATCTTGCATGTAAGAAATGGCTAACCGTTGGCGTAAGAACATGTCATCTGGGTTAATAGCGACGAGTTCTTTCAAGAAACTAACGGCTTTGCCTGGCTTTTCGCGATAATAAACGCCTAATAAACCGTCTAGCACTTTAATGGCTTGACTGGTTTTATTTTGTTTGTAATACAAATCAACTAATTGGCGGCTGGCGCGCTCATCACGTGGGTTGAGGCGATAGGCTTGCTCAAATAAAGTGGTGGCTTTATCCCATTCAAAACGTTGGCTATAAATATCTCCTTTTTGGCTAAAAATCTTAACCTTCCAGCTACCAGGGTCAGTGGTATTATCCGTTAGACGCATGGCCTCATCATATTTTTGTAAGGCTTTGTCGATTTGGGCTAATTGATAATAGGCATCGGCCAGAACTAAATAATTTTCTAAGGCAGGTTCAACTTTATTGCGCGACATGTAAACGTCAATTAATTTATTTCTAACAGTTACGTCTAAAGGAGCTATTTTTAAAATTTTCTTGAAAATCGCAATCGATTGCTCCACTTGGTGGCGCACTTCATACACTGTCGCCACGGTTAAATATTTCTTAATGGCGGCATCAGTTAAATCTTGTTTCAGCAAAATATCGGCCAAACGGGTGTGTAGCGGCAAATAGGAAGGGGCTTTTTGAATCGCCCGTAAACATTCTTCCGAGGCCGATTTAGGCAGATTGAGTTTCAAATAGTCGTTGGTGGTTGCCAAAGCCGTTACCACCACTTCCGTTTCAGGTGATTCCAGGAACTCAGCCAAACTCATAATGCCCTCTTCCGAAATACTATCCATGCGCTTGCGGGCTTCATAGATACGGGTTTCCCAATCAGGGTGGGCAAAAAAGTTGGTCACGGCCTTAATAAATGTATCCACTTTGGTGGGGTTATCACTGGCTAAAAATTCATCGGCTAAATTGTCATAATAGATTTCTAACTCTTCCTGACGCGCCTCATCAACGGTTTTCACGTCAATCGCCTTAAGAAAATCGGCAAATTGGCGCAAGGCCATTTCGGGCTGGTCAGCGTCATAATAGGTTTGGCCTAGCGCAAAAAGCGAACCCGCCCGAAAGTTAGGGTCTTGGGCGGAGAGACGTAACATTTTAATCGCGTCAGTCGAGTCGCCCATCTCTTGATGAAGCAAGCCCAAATTATAATGCAGCGCAGGTCGTCCCGCGTTCGCTTGCGTTACGAGGCGGTATCGCTCAATGGCTTCGTCATACTCTTCGCGCGTTTGTAAATCAATCGCTTGAATAATGAACATGTTGATTTCCATGCGCGAAACTTCTCGCCCGTCAGGTAAAACACTGCGTTCTGGTCCAGCAGCATCATCCTCAAAAATAACATTTGCCAATTCACTCAAGGCTTTTTGGCGTGTCGCGTCCAATAAGCCGCCACTCATGGGCAAATTGCTTTCATTTCTAAAGGAGTCAGCCTCAGAAAATAAACCAAAGGGGTCGTCTTCCGTTTCTTCAGCTACCGTTTCTGCTTCTTCTTCATCTTCAAAGAAACCACCTAACTCATCCTCCACCTCTGCTTCAACAACTTCTTCCTCCACCTCATCTTCATCTGGCACTAGCAACATGGGGAAGTCGCTTTCTTCCTCTTCTTCCTCAGGCTCTAAGAAGGCGGGCATGAACTCTTCCACCTCTATTTCGGGCTGCGGCTCTTCCTCACTAATCATATCGGCATGTAACGGTTGGCGTTGGCGCAGAGCCTGCATGGCCAATGGCACCCCTGGGTCATCAGGCAAAAAGCGGCGAATGGCCTCAATTTGCTGACCCGCTTGAGCCATATCATTATGGCGTTGATAAATCGCCGCGAGCGTCAGGAATTGTCGGGCGGCCAAGCGCGGCTCACCCAATTGCGCCAAGCCATGGGCTAAATTACGATGTGCTTCAGGATAATCAGGGACTAATTCGGTGGCTTTATGCCAAAGCTCTAACGCATCTTCCAACTTCTTTTGACCCGCCAACAAGTTCCCCGCCCGCAAATAGGTTTGGGCAGCGGCAGAGGGCTGTTTCATTTGTGCTTGAATGTCACCTACCGTAATCATGGCCTCAAGGTTGTTGGGATTGACCTTAAGTACCTGTTGGAAGGCACGCCAAGCCTGTTCTGCCTGGCCTTGATGAAAGAGAGATTTGCCAAAACCAACAATGGCCGCTTCATCATTCGGAAATTCAGCCAGGGCAAAACGATAGGCTTTGCCTGCATCAACCCAATTGCCTTGTTGACTCAGCCGTTCAGCGTGCATCATTGCGGTGCGAAATTTATTTTGGTCATTTGCCATGAGTCATGAGTCCTTTAGTTAGCTAATCAGTCTGTCAGCTAGTCAGCGTTCAGTCAATTAGCTTTTAGCTGATTGCTGACTAGCTGACAGACTGAGCGACTAGCTCAATAATAACGCTAAAATGGCTTTTTGGGCATGCAGACGATTTTCCGCCTGCTGAAAGATAACGGATTGTGAACTATCAGCGACTTCGTTCGTAATTTCCTCACCCCGATGGGCGGGTAAACAGTGCATGACAATCGCTTCAGGTTTAGCTAAACTGACCAACTTACGATTGATTTGGTACGGTGGAAACACCTTTAATCGTTGCTCAGTTTCCGATTCTTGCCCCATGCTCGTCCACACATCGGTATAAATCACGTCGGCTTCAGCCACCGCGTCAGTCGGGCTATCGGTTATTGCAAAATTAATTTCACTCTCTTCGGCCAAATTTCGAACTTGCGTCACCACTTCAGCCGAGAGTTGATAAGCTTTGGGGGTCGCTACCGTAATGTGCATGCCTAATTTGGCACAAATAACGGCCAGCGAGGTTACGACATTATTCCCATCACCCACGTAAGCTAACTTAAGGCCACGCACTTGATTAAAGCGTTCCCAAATCGTAAATATATCGCTGAGGGCTTGGCAGGGGTGATTATAATCACTCAGCCCGTTAATAACGGGGACTTGGCTATATTGGGCTAATTCCATGAGATGTTCATGTGAAAAGACCCGCGCCATAATGCCATCAACATAACCTGATAACACTTGCGCCACATCAGCCACCGATTCCCGTTTACCCAAAGAAATTTCATTGGGGGAGATAAAAATAGCGTGTCCACCTAAATGTAACATGCCCACTTCAAACGAGACCCGGGTACGCAGCGACGGCTTTTGAAAAATCATGCCCAAAACTTTGCCCCGCAAAATGGGCTGATTACCACCCGCCTTCAATTCATCTTTTAATTCTTTCGCTTTATGGAGGAATTGCCGCAGCTCATCGGCTGAAAAATCGGCAATTTGAAGAAAATGCTGCATGAGATTGACTATCCTTATTTCAGTTCAATCTTCCCATACGCTTTGAATGGATGGGAAGGTAATTTTAATTATACTCGGTTCGCGTATTTCTTTCAACCTGATACGCTATGACCTGAACTTTAGAACAACCCAGGTTAATACCGCGCTCGCAGATAAGTCAGTCCCGTAGCATCACTCTGCTCACCTATAAAGCCAAACATGCTAAACATGCTACCTTGTTGACTCAACAGATTACCAAACGGGTCAAAATCTTGCGAGTGTGTGACTTGCCCATTTTGCCCCGTTATGAGGCGATTGCTACCGAGATAATCGGTTAGCTGATATTGCCACTCAGCCCCGTTACGTTCTGCCAAACCAAACAAGGAAATAGACACAATTGATTAATTAACCTGCCTATTTCCTTGTCAGTTTACCATCCTATTTATGAGATAACCAAAAAGGCTGAAAATTATGGCCTACCATTTGCCGCAGCCAATTTTCTAAGCCGAAGCAAATACCTTTCCATTCTGCAGGTGGTATCTCGTGAAAACCATCAACTATAAGTAGTCCTTCTGGTGATGATTGACTTAGGTCGAAGGCCACACAATCACCTACTCCCACTACTTCAGCGAAAGGCAAAATATTATCTTGCCATAAATCCTTATAGGTTTTAATTAACTCCAACTTAAATCGTTTAATTTCCCCAATGGTGAAGACATTGTATTCATCTAGAACTGCACCGTAAGAAAATCGGTAGAAATTTTCCAATTCATCAGGGATAACTAACTTAGACTTTGTTGAGAAGTTATTTATAGTTGATGAACTTTTCCCTTTTTTAAAATGAAAGTCATCTTGTTGATAGTTAGGTAAACTATCTCTATAAATTCTTAAAAATTCGAAATTTCTCATGATTTTAACCAAATCCTCCTTATGGATAATTTAACCACCAATCTGTAAATTGGCGATGTTCTACTCCTCTTTTTAGTGGTACTAGATTTTCAAAGTCATTATTTCCGCCTCTGGATAATGGTTGTATGTGGTGAATATCATATTTATCAGGTGTAGGATACCACCCATGTTCATCATACCACCATTGCCTAAAAGTCATTTTTAGTGCTTTAGTAAATTTTTCTCGTATTGGTTCAGGGTCTGTAACCCTAATATTTCCTTGTGGAAAAGGTACTTTACCATAACCACGTACATTGGCATTGGGATACGGAACGCCTTTTCGATTAACGATTTGACCAAGCCCCCCACTCGCCCGCACAATCGCCCCCGCAAACAACCCGCTAATCAAAGCCGCGCTGACCACCCCCTCACTCCACTGATGGCCTGTCAGTGTATTACGAACAACCTGCTCACCCCCTGCCGATAACATGCTGCTACCAATGTTAGCGACTGCCATGCCCGCCCCCATTTCTGAGAGGTAGAAAGCAGAATAAAATCCTATCCCTGCACCTATCATACCTGTAACTGTACCTAACAGTATAGCCTTACCTAAATCTTGGGAGTTAAAATCACAGCCTTGATGAGTGAAGTAATATTCAGCCCCACCTGCTACACCACCAATGATACCACCAATCCCAATCGCTACACACCATGGGCAGTTTCCCGATGGGTCAGTCAGGTTAATGGGATTGTTATGCGCGTAAGCGTATGGTGGCTCACCCATCACAGGGTCACGGCTGAGGAATGTGCCTGTATGGGGATTGTAATACCTTGCCCTCAGATAAGTTAGCCCCGTAGAATCACTCTGCTCACCCGTAAAGCCAAACATGCTACTTGATTGACTCAACGAATTGCCAAACGGGTCGTAATCTTGTTGGCCTAAGATTTGCCCATTTTGCCCCGTCATAAGGCGATTACTACCGAGATAATCCGTTAGCTGATATTGCCACTGATTACCATCAAATAGGATTACCTAATCATAACAACCTTCAGGCGGTGGCCATAATTTGGGGTCAAAAGCCCATTCAGGATTATTAGGACGGTGGAGTAAATCCATAGCCCAATAATAGGGTTCTTCATGAAAGAGGAAAGCGAGGTCATAAATTGTGTCTAAATCCTTAAAAAGTCCAGAGTTATCTATGAGTTGCTCAACCTTTTCAGGGTTTAACTCACCATACTTAATTAAAAGTCTGGTAATATCAACGTAATACTCGTTTAGAGTCTTTTCTACATCCATACCTGGAATTTCAGGAAGTTTTGTTTTTTCCATACTCGGTTCGCGGATTTCTTTCAACCGACTTGGCAACATGTGCCATTGATGTAGGCTTGACAGCGTGGCTGAACGGGAGGAACTTCAAAACCGAGGGTTTGTAAGTGGCTTACTAATTGGGCTAACGGCAGCCCCATAATGCTGGCGAAACAGCCCTCAAAACGGGCGACGGGGGCAAAGGTGGCATGTTGAATGGCATACGCGCCCGCTTTATCAAACGGGTCGCCACTGGCAATATAGGCTTCAATTTCCGCCTCACTATAATCACGCATCCACACTTTATTGGTGTCCAAAAGTGTAATTATTTCAAGCGTTTGCCGTTGCCACCGACTGACGGTCATGGAGGTATAAACCAGGTGCGGTTGTTCGCGTAGCGAGGTTAGCATCTCGCGTGCCTCCATGTCATCTTGCGGTTTATTCAAAATAAACCTGTCTAAAGCCACGGTGGTATCAGCCGTTAGAATGAGGACTTCATGGGCAAAATGGTCTTGACTCGCCAGAGTTGTGGCAACAGCTTCATTTTTTAAACGACTTAATCGTTGGACTAACTCGGCGGGTAATTCATGGGGCAGAGGGGTTTCATCAACCTCCTCTGTGGGGAGGATAACTTGAAAGGGTAAACCTAATAATTGTAATAATTCACGGCGGCGGGGTGAACCAGAGCCTAAAATGATTTCGGGGGGGAACATTTAAATTACCTACTATAACTTATGCAAAAAGGAGTGTCTACCCCCCTTAATCCCCCCGACATCAGGGGGAGATGTTACTCCCTCTCCTATGTAGGAGAGGGTTGGGGTGAGGTTTTTGTCTAGCTCTGACTATAAAAATTCTTCGGCCACAGGTAAAACCACAAAAATAGTCGTGCCTGCATCACGGCCTGGACTTTCAGCCCAAATTTTACCGTCATGAGCTTTAATAATTCCCTTAGCAATGGGTAAACCTAAACCGAGGCCACCGCCACCAAACGCGGTTTTACTGCTACGGTGATAGGTGGTATCTGCCACGACATAAAATTGCTCAAAAATTTCTTTTTGGTCTGAGTAATTCAAACCAATGCCACTATCTTTGACTGAAATTAAAACGTTTTTATTCGGCTCATCAAATTGACCTGAAATAGCAATGGTGCCATTATCAGGCGTATATTTAATGGCATTACTTAAAATATTCCAAAAAGCCTGTTGCAATTTTTTGGCATCACCCATAACAAAAGGTAATTCCATAATGTTGCCCAGGTCTATATTCAGCTGACGTTCATTTTCAAGCGGGCTAAGTTCAGTTAAGGCTGCCTCAATCACTTCAGAAATAATCACTGGCTGCGGCATGAGTTGCATTTCATTAGCCGTAATGAGCGAAATATTTAAAATATCATTAACCACCTCATTCAATCGATGGGAGGCGTTATAAATGCGGGTCGCTAAATCATTAACACTTCCTTCAACAAAAGGTTGCTCCGTTTGGGTCAGGGCTTGCAAAATACCTGCATAACCATAAATTAAGGAAAGCGGAGTCCGCAACTCATGTGCCGATAAAGTGATAAAATCAGATTTAACTTTGTCAATATTACGTAATTTTGAATTGGCTTCTTGTAGTTCTAGAAGTTTATCTTCGAGGCGTTCAACTAATTTATGGCTATACTGGTCTAAGTAACGTTGACGTTCATCACTTGTTAATTTGTCTTTATAACCATTTAAGTAAGCAATAATTTGTTGGGGAAATTCATCCACATTAATGGGTTTAGGAATATAACCATCACACCCTGCCGCCAAAGCCAGTTCTCGTTCACCTTTTGTAATGCGAGCCGTTACCGCAATAATCGGAGTTTTACTGAGGCTAGGGATAGTTCGCATACGCGTGGTCGTTTCATGCCCATCTAGCCCTGGCATATTGATGTCCATTAAAATCAAATTCGGTGGGTCTTGTTTCGCAATACCAATGCCCTCAAGTCCCGTGGAAGCCTCTATCACTTCAAACCCATAATTATTGAGGACGCGCTTAATTAAAACACGATTCATGGGGTTATCGTCAATATATAATATTTTGGTTGGATTATCCATAAGGAATTGCCCGTTGTCATTGGTCATTGGTTATTTGTCATGTGTCATTTGTTAGTTTATATTTAGTTACCAATGACAACGGACAAGGGGCGAATGACAACTCTAATTGAGTACCTCTTTGATACTTTCATATAACTCCTCTTCCAGAAAAGAGCCTTTTTGGAGTAAAGTTTCTACTTTGCCTGAAAGACGATGATATTCATCTCGCGACAGGTCTTTAGCGGTGATAACTATCACCGGAATTTCATGAAGTGTTGAGTCTGTCTTCATAATATCCAAAATAGTAAAACCGTCAATCCCAGGCATCATCAAATCTAATAATACCAAATCAGGCTTAATATCACGAATCAGCGCAATGCCCGTAGCCCCATCGCCCGCCTCATAAATATTATATTTACGTTGATGTTGCAAAATGCGACGGAGCAACACCCGCGCATCAGGTTCATCTTCGACAATGGCAATGGTTTTAACTCGCTCATCAAGTCGTTGTAATACACTCATCAACCCTTCATCAGACACTGAGAGCGTTTTATGTTGTAATCCTTCCACTTCATGGCTTTCAATACTTTGCACCCGCACATGACTAGAAATAATTTCGTTTTCTAAAATTTGCTTTTCAATGGGGAACGTGTGACCCGAAACATTGACCACCACCGTTTCATTGGGGCTAATGATTTGCTCTTGCATCATCTTGATGACCCCCGCGCAGGCGACGGCAGCCGCAGGCTCCATCGATAGCCCCTCTAATTGTGCCATCATTCGCATGGCTTTAAATGAACTTTGGTCATCTACCTTAACAAAAGCTCCCCCATGTTTTAACACCAAATTACGAAGGTAAGGATAAGCCGCGCCAGGGTTGCCCGTTGCCAAAACGTTAATGACACTGGTTGGGTTTTGGATAATCTCAGCCACTTCTAACCCTTTATTAAAACTATTGACCATGGGCGCGCAGCCTTCCGTTTGAATAATACCCAACTTAGGCAAGCGTTTAATCAACCCCAGGTCATACAGTTCTTTGAACCCTTGCCACACCCCAATCGGCCCTAGACCGCCGCTCACCGCTTGAATATACCAATCAGGAGCCTCCCACTGCGTGCGTCGTCGTCGCCCCAATTGCTCGGCAATTTCTAGCCCTAACGTTTTCATGCCCTCACGCGCCGCAATGCCCTTCAACCCTTTATCCAGAAATATATTTTGATAACGGGCGAATTGCGCCGCTACTTCTTTCGTGCGGTCATAATTACTCGCCACTTTGATGACTTCAGTGCTATAAAGTGTCACCTCACGCATCTTTTCCGATGGTACATGTCCATCTAAAAAGGCCCACAATTTAATGCCTGCTCGCGCGCAATAAGCCGAGTAAGAAATTGCAACATTCCCTGTAGAGGCCACCACCATCTCTTTAACATCAGCCTCCCGTGCCATGGAGATAGCCAATGATGCCTGCCTATCCTTGAATGATGCTGTTGGCCCTTGTTTCTCATCCTTAAAGAAAATATTGCGATTACCTAACATTGGTCCCAAATTATCGGCCCGTAGCAAGGGGGTCCAACCCTCACCCATAGAGACGATATTCTCAGGGTTTTGCAATGGCAAAACCTCCCAATATCGCCACATGTTAGACTCACGGTCACGCAAACCCGCTTGCCAGGCTGTAGCCACCGTCGCCAAATTATAAATTAGGTCTAACCAATCATGACCACACTTAGGGCAAACGGAAACGCCTTGAGTGTATTCACCCTGGTGTTGGCAAGCTGTACAAATATAATGTATCTCTTTGACCACGTTCTTGTCATTTGTTACTTGTCATTTGTTACTGGTTATTTGTTACTGGTCATTAGTCATTAGTTAATAGCAAATGACAAAGAACGAGTGACAAATGACAAATTCACTTATTCCACTTTTTTACCATTTTGGATAAGAATTTGGCGCACATCTTCTAATAACTCTTTTTCGGTAAAAACACCCTTATTGAGCAAATACTGCACTTGTTCAGCTAAATATTTATGTTGGCTGATGCTCAGTTCTTGCGCGCTGACAATGATAATCGGAATATGCTTGGTTTTCTCACTAGACCGCAACGACTCGACCACTCGAAAACCATTCATCTCAGGCATGTTCAAATCACAAATGATTAAATCAGGGCGCATGGTTTCCACAATCTTCAGCCCTTCCCGTCCGTTATTGGCCTCAATAATTTTATAATTATCTTGTGCTTCCAAAATACGGCGGAATAACAACACATCATCCACATGGTCATCAATGATTAACACCTTGATTTTGCCCCGTTCCAAACTCTCCACATTACGCAATGAACGTAATAATTCTTTCTCTACAATTGGCTTGACCAAATAATCTGCCGCGCCCATGTGGAAACCCCGATTTTTATCTTTAATCGTGCTACAAATAACTATCGGAATGGTTTTCGTGATGGCATTATCTTTTAATTCACTGAGTATCGTCCAACCATCAGGAATTTGCACCTCTAACAGAATCGCAATAGGCGCATGGTGTTTAATTTTATGAACAATATCTTCCCCATCATGTAAACCAATCAGTTCATAACCGTTATGTTGTAAAAATCGTTGGTATAACGAAATAACATTCGGGTCAGGGTCAATCGCCACAATCACCCGTTTATTTTCCTCACTTGCAGCAATTTCAGCCTCAGTCTTAACCACGGCATCTTCATCCGAATGTTGTTCCCCTTGATAAATCGGTATTGCAAAGCTAAAGATTGAGCCTTGTCCAAACTCGCTTTCCACCCAAATTTGCCCTTTGTGCATCTCCACAAAGTGACGGCTAATCGGCAAACCGAGTCCTGTCCCACCCACTTTGCGCGTCGTGCTGGCATCCACCTGCGTAAATTCCTCAAATACGCTATTCAGCTTATCTGCTGGAATCCCAATGCCTGAATCCACCACACTAATTGTAACTTTATCTTTACCCGCCGAGGCGCGAATGGTCACATCACCCTCATCCGTAAATTTACACGCATTGGAGACTAAATTCAAAATAACTTGCCGTATCCGTGTGGCATCAGCCCAAACCGTCGGCAAGCCATCTGGCACTTCCGACACCAATTTAACCGGTTTATCCTTCACCAACGCAATCGCTGTACTCATGACCTGTTTAATGATGGGTTCAACCTCAGTCTCTTCTTGATTGATTTCCATCTTACCGGCTTCAATCTTAGAGAGGTCAAGAATGTTGTTAATGAGTCCCAATAAATGCTGTCCACTGTTATAAATAGAGGTTAAATCGGCTTTTTGTAGCTCCGTCAGCGGCCCGTCAATGCCCTTAAGAATGACCCGTGAGAAACCAATAATCGAGTTCAGCGGAGTCCGTAACTCATGGCTCATGTTCGCCAAGAATTGCGTTTTCAGTTTATCCACTTCCCGCAACCGCGCCGCCACCTGTTCCTGCTCACGGAAACGCCGCGCATTTTGAATGGCAATAGCTAACTGCGCCCCCAATGATTCCAACGTAGCAATATCTTCCCGCGTAAAGGCATCAGGCGAAGTGCTTTGCACATCTAACACCCCTAGCAAGGCTTTCGCCACTTGTAACGGAATCGCCAATTCCGCTTGCACTTGCTCGGCCATGCCGATTTCTAAATCCGCCCCTAACCCCGTACCCCGTACCACCAACGATTGCCGCCCCTCAGTCACTTGCCCAATGAGGCCCGCACTCCCCGCCGCAATTTTATATTTAGTCGGATTATTACTATTGGTGCTTTGGGACAACACGGCATATTGTTGCAGCTCATCCATGATGAAAATTTGCACTTGATAGAAGCCAAATCGCTCTTTAATGAGCGTTGCGGCCTCATACAGCATCTTATCTAGGTCTAAAATAGAGGTTGCCACGCGGCTCACATCGGCATTCGTTTGCAGCAAAACTGCCCGCCGTTTTGTCTCACCTAACAAACGGTGATTTTGCACCGTAATGGCTAATTGGTCAACCATGGCTCGTGCCAAATTGATTTCACGTTCACTAAATTGATAAGGTTGTCCGACCACTTCCGCCGTAACCAAACCCACTAATTGTCCCTCAATCGAAACAGGTACTAATAATAAAGAAACTGTTCCCCGTTGTATCAAAATATCTAGCCAGAAACTCAGCACTGAAGCATCACTTAACTGTTCAAACATCACCGGGTGGCGGAGTTCGATTAACTCAGAGACTTGCGCCCAATCTTCGGGTAATAAAAATAGCTCTTCCTCTTTCAGCCACTTCCCGCCTTGCCTAAAAGTCACCCGCCGAAAATGTTGCCCTCCCTCGGCGTTCCGTTCCAGCATATAAATGCCCCCTTGACGCAAGCCCAACGCGGATAATAACGCCGCCAACACTGTGCCATACATCGTGGTTTCATCTTTAGCCGTTAAGAGGGTTTGCACCACTTCATACAAGGCTTCTGCTTCTTCACGGGCAGATTGAGTTTGTTCAAATAGCCGCGCTGTTTCAATGGCTTGGGCTGCCTGCGCCGCCACCGCTTCAATAATCAACCGATTATCTTCATCCCAAGCCTCATGCGGCTGGTCAATGAGTAAATCTAACACCCCAATCGCGGCTTCCTCATGGAGGCGAAGTGGCGTAACTAATCGTACTGGCTCAAGGCCATTCTCTTTTAATTTTGACTCAGTTAGCTCAGTAATGGCCTTAGCCACCAGGGTTTGTCGCGAGGTCAAAACTTGCTCCCGCAACTCCGCCAATTGCAAGTTTTCCCTCTTCACTTCATTCGCGCTTTTCGCGTCTGCTTCGCCCTTTTCGCGTTCCAGCCGATAACTCACCCCACCCTGTTTTTCCCGTAGAAAACCGCCCCATTCTTGCCGTAAATAATGGGCATGGAGTTGATTAACCTGTTGTAATGCCGCTTGTGATTCTTGCAATGCCTGTGCCGCTTCAATCGCATTCGCCAATTGACTAGACATGGATTGTAAGATGGTTAAGTCGCTTTCCGTAAAAGCCCCCACCGTCTCACTATGAACATCCAACACCCCAATCACCTTACCGCGCGCAATCAACGGCAAAGCCATCTCGGCGCGAGTATTAGGTAATAACGGATTGTTAAAATAACCTGCCTCTTGCCGCACATCGCGTGCCACATATGGCTGCTCGGTGCGGCTGGCCTGCCCCACCACACTGCTGCCACCCACCGCCAATTTATGCCGCCGCGCCACCATCTGCTGTCCCACCGCGTCCGTTGCCGCCTGAATAAATGCATATTTTTGATATTCATCTACCAAGAAAATTGCCACATGGTAAAAGCCGAGTCGGTCACGAATCAAATTAACTGTTTGTGGCAATAACACCGCCAAATCCAACGAAGCCGTCGCCGCCGCCGCAATCTCTGCCGTGGCTTGCAACAACCGCGCCCGATATTGTGCCGCCTCAAAAAGTTGTTCATATTCCAACCCATCGGAGGTACGGCGCACCATGTCCTGATATAACTGCACTTGCTCTGCGGGAAATTCTTCCGCTTGCGCTTCCGCCCAACCGATGACCACAAAACCCGCCACCCGCAGTTTCAATTGCAACGGCACCGCCACCACCGCCGCAATCTGCATTAAATCCCATTGCTGTTGCTCGGTTTCACTCAGTTCGCTCACCGCGGCAATATTAGGCCAAAGCACCGTTTCGCCCTGAGCTAAATTTTGCGTAATACCCAAATCCTTTTCCGCTAACCACAAACCAATCTCTAATTGTGGCCATGTCCCTAATGGGTTAGGGCTATTTTTCCCCGCCACCAAACGGATACCTCCGTCAGGCTCAAAACGGAACAACCACACCCCCCGACTCGGCCCCGTAGCGGCCAAAATTGTCACACAGGCTTCATAAACCTCCGTTTCCGTTTCCGCCGCAATTAAGGCTTCACCTAACTCCGCCAACTGCTCGCGCCGTTCCGAGAGCTGCGCCACTCGGTCACGTTCTTGCCGCATCCGTTCCAATAAAATATGGTTTTCAATCACAATGATGGCTTGGTCAGCCAACATTTGATACAGCCGTATTTCGTAATCACTATAATGATGCGGCTGGCGAGTATGAATCGATAACACCCCTTTATAGTCACTCCCCAAAAACATCGGGGCAGAAAAAAGCGTTATCGCGCCCATCTCTTCATGCACCAACCGCCGAAACCCATCATCCATGCGCGGGTCAACATTCGCCACATCACTCAAATCTTCACAAATCACGGGGTGAAACGGTGGTTTAGCAAACGCCTGTACCAAGCCATAATTACGGCCTGAAAAACGCGTCCCCACCGCACTTTGTTTATGGGGGTCACGGTCCCACGTCGCCGCAATCCACACCGTTTCAATCTCCCCCGCCGCATCACGGTCAAGCAAAGAAATACTCACGCGGTCAACCCCATGCGCCTTAATCGTCTCAATAATCAGGGCATAAACTTGGTTTAAGGTTTGCGCTTCCACCAACGAGCGACTAATTTGATATAATTGCTCCGTTTCCGCTGTGCGCGCTTTCATTTGCGCCAATAATTGAGCATGGGCTACTGCTTGAGCGGCTTGCTGGCTGACTTCCTCTAATAATCGCCATTCTTCCGTTGTCCAATCGGAGTTTTCGGCGGGGGCAGTAATACCTAACACCCCTAACACTTTCCCTGGCCCCACTAACGGCACTGCCCACCATTGCTCATTGTCTTCTTGACCTTGTTGATGTTGCCCTGGTTGCCATACATTGGCTATTCCCACGGGTAACAGGGGGCTGGCTTCAATCGTTTGGTCATTATAATTATAAGCGTAACTTTCTTTTTGGGTGGTGGTCATGCCCGTAGTATCGCGCCCACTGCTGCCTAACAGTGCGGCCACACTCCTTAAAAAGGCGTTTTCTTCTGGGCTAAACCCTTGCGGGGCTTGGATAGCCAACGCCCCCCACGGAGGAGAACCCAGGGGAAAAACTAAATGAGCTAGACCTGAGCCATGGTTGGCTTGACTGTGTTGGGGTTGTTGTTGGCGGATAGCCCGTTGAATCATGCCTGCTAGACCATTTTCGGCAGGTTTCTCACTAGGCCAACTATCATATAATAAGCCCTGGGCTGGCTGGCCACCCCATTGGTACAGTTGCACTTGGGTATACCCTAACCGCTCCGTCAATTGACGCAGACTATACTGGCTCAAGGGTCGTAAACCAACCCCTAAAGCCATTTGTTGGCTGAGGTGTTCAATTAGCTCTAATTGCTCTTGCAATTTGATTTTCGTCAGTTGTCCATTGTCATTGGTCATGTCTTATCTCAGTCTTTCAGCGTATCAATCTATCAGTCTATCAGCTAGTCAGCGTGTCAGCTAGTCAGCTAACTGCTTTAAGCTACTGACTAGCTGACAGACTGACCGACTACTCTACCCTAGCTGAATAAAAGCCCGTCCCTGCCCAATGGCACGGCTGACTTCTTGTACTGTCGTTTGTAAAATAGTCTCCACTTCGGTTGAAGCCCTGACTTTTGTTGTTATTTCTTTTAATAATGCCTCGCGACGGGCCACCCTTTGGCTGGCTGCATAACGCCCCGCATTATCAATAGCTAAGGTCGCTTGGTCAATAAAAGTTCTTAATAATTTGATTTGTTCGGGTTGAATCTGGGTTTCATGAGAACGGTTGCCCGCAACCACTAACCCTAGCGGGCGTTTACCTACGCCAATGGGCGTTATCACGGCCATGCCTTCATTTTCGTTGAGTCCCAATCCCGCGCCATGTTCCGTTTGACCATTGTGAAAGACGCGTCGCCACGCATGGATTTGGCTTAAGCCCGTTTGCGCCATGCTCAACTCCTCAGTGGTTAGCCCCACGCCATGCACCAACTCCACTCGCTCTGTGCCATTTTGCACCAAAACTACCAGGAGATAACCAAAATCGGTTTGTTGTTGGCTACGGTGACAGAAAATTTCAATAATTTCAGCTAAATCTAGGGTCGCCGCTAATGCTTGGCTAAAACTTTGCAGAGCTTGCATCTCTTGCAGCCGTTGCTCCGCTTCTTGTTGGGCTTGTGCCACGCGCTCAAATAACTGAGCATTTTTAATGGCGTTGGCTAATTGGTCAGCCATCGTTTGCAATAGTGTAATATCTTCGGGTGAAAAGGCACTTTCTAAGGTACTTTGCACCGTCAATGCGCCCAAAGCCTCATCGCGACTCACCAATGGCAAGGCCATTTCTGAACGGGTTAAGGGCAAATCAGGGTTCTTAAAGCGCACCGCCTCCTCGCCGACATCTAACGCAATCCGCGCCAGATGATTAGCCACACTCCAACCAATCATGGAGCTACCGCCCACGGCGAGTTTATGTTGCCGCGCCAGCTGAACTTTCCCTGCTTTACCCGTACCCGCTTTCAAGACCGCCCATTCTTCCATCACCTCCCTCTCCCCCTGGGAGAGGGTTGCCTGTTCACTCGTCGGTAATAACTCCACTAAAAATAGCCCCACATAATAAAAATCAAAGCGGTCACGAATGAGATTAACGGCTGTTTCAATGAGTTCTGGCACATCTAAAATCATGCTGGCGGCTCGGCCAATCTCGGAAGCTGTTTGTAATAAAACTGCTCGTCGTTCCGCCTCCGCTAATAAACGATTTCGTTCTTGTTCGGCTTGTTTCCGAATGTTAATATCACGCACATTTGTAACAATAAAAGCCTCGGACTCATTGGCAGGGAGTTGGATTTTTTTGAGATGAATTTCCACCTCAAAGATTTGCCCCGTTGCGGGGCGGCGGGCTTGCCATTCGAATAATTGGGGCTGTCCCGCCACCGCTTGTTGCCAATAAGTCTCAAACATGGTGGGCGAACAGCTTTCACTGGATAAATCAGTCAACAGTGACATGGGGGTAATTTCCGCATCACTCATCCCATACAGGTGGCGAGCCTGCTCATTCACCTCTAAAATTTGCCCTTTAAGGTCATGAATGAACACAGCTCCTGCTACTCCATTGAGCAAGGCTTGGCGATTTTCAGCCGTGGCGAGATTATCTAGGGTTGAGGTCGTTGATGTCATAATAAAGTATACTCTTTCAGCTAGTCAGCTATTCAGTCTCAGTATTTCAACATTTGTAGGGGCGTACCCTTGTGGTCGCCCTGGTGGGTAGGGACAAGCCCTACCCCTACGACAAAATCTTGATATACTGAGTCTATCAGCTTATCAGCTAGTCAGTCTTTCAGTTTTTTAGCTGACATGCTGACTGCTGAAAGACTGACTAGCTGATTGTTGACTAGCTGAAAGATTGCATGTCTTGGTTAGGAATGGCTAAGGTGATGCCCCCTTGAGAACTGCCCACCAATTTACTTAACTCATTGACCGTGGTTTGCAAAATATCTTCCACTCGCGTTGAGCCACGAATCTTGCTACTAATTTGGCGAATGACTTCTTCGCGCCGCGCCCGCTTCTGCGACACCTGCAACAGGTGCAAATTCTCCAACGCCACCACCATCTGCTGCGCCAGCGTATGATAAAAACGCAACCGTTCTCGGCCAAACGTCGGCCACGAAACATTGGGTTTATCTAAATAGCCCACCGCAATAAAGCCCAAACGTCGTTGGTTAGATTCCATCGGCAAGATAGCGGTTGCGCCAAGCCCCAGTTGGCTCAAGCTCGCCCCCGCCACCTCAAACAAATCTTCAGGGGTCGGTTGCCCCCCATCCCGCACCCAGCTACTGCCTCGGTGGGTTAAGAGCAAACTTAAGGGTTTGGCCCAAATCGGATTGATTTCACTATAAGCCAAATCCCCCGTCACACTCCACCCCGCCACCTGCATAAAGCGGTCAGCGTTCAGCTTATCAGCCCCCAGCCCAACCCCGCCCCCTTCGCCTTTTTCGCCTTTCCCTTCGCGCCCTTCGCGTTCCCCCTTCGCCCCCCCTTCGCCTCCCGCTTTTCTTTCGCCTTTTTCGCTGTTCCCTTCGCGCCCTTCGCGTTCCCCCTTCGCCCCTTCGCGTTCCACAATCACACACCAATCCACCCCCGACTGCGCCAACGCATGCGTCGCCAGCCGATACACCCGCGTCGCATCCTCCGCCGACAGCAACTCCTGCGACAACTGATACAGCCGCTCCATCTCCGACAGCGCGCTCTGCGTCTGCGCAAACAAATGCGCATTCTTAATCGCATTCGCCAGTTGGTCAGCCATCGTCTGCAACAGCGTAATATCCTCATCCGAGAACGCCCGCGCCGCCACACTCTGCACCGTCAACGCCCCCAACACCTCCTCGCGGCTCACCAACGGCAAAGCCATCTCCGAACGCGTCAAAGGCAAATCAGGGTTCTTAAAGCGCACCGCCTCCTCCCCCACATCCAGCGCAATCCGCGCCCGCGCATGTTGCACACTCCAACCAATCATACTCGTCCCAGAGGTAATATTCAGCCGATGTTGCCGCCCCAACTGCCGCGCCCCCGCCTCACCCGTCCCCGCCTTTAACACCGCCCACTCCCCCTCCACCAAAAACAACCCCACATAATAAAATTGGAACTGGTCCCGAATCAGATTAACCGCCGTCTCCATCAAATCACTCACATCCAAAATAGAGCTAGAGGCTTGCGAAATCTGCGCCGAAGTCACCAGCTGCGCCGCCCGATACTCCGCCTCGGCCAACAGCTGCCGATTTTCCAGCCAACGCGCCAACTGTCCCGCAATCGTCTGCCCCAATTCAATATCATTGCTCGAAAAACGATGTCCCGCCTGGCTCACCACCGCAATCATCACCCCCTGCACCTGCCGTCGCCACAACAACGGCAACGCCAACAAACTCATGGCCGCCGTATGACCATATGGAGCCAACTGCCCCGCCGTCAACGGGTCCTCATTCACCGCTGCAATCGTAATCGGGCCTTGTTCCTGCTCCAAACGGCGCAATAAATTGTCAGGCGGCAAAGCCACCCGTTTCGTCGGCTGCGGTTGGCCGCCATAATAAAACGCCCACCGTTCCAAATCCAGCCTAGCCCGATTAAACAGCCACACACTGCCTTCCGCTAAATTAAGCAGTTGCAAATATTCCCCCAGCACCACCTCAAACGTCTCATTCGCCCCCCCTTCGTCTTTTTCGCCTTTCCCTTCGCGCCCTTCGCCTTCCCCCTTCGCCCCCCCTTCGCCTTCCCCCTTCGCCCCCCCTTCGCCTTTTTCG
>JFJP01038672.1_pt1 | contig 21588 bp, 19 predicted proteins | sample 431651 | NCBI WGS metagenome assembly JFJP01 (sample SAMN02602958, study PRJNA72255) | Microbial mat metagenome, whole genome shotgun sequencing project. | biome: fresh water; feature: sink hole; material: water; isolation source: purple microbial (photo- and chemosynthetic) mats found in...
AAATATCAGTTTATCCGTAAATAAATCCTTGTTTTATTCCATTTTTCCTCTAAGAAATATAATTTGACAAATCGGTATGCAATATCCATAGAACAGAAATAAATGAAGTGGCTTTTTGGTTGTGATAAAACACGATTCTTTCGTTCAATTGGATTACATTTGCAATTCCTTAATTCAGTACGTGCATGTGGTTTAATAATCTGCCAGAACTTCCTTTAAATGAGCCGGTTATTGTTTTTACTATTCTCATTACAATAATACTTGTTGCACCTATAGTTTTTAAAAAATTCCGGATTCCGGGAATTGTCGGACTTATCGTATCCGGAATGCTAATAGGCCCGCATGGTATTAACCTGGTTGAATCGGGCGAAAGCGTAAAATTATTGAGCACCGCTGGTTTACTTTATCTGATGTTTCTGGCTGGTCTTGAGTTAAACTCACGCGATTTATTGCGCAACCGGAACAAGAGCCTTGTTTTTGGTGCATTAACGTTTTTTATTCCTCTTGTTTTTGGTTTTTTTGTTGCACATTTCCTGCTTTCATACAATTTGCTTGCATCGTTACTTATTGCAAGTATGTTTTCAACGCATACACTTATCTCCTACCCTATAGCCAGTAGGCTCGGGATAACAAGAAGTGAGGCAGTAACAATTACTATCGGAGGTACAATTATTACCGATACAGCCGTTCTGGTAATGCTGGCTTTTATTTCAGCTGCAACACAGGGTTCATTCACTGCAGTATTCTGGATTCGGATAGTCCTCTCAATATCTGCATTTTCATTCCTTATTTTGTGGGGTGTGCCTAAAATCAGCATATGGTTTTTTAAGAATCTGGAGGGTGAGAGTGGCTCCCAGTATATTTTTGTGCTGGTAATGCTTTTTATTTCTGGCCTCTTAGCCCAGGCAGCAGGAATAGAACCGATAATCGGAGCTTTTCTGGCAGGATTGGCTCTCAGTAACCTCATCCCTCCTACTTCAGCTTTAATGAACCGGATTTCATTTATCGGGAATAATTTATTTATCCCGATTTTTCTTATCAGTGTTGGAATGATTGTCGACTTTTCTGTTCTTTTTAATGGTTTTGGAGCTCTGATATTTGTATTAGCAATGGTTGTGGTTGCCATTGTGAGCAAGTTTGCAGCAGCCTGGGTAATGCAATTGATTTACAAGTATTCTGATACCGAACGTCAGATTATTTTTGGACTTAGTGTGTCTCATGCCGCTGCTATAATTGCAGTTGTTATAGTGGGATATAATCTTAAACTCATCGGATTAGATGTTCTTAACGGAGCAATAATGATTATTTTGGTTTCGTGTTTTTTGGGATCATTTATTACAGAACGATACGGCAGAAAACTGGCTGTTACTGAGGCAGAAAAAATTCCCGTCAAAACGGATATGCCCGAAAGGATTTTAGTTCCGGTTTCAAATCCAGCAACAATTGAAGGCTTAATTGATTTTGCAATACTTGTACGCGAATTAAAAGCATCACAACCTGTGTACATGCTTTCCGTAGTTCCTGATGATGATTTTGCTGAGGACCAGATACTTAAAAATAATAAAATGTTTGAATCAGCAATATCGCATGCAGCGGCAGCAGATACTACATTATCACATGTTTCGCGAGTGGATCTGAATGTGGCAAATGGTATTGCAAGAGCTGTTAAAGAATTGATGGTCAATAAAATAGTTCTTGGATGGAATGGTAAAATTACTACTACAAATTTCTTTTTTGGAAGCATTATTGAGAATCTCATTGGTAGTTCGGAGCAAATGGTAATGGTGGCAAAAATTACAAATCCTCTAAACACAACCAACCGAATCCTGGTTTCTCTTCCCGAAAACGCTGAATGCGAGTCAGGCTTTAATGCATGGCTAAATACACTCAAAATTATTGCTACCCGGACAAGCGCTTCACTTCTGTTTTCCGGTTTTGAGAATTCACTCTCTGAAATACGGAATTTTCTCAATACAGAGGTATCAAATCTTAAAATTGAATACGAGATTTCACATTCAGCCCATCCCATAATTGACATGTCAAAAATAGCGAACATGCAGGATTTGTATGTAGTTATTGCGGCCAGACGCAGAACCTTGTCATACGAACATTATTTTGAACATATGCCACGTGATCTGGCACGGCATTATGAAAATAAAAATTTTATAATTATTTATCCGGAACAAAGAGCTGTTGAGTTACAGTCATTGTCATCATCTCTTGATGGACTTGAAGTATCAGCGATTCAGGAGAATATTTCGCGGTTTGCAAACCGTAGTAATCTTAAACGAAATTCACCCGACAGCAGGCACAATTCTCTTACAGAATAAAATAAAATTTCAAAGAAATGAATCCCCAAATACCACTCGCTGAAATTCTCAGGCCCAAAAATGCTGATGAATATATCGGACAACCGCATCTGATGTCGGAAGGAACCGCGTTCAGACGAATGGTTGATGGTGGTTCGGTTCACTCCATGATTTTCTGGGGACCGCCGGGAGTAGGCAAAACAACACTGGCGCTGATCATTGCAAATGCAACAGGAAGGCAATTTTACACATTAAGCGCAGTAAACTCGGGCGTAAAGGATGTCAGGGAAGTGATTGACAGAGCAGGGAAAGACTCGTCACAACCCATACTGTTTATCGACGAAATCCACCGATTCAGCAAGTCGCAGCAGGATTCACTACTTGGAGCTGTTGAAAAAGGTACTGTAATTCTGATTGGTGCAACTACCGAAAATCCTTCTTTTGAGGTTATATCTCCACTTCTTTCACGTTGCCAGGTTTACATTCTGAAACATCTTGAAGAAGATGATCTGCTTGTAATTATGAAAAAAGCCATCGATACACTGAGCGGAATTCATGGTATAAAAATCGTGATAAAAGAGTACGAAGCTTTGATACGGATTTCAGGTGGTGATGCCCGAAAATTACTCAATGCGATTGATATACTTGTTGCATCGCTCCTTACTTCTGGAGAAGCAATCGAAATTGACAATGAAAATACACTGAGCATTATTCAGCAAAACCTAGCATTATATGATAAATCAGGTGAGATGCATTATGATGTTATTTCGGCATTTATTAAATCAATGCGTGGCAGTGATCCGAATGCAGCAGTGTACTGGCTTGCCCGAATGATCATTGCCGGAGAAGATCCACTCTTCATAGCCAGGCGAATGGTTATATTGGCTTCTGAAGATATTGGAAATGCAAATCCAACTGCATTGGTACTTGCTAATAATTGTTTTGATGCTGTAAATAAAATCGGTTTTCCCGAAAGCCGGATCATTTTATCTCAAACTGCCATTTACCTTGCTTGTTCAGCCAAGAGCAATGCCTCTTATATGGCAATTGAAGACGCTATGGCGGCAGTTCAGCAATATGGCGACCTTCCGGTGCCCCTGCACCTGCGCAATGCACCTACGAAGCTTATGAAGAATATTGGGTATGGAAAGGATTATAAGTACGCACATCAATACGATGGTAATTTTGTGAATGTTGAATTCTTACCTGAAAAGATAAAGGGCATTAAGCTTTTCGATCCCGGCAATAATGCAAGAGAACATGAAGCACGGGAAAAACTGAGAAAAAACTGGGGAGAAAAATACGGGTACTAAATCATTGTGTTGATTGTATCCTTGCATTAAGAATTAAGAAGAATTGTTGGCTTTTTCTGATCAGACTAATTTAAAATAATATTTTACAAAACTGATTAACTCTATAATTATGAATATCCTTAGAGAAATACCTTTATTAAAACATGTAGAATCCGGAAATTTTTTCCTGCTTGCTGGTCCTTGCGTAATTGAGGATACAGAGAGCCCGGTTGCGATAGCCAGAATTCTTGTTGAATTAACAGAGAAATATAAAATACCTTTCGTTTTTAAGGCATCTTATCGAAAAGCAAACCGTTCAAAAAGCTCATCTTTTACCGGAATTGGTGATGAAAAAGCGCTTGAAGTGCTTGCTAAAATAAGGCAAATGTTTAATGTGCCGGTTGTCAGCGATATCCACAGTGAAAGGGATGCACTACTTGCTGCACAATATGTTGATGTGCTTCAGATACCGGCATTTCTATGCAGGCAGAGCGAATTGCTGATTGCTGCCGGCGAAACAGGTAAGGTTGTTAATATTAAAAAAGGCCAGTTTTCGTCAGCCGAAACTATGCATTTTGCCGTTGAAAAAGTGCGTGAAACCGGAAATGATAAAGTGATGTTAACTGAACGTGGAACCACTTTCGGATATACTGACCTGGTAGTCGATTTTCGGAATATTCCGGTAATGCAGCAAGCTGGAGTTCCAGTAATACTAGATGTTACGCATTCGCTTCAGCAGCCCAATCAACCTGCTGGTGTAACAGGAGGCCGTCCTGATCTTATTCCTTTAATGGCTAAACTTGGTGTTACAGCAGGAGTTGAAGGCTTGTTCATGGAAACACATCCTGATCCGTCGAAGGCAAAATCGGATGGTGCTAATATGCTCCGTCTTGATTTAATGGATAATTTGCTTGGAGAGCTTGTTCGATTGAAAAAGGCACTCGGATAAATTTATTTAACATAGGCTTCCATTCCCGGCATTACCCAACCCAGCATAAGCCCGTAAATGTGCTGAGCCAGAAAAATCATTACAAACCCTACCACAATTGTAATAACTATAAACCGTAGTTTCTTTTCGAGCGTAATATCAAACATTTCCTGAACGCCGTACCAGAATACATACAGCGTATAGGCTATAAAAATGTATATCCCTATTGGAATCAGAATCCGTAGAAGAGGATGCAGGTAAACGAAAAAAGTTACAATGAAAAGTGGTGTAAAAGTATAAACTACTAATTTCAGTATCCGAAGGTAATCCGTTTCAATTCCAAGTTTTGGCAATGTAAAATTGAGCATGGATGCTGCCAGCATTATGAGCAAGTATGGAATTACAACCCAGGATATAAGATTGAACAACAACAATATAGCCAGATTTAATGAATATCCCAGAACAGCGCTTGCAACAAAAAAAAGCCCAATATCGCGACCAACTGCACTAAAAAGAATGATAGGAAATGCAAAGTTCCACATCAGTTCTTTCGGTGTTTCCTGCTCAGTTTTAATAGCCTTCCACTCAACACTTGGAATAAGTGAAACGCGCATTGCTTTTAGAAATAGCTCTTTAATTTTCATTCAATAAAGGAAAGTCAGTTCAATTTAGAAAAACGTGTATTATTTATTCCAGTACAACGCGTCTTAGTGTACCTGTATTGTTATCAATGCCAATATTTCGCAAACTTGAAGCAGGAAGAAACGTTACAACACCTAATTGATTGATGACAAACTGTGTTTCGAGTTTCACTTGCCCGCCAACTCTTATTGCTATGTCGGCTTTATCCGGAATCCGGTAATACAATCCATGTGAATTGCGCTGACTGGCATTTAATTTTTCTGTTTCTGCTTTCAATGCGTTGGTTTTGTTCATACTTGAGGCCTGTATCTGAACAAAATCTCCTGAAGTTGATGTTTTAGGAAGTATCCCTTTGCTGATTGAGAAGCGGCATAAGGTTTCAGTCGGATTGTTTTTATCAACCACAAAATAAAATGTGTATGATTCTTTTGATGTACTTGTCACTCCTTTAAAGAGTTCCAGGTAATCCTGTTTCATACTGTTCATCTGGTTATACATGAACTCCATTGTTCCTTTTTCATAGTTAACTTCCTGGTAGCCATTAATCAGGTTGTACATGCTTTCGTCGAGTTTCAGGATAAACTCCGACGCTTCACGCGCTTTCTGTTCTACCGATTTAGTTGCTGAAGTTTTTCTGAAGAATTTCTGTTCAATAATTGTTGAGTCCAGACTAATCCGTTTTATAACAGTGTCCATCCGTTCAAAAACACTTGGATTTGCAAATTCAGGAATATCAACTCTGGAAGTAGAAAGATCTTTTGATCTTGGCCTTTTATTCGGGCTTGTTTCATTTAATGTCCCAACGCCTGAAATAATCCCATCGTCAGTTAAAAAGAGTTCAATTGCTTTTTTATCCTTCTGTTTTCCAGGCATCTGAATAAAATAATATTCGGATGGGTCAGGCTCATTGTATGAGGTTAACCTGATATCTTTAAGTTCGTATTCAATACTATTAACTGTTGTAACTTCTGAAAGACCAAGCATTTGATCGGCATACTCCGCATACGGACCTTTTACTTTCTGTATTTTATTAACAATGATATCAACCTGAATTACAGTTTGAGGCAGTGCATAAAATAAGCCATCAGATTCAGCAGGTATTGCTGTGGATCCAACTTTACTGACATTGATCTGTGCTTTGATTCCAGCAATGGAAAGTATAAGTAAAGTAGTCAGAATAACTTTTTTCATCATAACTAATGTGTAAATGGGTAAGTCAAAATTACACTAAATTTATCTGATAAAGTAAAACATGCAGCATTTCTATTAATCTGAAGCTCGAAATTTCAGAAAGCAGATCACTTTTTATCATACTATGCCGGGAAGTATTTTATGATACAACAATAAATTTTGGACCATAACCTGCAAAAGGAAAATTCAATAATCCTGGTAAGTAAGTCTCCATAAAAGTAATAGGATTTACTGCTCAGAAATAAGCATCATCATAAAAAAAAAGATTATTGCAAATTAACTATTTGATAAACAGCAATTCACGATATTTCGGTAAAGGCCACAATTCGTCATCAACCAGCAATTCGAGTTTATCAACATGATACCTGATTTTCTCGAAAAAAGGTAAAACTTCAGCATTATAGATTTCTGCCTTTTCGGTAGTATCGTCTATCCGGTTTGCTTTTTTACGTTTTTCAACCATTTCGGCTACCAGTTGCCTGACAATTGAAATATGCTCCGAAATCTCCTTGATATTTTGCATCTGACTGTTCGAAAGCTTTACAAAAGTCTTTATATCGAGTACCTCTTTAAGTCCTTTTACATTTTCGACAAGAGTATTCTGATAACGAATTGCTGTTGGAATGATGTGGTTATGCGAAAGATCGCCGATTATTCTCGATTCTATCTGTATCTTCTTTATGTAATTTTCCAGGTCGATCTCATAACGTGCTAATACTTCGCGTTTTGAAAGTACATCATGATCTTCAAACATTCGGATCACACTTTCATCAGTCATAATCTTCAGCGCTTCGGGTGTTGAGGGTATGTTTGCAAGTCCACGCTTTAAAGCTTCAGCAATCCATTCATCACCATAACTATTTCCTTCAAAACGGATACGCTTAGATTCTTTAATATATTTTCTCAGAATTTTATAGATAGCATCTTCTTTACTGGCACCTTTTTCAATCAAACCATCAACTTCAGCACGGAAAACTCTTAATTGTTCAGCAAGGGCCAGGTTTAATGCAATCATGGGTTTGGCACAATTTGTTGAAGATCCTACTGCCCTGAATTCAAATTTATTACCGGTAAATGCGAATGGCGAAGTTCGGTTGCGATCGGTATTATCGAGGAAAATCTCAGGGATTTTAGGGATATTAAGCGAAAACTCTTCCTGTGTACCATCAACCTGATCGGCATTAACACTGCTTTTTTCAATTTCGTCTAATGTATGCGACAATTGTGATCCGATAAACACCGACATAATTGCTGGTGGTGCTTCGTGAGCACCTAGCCGGAGATCATTACTGGCCGATGCTACGACAGAACGGATAAGACCGGAATGGGTATCTACTGCTTTGATTATATTTACCAGGAATGTCAGAAATCGCAGATTGGCTTTAGGCGTTTTTCCGGGCGAAAGGAGATTTTCTCCTGTATTGGTCATCAGCGACCAGTTGTTATGCTTTCCTGAGCCATTAACGCCCTGGTAAGGCTTCTCGTGCAACAATAAGGTGAGATGGTGCCGTTTTGCAACTTTTTCGAGTATGTGCATCAGCAATTGATTATGATCAACAGCTACATTGGCTTCTTCAAAAACCGGAGCACATTCGTACTGACTTGGAGCAACCTCATTATGACGCGTCTTTACAGGAATTCCTAACCGATGAGCTTCATATTCAAACTCGCGCATAAAATCCATTACACTCTCGGGAATCGTACCAAAATAATGATCCGAAAGCTGCTGATCTTTAGCTGAAGCATGACCGAAAAGAGTTCGTCCACATAATGCCATATCAGGTCGGGCGTGATAAATGGCAGTGTCAACCAGGAAATACTCCTGCTCCCACCCTAGTGTGGCTATAACTTTGGATATGGCCCTGTCGAAGTATTTACAAACCGCTGTCGCTTCTTTGTCGAGCGAATGTAAAGCCTTAAGCATGGGTGTTTTGTAATCGAGTGCTTCGCCAGTGTATGAGATAAATATAGTTGGAATACACAAGGTATCATCCATAATAAAAGCGGTTGATGTGGGATCCCAGGCTGTATAACCGCGTGCTTCGAATGTATTCCGTATACCACCACTTGGAAAGCTTGATGCATCCGGCTCCTGCTGAATAAGTTCACCTGCACCGAAATGTTCAATAGCTTTGCCTTCGGAAGTTGGTGATAGGAAAGAATCATGTTTTTCGGCAGTAGCACCTGTGAGCGGATGAAACCAATGTGTATAATGTGTTGCACCTTTAGAAATTGCCCACGACTTTATGGCTGTAGCTACCTGATCGGCAATCCGCCGGTCTATTTTTTCGCCCTTGTTAATTACATTTTGTAATTGCTGAAAAGCTTCTTTCGATAAATGCTGCCGCATAACAGCCTGGTTAAAAGTGTTCTCACCAAAATAGTCAGATACTTTACCATGCATTTCAATAGTGCGCTTAGGGCGCGAAATTGCTAATTCAAGAGCTTTAAAACGGATGTTCGACATTGTATTTTTCTTTTAATTTTAGATCACAAAAATACCCAATTTTTCATGCAGGAGCAGGAAGCCAGGATGTTTATTTATATTGAATAATCAGGCTGCTATTTTCTAATCCTTAACAACCAAAGTCCGATAAAAGTATACAGACCGTTAATTATCAGGAGTTCAAATCCAAATTTATACCCATTCATAAGGACTTCAGAATAGTCACTCAACAGATAACAGAATATAGGTGAGCTGATTGCAACATAAGGAACCAGTTTGTCTTTTACCTGGAACCTGGTAAATAATCCGAAAGCATATAGTCCCAATAACGGACCATACGTATAGCCTGCCACAGTAAACAATTTATCAATAACCGCCCTGTCGTTTATTGCTCTGAATAGCACAATTACCAGTAAAAGCAATAGAGCAAAAGCGAAATGCACCTTATACCGTAAGTTTTTTTTCTGTTCTTCATTCAGATCTTCACGTTTATTTAAACCGAGAAAATCGATTGTAAAGGATGTTGTTAATGATGTTAGTGCTCCGTCAGCACTAGGATAAGCAGCTGATATCAATCCAATTATGAAAACTAACCCCGCCAGTGGTCCCAGGTATTTTATGGCGATCATTGGAAAAAGGTCATCAGTACGTGCAGGCAATTCAATTCCGTGGTTGGTAGAATAAATGTATAAAACAGCACCAAGGAACAGAAACATCAGGTTAACAAAAACAAGAACAATACTGAATGTAAACATGTTTTTCTGAGCGTCTTTGATATTGCGGCAGCTCAGGTTTTTCTGCATCATTTCCTGATCAAGGCCGGTCATAACAATTGCAATAAATGCTCCGCTTAATATCTGCTTCAGAAAGTATTGCTTGCTATGCCAGTCTGTTACAACAATATCGGAGTAATCACTATTCCAAACCGTTGAGATCAGATGACGGAAATCAAATTGCAAATCTTTACTTATCAAATATATTGATAATCCAACAGCCAACAGCATAAAAGTGGTTTGCAAAGTATCGGTCCAGATTATAGTTTTAATTCCACCTTTTAGCGTGTATAAAATAATCAGGATAATAAAAATGCTTACAGTTACAATGAAAGGTATATTCCATGCATCGAAAACAAATACCTGCAAAACATTCACAACCAGGAACATCCGGAAAGAAGCACCTATGGTCCGTGATAGTAAAAAGAAAAATGCACCCGTTTTATACGACCAGAATCCAAACCTTTGTTCGAGGTAGGAATATATGGATGTAAGATTTAGCTTATAATACATCGGCATCAAAACAGTAGCAATAACAGTATATCCGATGAGGTATCCAGCCACAACCAGCAGGTAACTGAATTGAGTTTCACCTACCCAGCCGGGAACTGACATAAAAGTTACTCCTGAAAGAGAAGCACCGATCATACCGTAAGCTACAACAAACCAAGGAGATGCCTTATTTCCAATAAAAAATGATTCGTTGTTGGCTTTCCGGGTAGTTATCCAGGTAACTGCAAAAAGCAGAATTGTGTAGGCCAGGAAGCTGATAAATATAAGAGTAGGTGTCAAATTTATTTTATTATATCCTTGTTATACAATTTGTTGAGTTGCTTTATTTAAATGTTTACCAGAAGGTTTTTCTCTACGTGTTCAGCAAATGAAATCAGGTCAGGAAACGAAAAGTCCAGCATTCCGGAACATTGAAATGTCACATCTTTATTTGTTCCAATGAGTACAGTTTTCATCCCAAGCCTATGGCCGAAAAGAATATCAGAATATGAATCACCTGCCATTATGCTTCGTTTAAAGTTCATTGAAGGAAATTGTCGCCTTGCTTTTAATCCCATACCAACGGCTGGTTTACGGGTAACACTGCTAGTATTTTTCAGATCCGGGCTAAAAAACACTGCATCAATCCTGCCACCAGTTTCATTGATTTTTTGCAGCATCTTTTCGTGGACCAGATTTAATTGGGGATTTGTCATTAGTCTTCGCCCAATGCCTTGTTGATTAGTAACAATAATAATCGGATTAAAAATTCCGGCAAATATTGCCAAAGCTTCTGTAACGCCCGGAATAAACTTAAATTCATCCGCATGTTTTACATAATCCTCTGGAATACGCTCATTTATAACACCATCTCTATCCAGAAACAATGACCATCCCGGACCGATTGAAAGTTTCTTATTCATATTTTTCCGGGCGTATTAATCATATTTTGAGCTTTTTCATAATCTTCAGGAATGCCCATATCTAAAAAGAAAGCATCGGATTGATATGCCTGCATCTTTAATTTTGAGCATGATACTTTAAAAAAATCATTTTCCAGTGAGAATCTCTTTTCCTGTAAAGTATCAAATATTTGTTTATTAAGCAGATAAATACCTCCGTTGATCCAGCCACTTTCAGATTGTGGATATTTCTCCTTAAAATGAATTATTTGTCCATCCTTATCCATATGAACCAAACCGTATCTAGCGGTTTCATTCATAAATTTTACAGCAATAGTTATATCTGCTGATTTCTGAAAGTACTGATTTTCTATTTCCTGAAGTTCGGGAAGAAAATAAGTATCTCCATTTATCACGAACACCATATCTTGAGTGCAATGACTCAATGCAAGTTTTATTGCACCACCCGTCCCCAGTGGCTCATCCTCAATGGCATAATCAATTGAAATGGATTTGTATTTACTTCCAAAATAATTGATTATATGATCTTTACGATATCCTACTGAAAGTATTACTTTATTTATTTCCTGATTGATGAGATACTCTAGAATATACTCCAGAAATGGCTTCCCGTTTACTGGTGCCATACATTTGGGAATATCAGGCAAAATGTCCTTAAGCCTGGTTCCCAATCCTCCTGCAAGTATAATTGCTTCTTTTGTGAACATCGGCTAACTATTCTTTAAACAGCTTTTCTTCAACAAGTTCGCAAATAATGTGACCGATCATAATATGAACTTCCTGAATACGGGGAGTATCTGTAGATGGAATATTAAGCAGGTATGAACATTTTTCCTTTAATTTTCCACCATCTTCACCTGTAAAACCAACTGTTATCATTCCCAGTGTATTAGCCTCAGTAAAAGCCCTCAGAATGTTGTTCGAGTTTCCTGAAGTGCTCAATCCGATCAATACATCATCTTTGCTGCCCATTGCCATGACTAATCGGGCAAATACTTCGTCGAACCCGTAATCGTTCGCAACAGCAGTTATATAAGAGGTATTTACATGCAATGCCTCAGCAAAAAGCGGGTGTCTGTCAAAATAAAATCTACCTGATAATTCAGCTGCAAGGTGCTGTGCATCTGCCGCGCTTCCGCCATTTCCACAAAAAAGAACCTTGCCGCCGTTTTCATAACAATGTATGATCAGATCAACAACATTTTGGATAGTTTCATTCAGATCACGATCATCTAAAACTTTGGTTTTTAGATCGATAGAGGATTGTATTACTGATTTAATTTTTGAATTCATAGTATGCGTTACAAAATGGTTTCTTTTAAGAGCATTGTTATAAAAGCTATGACGTCCAGGTTACCAGGCCATCAGTAGTAAATTCATATCTTTCGGTATAGCCGCCAAATTGTTTTAATGCTTCGATAACCTTAAAACGTGAATTTCCGGGGCAATAGAAAAACATATATCCTCCTCCCCCGGCTCCTGAAATTTTACCGCCTGTTGCGCCATTTTCAAGTGCGGTTTTATATAATTCATCCAAACCTGCATTTGTTATTCCTGAAGCCATCTGTTTTTTAAATTGCCAGCCAAAATCCAATATTTTTCCAATTTCGTCAAGGTTTCCCCGAAGAAGGGCTTCTTTCATCATTATAGCCTGTTTTTTTAGCTGATGCATTGCTTCTATCGCTATGTTATCATGATCCAGAACATTCTGCTGTTGGCGCTGTATAATTTGAGATGATAAGCGGCTTGTATCTGTATAATACAAAACCAGGTTATGCGAAAGCTCATCAAGATATGATTCCTTGATCCTTAACGGATTAACTATTACTTTATCTTTTGAGAATTCCATAAAATTGATTCCACCGAATGTTGCCGAATACTGATCTTGTTTACCTCCGGCCATACCCAGATCGAAACGTTCAATTTCGTAGGTCATCTGTGCTATATCATATTCTCCAAGTGGAAGTTTAAGCCATTCAACAAATGCGCCTAAAATTGCTACTGCTAAAGTGGATGAAGTTCCAAGACCGGACTGTTGAGGCGCATCCAGTGATGTTATTAGCCTGAATGATAATTCTTTATCAGGATAATTCTTTAAAATCCGATTGTAAATACCGGCATGAATATCAAATATTCCTTCAGGTCTTATTGCAACATTAGAATCATAAATTTTAATATGGCTCCCATCTGCAGTTTCAAAACTAATTTTTCCATTATCAGTTGGTTCAATTGTAGCGTAGGCATAAAGGTTAATGGTTGCATTCAGAATTCCTCCTCCAAATAAATCAGAATAGGGTGAAACATCAGTGCCACCTCCTGCAAGGCCAAGTCTAAGTGGAGCTTTACTTCTGATCAGCATGGGCTGTAAATAATAATTAGTTTAAGGTGATACGTTTTGAGTGATTTGTCATTTTAAATAAGATTCAACAACCACAGCATCAATTTTTTCGAGTAACAGATCCCAGCTAAATCGTTTTTTTTCATTCGCAGCATTGGCTGAAAACTCAGTTTCCTTATTTTCAATAAAAAAACGGAGCAACGCTTCACTTATTTCATTCACGTCGGGTGAAACAACATAACCCACTTTCTCATGTGGAACCATCTCTGACAATCCTCCAACATTTGTTGTTAACATAGGTTTATCAAAATGATAAGCAATCTGGGTGACACCACTCTGGGTGGCATCTTTATAGGGTTGAGCTACTATATCCGATGCACAGAAATAATTTACAATGTCATTGTTTTCGATAAATTCAGTTCTGAGAACAATATCAGCTTTTAATCCTAAACTATCAATCAGATCAAGGTATTGTTTTCCGTCAACGTAAAACTCACCGGCTATTAACAGTTTCACCGGTAATTTCCTGAATCGTTCATCAGCAAACGCTTTAATAAGCAAATCCAGACCTTTATATTGCCTGATGAAACCAAAAAAAAGAATATAATGAGTTTCTTCTTCGAGGCCTAACATCCTTTTAGCCTGGCTTTTTGAAATTACAGCACCAAAATTATCATACAAAGGATGTGGCGAAAACAAGCGTGGTCGTACCTTATCAAATTTATTGAGATCATTTAAAACTGACCGAGACATAACAATAAATCCATCACAACTTTTCACGAAAAACTTTGAAAGAAAATGTCCTCCGGGCATCTTTTCGTGAGGAATAATATTATCAGCGATTGCAACAACTTTACTGTGCTTATTTCGCCTGATTATCCGGGCTAAAGTTCCAAGACTGGGAGCCATGAAAGGCATCCAATAACGAATTACAACTATGTCGGCCTTGAGTTTTTTGATTTCAATCCCGACTTTGATCCAGTTGAAAGGATTTACTGAATTTATGGCAACTTTAATATTCAGATCAGTAGGTGGATGGTCAGTAGAATACTGAGTTTTTCCAGGAAACAGGAAACCTGGATATTGCAGGCTAAAAGTATAAATTGTAACCTTATCACCGCGATCCTGAAAAGCCCTGGCCAGTCTTTCGTTGTAAGTCGACATTCCTCCGCCCCTGAATGGATATGCTGTTCCAATGATGATAACATTACGTTTTTCCATTCCAGTGGCTTACTAAATGAGTTTAGTTATGAATTAGAAAAGTTCCTTTTCAATCAAATAATGATTGCGCTCAGGGGAGTTACGAGCCACCATCTCGGCAAGAAATCCTGTCATAAATAATTGGGTTCCCAGAACCATTGCCAATAATCCAAAATAAAAGAGTGGCCGCTCTGTCATTCTGTACTCAGCCAGGAAAAACTTTGCATAAGCCAGAATTCCGGCTATTGCAAATCCAATCATAAAAAGGAGCATGCCCAGCATGCCAAACAAGTGCATTGGTTTTTTCCCGAATTTGGAAACAAACATGATTGAAATCAGATCAAGAGGTCCATTTACAAAACGATTTACACCGAATTTGGTAATACCAAATTTCCGTTTGCGGTGTTCAACAACCTTCTCTCCAATTTTGTTAAATCCGTTCCATTTAGCAATAACCGGAATATAACGGTGCATTTCACCGTATACTTCAATGCTTTTCACCACTTCTTTTTTATATGCTTTCAAACCGCAGTTATGATCATGAAGTTTTACTCCCGACATCCTGCTGGTCATCGAGTTATAAAATTTTGAAGGTATATTTTTTGTTAGCGAAGGATCATGACGCACTTTTTTCCAACCCGAAACCAGGTCAAATCCCTGATCCTTGATCATGGAAAATAAGCCCGGAATTTCATCCGGGCTATCTTGTAAATCAGCATCCATAGTTATTATTACATCACCGGCAGCCGTTTTAAAACCAGTATTCAGAGCAGCAGACTTGCCATAGTTCCTACGGAATTTAATGCCTTTTATCCTGGTATCACTTCCGTGTAATTGCTGGATAACATTCCATGAATTGTCGCTGCTGCCATCATCAATCAACAGGATTTCATATGTGTATTTATTCTCCTGCATTACTCTCTCAATCCATTGACAAAGTTCAGGAAGTGATTCTTCTTCGTTAAGTAATGGTACTATTACCGAAATATTCATTTTGAAATTTATATTACACCTCCCGTATTGTTATCAAACATTTCAGGATTCTTCTTCATTATAGCCCCAACTATTAACGAAATGATGCCACCAAATACAATACTACCTAAGGTATTCTTCAGCAAGGTTGAAAAAGAACCCATTTTCGCGGCTTGCTCATCAAGTTTATCTAATTGTTCTGTAATCTTCTCATCCGACATTTTTCCACTCAAATAATTTTCCATCCATGTTTTTTGAGCCTCCATTATACTTTTATTGTATTCAGGATCAACTAATTGCAAAAACAAATAATTGAAAATTTGATAGAGAATGATAGAAATAGAAAATGCAATAAAGCAGTACAGAAATGCATTACGGAACGAAATAAAACCTCCGATTTCAGTTCTGTATTTTTTAAACAGGACAACTAAAACGATAATACTTATCGCAATACTTAGTACCAGAATCAAGAGAGGCATTGCAATCCCTACAGGTTTAATATCACCAACATACATTATTAAAAAAACTACAATTGAAACAACTCCGATGATTAAACCGGACTTTAGGGATGAACTGAGAAGTGAGTTTTTTGTTTCCATATGAATAAAATTTTTAGGTTTTGGTTTAGTGCAAAGGTAAGAAACTTGATGAAAAACATTGAAAATATAGCGAGATGTTTTTTTACTCATAAAAAGTAGTACTTTTGCAGACGGGTAAGTCTTATACGACCAGCTCCTATTGAACTCCCCCAGGACAGGAATGTAGCAAGGGTAAATGGTTGAGCGGTGCGATATAAGTAGCGAATCACATCAGTACATAATAATAACAATTCCTTTCCTAAAAAGAACTGTCCTTTTCATTCACTGAAATAAATAGTTAGTGGCAAATTAAAAGATGTTAACTTTGCGTAAAAGTCATTTTCAGCCATTTCTTGGTTCATTTACTGTTCTTATTATGGCTTTGGTTATTGAGTGTGCACAAAAAAGCAAGTAAAAACTTCTACTATGGCTCTGCTTATTAAAATACATCCTGACAATCCAAGTGAACGCCAGTTACGAACAGTAGTTGAATGTCTTTGTGATGGCGGAATTGTGGTTTATCCTACCGATACAATTTATGGTATTGGATGTGACATATTTAAAAACAAGACAGTTGAGAAAATTTGCGAGCTTAGAGGAATAAAACCAGGAAAAGCAATGTTTTCTTTTATCTGCTCCGATGTAAGGCAATTGTCGGATTATTGTAAGCCAATTGAGAATAATATCTTTAAGTCAATGAAAGCGAATCTTCCGGGGCCATTTACTTTTATTTTAAATGCCAGCAATAACGTTCCCAGACATATCCAGAGCAAACGTAAGACAGTCGGAATCCGGATTCCTGATAATCCGATTACACTTGAAATTGTTAGATTACTAGGAAATCCTATTATGTCGACTTCCGTTCATGATGATGATGAAATACTGGAATACACCACAGATCCTGAGTTGATATATGAGAAATTTGCAAATAATGTAGATTTGGTAATAGATGCAGGGATTGGAGGTAATATTCCATCAACTGTTCTTGATTGTACCGATGGAGAAGTTATAATTATACGTGAAGGAAAAGGTGTATTAAAGTATTAATCAGTTTTTGTTTTAAAGAAATTGACAGAAATATAGGCAGAAACAGGAATTTTGTATTTCCATTATGTGCATAAAATGTGGATATTTCGGAAAAATCATGATGTTGTATTTCTTTACTTTAAATGTAAATATCTGAATTTCAGCACGAAGAAATTTATTTTCATAATTAGTTGCAGAATTGGGTGAAAGATGTACCTTTGCACCCTCAAAATAATGAGAATGATTCGCTAGCTCAGCAGGTAGAGCACATCCCTTTTAAGGATGGGGTCTTGGGTTCGAATCCCAAGCGGATCACACCAAAACACACAAATATTACAAATGTCGCTAATCTTCAAGGAGTTAGCGACATTTTTTTATTCTTCCTCTTCTCTCTCAGTTTACATGATTTGAACCATTATTACATGATTAATGGGCTAATTATTTAATAATTGAATAGCAAAACAACTAAAATAGTCCAGACATAGCCATTTTATGTTTTTTGCCAATTTAATTTCTGAATTTGGAGGCTAGTTATGTCTCATCGGCTGATCATATCGTTTTATAGCTTTTACAGATACATTATTGATTTCATTCTAAACTTCCGCCCTCAAATGGCGTTTTAATCAATCCAACAGCATCCCATTCATTTTCCCACCTGTCAAAATCAATCAAATACCAAAATTGGTACTCTTTGCCTTTAGAAAGCCCAATAGTGTTAATAAGCTTTCCGTTCTTATCCCATTTTATTAAATTTTTACAGGAAGCCAGTTATTGGAATCGCACAAAATGGCAAATCTTTCTACATTGTTTGCCAGTAATTCTGGTAATTTGAAACTTACTTTGTAAACTCTTCTTCTTGGTAAAAATTTTTTGCTGAAACGCATAATTTAATCCTCCATGTTTATGTTTTTACTTCTGCTCAAGAGGATATGACTAGTTTTTATTCTAGTTTTATTTAGCTAGTTTAAAAAGAATCGCGCATTACTGCCATGTTATATATTTCGCTGAAAGGTTTGGTTTCAAAGGTGTTTCCCCTGTAATATGCACGTTTTTTGCATAAGTTAATTGAAGACTTATTCTGGTATTCATTAATTCCTATAGGTGCGATAGTGTCGTCGTACCATACTTCAATCATTTTATCACCAGGTAGATTTATATGATGCATTTCCTCAATTTCATTAACACTGCGATTTTCGCTCAAGACTCTACCTAGGTCACGCAGTGTGAGCTTCGAGTTCAAAACGTTTGTTCCTGGTTTGCGATAATTTTGTATTTTCATTTTGTTTTTATTTTAACTGATTTTTTGTTGTGTATATTTAATAACTTGTTTAAAATCCGCGATGAAAAGAGTTGTCTCTGTTTCTTTAGTTCTAGTGTTTTACAAGTATTTCAGTATGTTGCTGATACAAAATGGATCGTTTTCTTCGAATGCGAAAAAAAATTATGGTTTGAGTATTATTGGTACATTTTCTTTTTACATGAACTCTTTTTCTTAACGGGAAAGTATAGATTTGACAAGCTGATAGTCTATGTTCGTTGTTTGAATTTAGCAATCAGGTATAAAAAAAGTTACCCGTTGTAATATTCCGATTTTTGTGTTTCGGTAAGTCCGGATTTTTCTTTTGCAAGTCTTTGTTTCTCCGAATTCCAAATTTCAGAATAGAAATTACAGTTATGCACTGCATAGTTGGTCCATTACTGAGTATTTATAAAATTACAACAATTTTTAATCATATACAAGTTAAATGCATAGATTGATTTGGGCTAATACAATAACTACAGAAGAGACAGTCTTCATTTTGATTTAAGGATCAGGAGAGTTAAATTATTCAATGAATTCCTCTAGTTATAGGGCATAAAGTTGGAATGGCCGGTATACGAAGAGTTAGATTAAGGGATTTCTGTGAGATGGAATTAATAATTTATTTAAAGATTGCACATTCGGAGGCAGGCAAAATAGGTGAGAAGTAGAATGAAAGAGTTTCCAAAAAAGGAGTATTTAATGCCTATTGCATGGTTCAAGACAAAACTTATTTACTTGTAGAAGTATGTTTTTGTTGTGATACTTCAAGCGCCCTTTAGCATGCAAATCTTATGGTAATATTGTTATTTCGTTTGACAGAAAAAGTGCAATGAATAGTTCCTAGTGTATAAAAAGAGTAGAACACAATTTTTTATTGACATCATTACTTTAGGTGTTTTTTGAGTTGAAAATCACTAAACCGATATATCTTCATATTGTGTTTTTCCGCAATTATAAGTCTGCAATCCCCGTTCTGACGAATAAATTTCTTCTCTGATTTTACAGAAAAATAACAGCTTCAGATGCAATTATTAAAAAAGAAATCGAGTGGATAGTATTAAATTTTCACTATCTTTGAGAAATTAAAGATAGAAATATAAACAAATCAGTTATATATAATCTAAACTGCATATACATGGAAATGTTTATTGCATCGCGACTCACTGCAGGAAACAAAATTTTTCCTTCTGAAATTATTGTTGACGAATCTGGTGTTACATTAAAAATCCCAGGTCTTTTCAGCGGAAATGAAAAAACGATTCCCTACACCAGAATATCATCGGTTGATATAATTTGTCCAATTTTGGGTTACTCAACAATCAGTATCGAAACCACCGGTGAAGGAAGCATCAAAGCACATGGTTTTACAAAAAGTGAAGTAACTAGAATGAAGGCGTTAATTCTGACTAAAATCAATTCTGTCTGATTTTTCTTTTAACTGCTTCTTAATTGACTAATCTGTCTCCTGAAATCCGGAATTTTGCTATTTATGAGCAGAGTAGTTAAATTAGGCGGCAGAAGTTTGCAAATAATAAGTGTTGAAATAAAGTAATAATGCATTATTACTGCACAAAAAATTAACATCGGGAATACCTGGTTTAACCAAGTAAATCCTGTAGTTCTTATCCTTTGCAGTCTCTGTCAAGCCAGAATTGTTAAGACTCTTAATTTGATTCTGCTTTTTCTTTCATCTCTGAAACTTCTTCCTTTGCTTTTCCGAAATTTTCGCTAATGTTATCTACAAATTCGTTAAATTTATTCTTTAATGAATCCTTTGTGTCTTTGCTTTTCTTTGAAATTTTTTTTCGGGTTTCTGCTCCTTTATCTGGAGCGAATAATACTCCCAGTAATGCGCCAACAGCTATACCTGCCAGTGCTCCGATTACTACATTAACTTTGCTCATGGCTCAAAAGGTTAAAGTGTTTATAAATATGTTAGGTTATTGGGTATGGTAATCCGCAATAAGTATCAGCAACTATTCAGTTTTTTAAGTTCACTTAAACATTAAATGTTATTATAATCGCCCTCCTCTTTTCGTAATTAACGGGTATAGTCTTTACTGAAACAAGAAGCAAAAAGTTGATTTCAGTTTCCATACTACGACTATCTGCATCCAGAATCGGAAAGCTAAATCCATTGCATTAATCTTATATAAAGTTACAACATATTTTGTCGGAAATCAGTAAGTTGAATAATATTTATAGCTAAAATTTAGAATTTTCTAACTAACTTGTTATTCAGACTTTTATGAATAGAAAAATTTTAAGAGGTCTGCTATGATTATTCCCACAAGCAAATTGAAATGGACAGCTTGTGATAAATCTAAAATAGATCTGAAAAATCAGATTTGAAAACTTTTGTTGTATTCAATTTGGTTCTCACTTGCTATTGTCACTAATGGTTTTTATTGGCGGATGATACAATAATAACCAGTTGATTAGATAAAAAAACAACATGATGTTTTTTTAGATAATTCTTAATACTTTAAAAAACATTCAGAATTACTATTACTTTTTAGATAATAAGCTATTAAAATAAAACCACAGCCATGAATACCAACAATTATCATTCGCAGGACTCAGTAGCAGTAAAGTCCAATTCACCTGAGAAAAGTTACAGGTTTTCATTTTCGTCATTTCAAAAGGCGATAAGGTCCAATTCCGAATTACGAAAGCAGATCGAGGATATTGTGGACTTTGGATTATTTGATTATGCACTTCGCCGAAACACTAAATTTATACAATTAGTGCGCGAAAAAGCTGAGGCTGAAACCATCGAATTGATGATGCGTTTCACTAATGGTATAGATGATTACAGTAAGTTAAAAAAGATGATTCACAGGAATCGGATCATCCGCACAATGGCAATCATGGACAGAAAAGCTCAAATGGAATTAACTAACAAGTTTAGCCGTTTTTTGATTAAAGCAAATTAATAACCAAAATTGGAATTTAAAAGAATTATAAAGAAATTCTTCCCGGATATTTAATGGATGAAGAACTGCTATTTTCGTTTTCAATCCATAATCAAGTATTAACTTTAATTTGAAAAGGTCCAATTTTTGGGCCTTTTTTTTATTCAAAGAGATAAGACATTTTGGATGTAAAATGGTGCTGAAAATGAGATTATTTCACCACTCGTCTTAAGTAATTAGCAGGATAAATATATAATTCA
>JFJP01005446.1_pt1 | contig 21587 bp, 17 predicted proteins | sample 431651 | NCBI WGS metagenome assembly JFJP01 (sample SAMN02602958, study PRJNA72255) | Microbial mat metagenome, whole genome shotgun sequencing project. | biome: fresh water; feature: sink hole; material: water; isolation source: purple microbial (photo- and chemosynthetic) mats found in...
TCCGGTGAAGGAATGGATGCACTTTTTGCTGCGCAAAGCCATGCAAAAGGCCAACGTAATCGTCGCACCGGTGTATGAACTCGATGAATTTGGCCTGGAAGAACTGGCCGGCAAGACCATCATCACCTCCACCGTCAGTGACGAACGCATGGCGCTGCTGGCTGCCAAGGGGGTGCACATGGTGATTGACGGTGCGCCGGTGATGCAGGGCCACAGCCTGGGGCCCGATCTGCTGGATGCCATGATCTGTGCGGCCACCGACAAGTCACCCAAAGAAATCCTGGAAGATGACTACCTAGAAATCATCACCAGCCTGCAGCTCGCGCCGCGCATCGTTTACCCCAACGGTTTCAAGCGGGTGAACCGCTTTGCCTTCGTCATCCACCCGCTGTCGCAAGAGTATTTCAAGAAGGTCAAGCCCATCGACCTGCTGTCGCAGGTGTCGCCGCCGGTGCTGATGAATTCGCTGGAAAAAATCATGGCCTATGCGCCACCGTTTGTCTATTCGCATGTCAGCGGCATCCAGTCACCCAGCGGGGTTGAGGCCGAAGGCTGGCTGATCTCGGTCGGCGGCACACCCAAAGAGATCATGCGTCACAGCCCCGAGTTCACTTACCGTCGGCTGCTCGATGCCGCAGCCATGTCCAAACGCCTGGGCGCGCAGATCATGGGACTGGGCGCCTTTACCAAGGTGGTGGGTGATGCCGGCGTGACAGTAGCCAAACGCTCGCCGCTGCCCATCACCACCGGTAACAGCTACAGTGCCTCGGGCGCACTGTGGGCGGCTCATGATGCGATGCGACGCATGCGGCTGGTACCTGTGCCCAAGGGCCGTCAACGTGCCAAATTCAAGGCCATGGTGGTCGGTGCCACCGGGGCCATTGGCTCGGTCTGTGCGCGCCTGATCGCCAAAGTGGCCGAAGAGGTCTATCTGGTATCGCCTGAAACGGCCAAACTGCTGTCGCTCAAGGAATCGATCCTGCTGGAAACACCGGACGCCAAGCTGTTTTTGTCTGCCAAGGCCGACCGGGACATTGCCGACATGGACATGATCGTGACCGCCACCTCGGGTGCCGGCAAAAAGGTGCTCGACATCATGAATGTCAAGCCGGGTTGTGTCATCACCGACGTGGCGCGTCCGCTGGACCTGCCGGCCTCTGAAGTGGCCAAGCGACCTGACGTGCTGGTGATCGAGTCCGGCGAAATCCAGCTTCCCGGCGACAAGGTGGTGATGAAAAACATCGGTCTGCCCCAAGGGGTGGCCTATGCCTGTCTGGCCGAGACCATCGTGCTGACGCTCGAAGGCCGGTTTGAGAACTTCACGGTGGGCCGCGCCATTGAGTGGGAAAAGGTGCGCGAGATTTACCAGCTCGGCCTCAAGCACGGCATGAAGCTGGCCGCCATCAGCGGCGTGAACGGGCCATTCAGTGACGAAGATATTGAAAAAGTGCGTGAACTCGCGCTGATCGCACGGGCAAAAAAAACCATTGCTGAGCTGCCCAAGAAAGCCGTTAACAAGAAAGCCGTCAAAAAGGTGCGAGTCGTCAAGGCAGCGTAGCACTGGCAATTTGCCCTGAAGCTGACTAAACTGGACCTTTCCCATCTTTCGGACTCTCCACAGAGGTAAACCATGGACATCGTTGAACGCGTCAAGGCCATCATCATCAAACCCGCCGAAACCTGGCCGATCATTGATCAGGAGGCCAGCGATTTTCAAAAACTTTATGTGCCCTACATGCTGATTCTGGCCGCCATTCCGGCGGTTGCGGGCTTTATCGGCTGGAGCATTCTGGGTGTGGGCGGTTTTTTTGGCGTCTCCATGCGCATCCCGATTGGGGCTGGACTGGGCATGATGGTCAGCCAGTACGTCATGACACTGGTGATGGTGGGGGTGTGGGGCTGGCTGATCAACATGCTGGCAAACACTTTTGGCGGGCAGCCCAATTTGTTGAATGCGGTCAAACTGTCGGTTTATGCCAGCACCCCAGCCATGGTGGCGGGCGTGTTCAGCGCGCTGCCAGGCCTGGCCCTGCTGGGTGCCTTGGGCGGTCTGTATTCCCTGTACGTTCTGTACCTGGGTCTGCCCATCCTGATGAAAAATCCGACCGAAAAATCACTGCCCTACATCGCCGTGGCCGCTGTGGTCGGCATTATCGGCAGCGTGCTGATCAGCGCCTTCAGTGCCATGCTGATGCCTTCTCCGGTGTCACGCCTGCACGGCACTGGCGACATCAACATCAGCACCCCCAAGGGCGATGTCCGGATCTCTGCCAATCCGGTTGTGCCAAGCCAACCAACGGCCAACGGTGATGCCAGCATGACCATCAAGACCCCGGATGGCGAGGTCAAGATCGACATGAAAAACATGGAAGAGTTTGCCAAACGCATGGAAGCCATGGCCGCCGCCCAGGAAGCCAAAAAGTAAGCTCTGACAAACCGGTGATCAGGCCTGCGGTCTTCCGGCAACCCGACCGTCCGACGACAATCGCACCATGCTCACCGACCCTTGGACAAGCTCTTTGCTGCTGGCTAGCGCGGCCTTTGCCGCAGGCATACTCAACGCCGTTGCCGGGGGTGGCAGTTTTTTGACCTTGCCGGCACTGGTATTCACCGGTGTGCCGCCGATCATGGCCAACGCCACCAGTGCGCTGGCGGTCAGCCCCGGCTACTTGGGCAGCACGCTGGGCTTTCGCGCCGAGCTACGCCAACTGCCCCTGTTGCGCCTGAAGCGCGAGATGGCGATTGCCGCTTTTGGCGGTCTGCTCGGTGCACTGCTGTTGCTGGTCACTCCGGCCAGAGTTTTTTCTGGCATCGTGCCCTGGCTTTTGCTGTTTGCCACGCTGCTGTTTGCCCTGGGACCCGTCATAGCGCGGCGCGCATCGGGTACCGGCGCTGGGGCGAGGGCACTGGATCGGTGGCGCGAACCTGGCCTGCTGCTGACTGCCATTTACGGTGGTTATTTCAACGGCGGCCTGGGCATTTTGCTGATGGCGCTGTATGCGGCCACGGGTGAGTCGCACATCAACACCGCCAACGCCCTGAAAAACCTGAATTCACTGATCCTGTCCTGGCTGTCGGTGGCCGCCTTTGTGGTGGCTGGTGCCATCGCCTGGCGCGAAGGTCTGCTGATGATGGTGGCGGCCACGCTGGGCGGATTTCTGGGCGCACGCTGGTCCAAACGTCTGCCCGTGCAGTGGATTCGAATCGGCATCATCAGCACCGGACTGGTGATGAGTGCGCTGTTTTTTGTTCGCTGAAAAGACGGGCAGGCAGCATTGGGACAGATCAGATAGCGTGAGCATCATGGACACTCAAAACCCGCATTTTGAGATATTGAACCAGCTGCAAACGGGTATCGTGGTGCATGCACCTGACACCCAGGTGGTTTTCAGCAATGCGCGCGCTTGCGAATTGCTTGGGCTTTCAGTAGATCAGATGCGTGGCAAGACCGCGATGGACCCGGTCTGGCACTTTGTGACCGAGGATGGGCACCCCCTACCGCCGTCAGACTACCCAGTCAACCGCGCCATTTCTTCGGGTCAGCCGACCAGGGCGATGGTGCTGGGCATCCATGCCAGCGTACATCGGCAAACGGTCTGGGTGCTGGCCAGCGCCGCACCCAAACATGATGCGGCCGGCACCTTGACCCAGGTGGTGGTTGATTTTTATGATGTCACAGCGCGCAAACTGACCGAGGACAAAGGCCGCGCCCACGAAGCGTTCACCACCGCAGTGCTGGACTCGCTGACAGAACACATCGCCGTCATCGACAAGAGTGGCACCATCATGGCCGTCAACGAGGCTTGGCGGCGCTTTGCCCGGAGCAATGGGGCACCCGAGTCGCTGCAATCATCCATTGGCATGAGTTACTTTTGCAGCTGTGTTGCACCGGCTGAAGCATCCGCCGCAGCTGACGAGCCCGACTGTTTCGCCGGTGTTCGCGCCGTGCTGTCTGGCGTGCTGGACGATTTCACCGTGGACTACCCTTGTCATTCACCCTCCGAGAAGCGCTGGTTTCGCATGAGTGTCACACCACTCACCGGTGAGCACGGTGGGGCGGTGGTGAGTCACCTCAATATCACCGAACAGCGAAATTCCGAGGAGCAAGCGCGGTGCAACATGCAGTTGCTGCATGAGTCGATTGAAGCTATTGACGAGGCTTTTGTGATTTTCGATGCCGATGAACGACTGGTTTACTGCAATGAAAAATACCGCCAGCTTTACCCCCAGCTCAGCCACCTGATTGTTCCCGGAATCCAATTTGAGGATCTGATCCGCCGTGGTGCCACTATCGGCTTCTATCAGGAGTCTGTCGGCCGGGTTGAAGAATGGGTCCAGGAGCGGCTGGCCGCCTACCGCTCAGGCAACCAGACGCGTGTTCAACACATCGCCAGCGGACGCGTGGTGCGGGCGGTCGAGCGCAAGATGGCCGATGGCCACACGGTGGGTTTTCGCATCGACATCACCGAACTGGTCAAAGCCACTGAAGCGGCGGTGGCCGCATCACGCGCCAAGGGGCAGTTTCTGGCCAACATGAGCCACGAAATCCGTACCCCGATGAACGCCATCCTGGGCATGCTCAAGTTGCTGCAAAACACCGCCCTGTCGCGGCAGCAACTGGACTACACCGACAAAGCCGAGAGTGCGGCCAAGTCGCTGCTGGGCCTGATCAATGATGTGCTGGATTTCTCCAAGGTCGAGGCCGGCAAGATGGATCTGGACATCCACCCGTTCCGGATCGACCGTCTGATGCGCGACCTGTCGGTGCTGCTGGCGGCCAGCGTAGCCGGCAAACACCTCGACGTGCTGTTCAACATCGACCCACAATTGCCTGAAGTGGTCCTGGGCGACCCCATGCGGCTGCGCCAAGTGTTGATCAACCTGGGCAGCAACGCCGTCAAGTTCACCGCCACCGGACAGGTGGTGGTTGCGGTTCGCCTGCAATCGCTCCAAGACGATCTGGCCAGCATCGAATTCAGCGTCACCGACACCGGCATTGGCATCGCACCCAACCACCAAGGCCGCATTTTTGACGGATTTTCCCAGGCTGAAACATCGACCACTCGCAAGTTTGGTGGTACCGGACTGGGTCTGGCCATCTCTCAGCGGCTGGTTCGACTGATGGGCGGCGAGTTGGGTCTGTACAGCAAACCGGGGCAGGGCAGCAGTTTTGCCTTTGTGCTACAGCTGACCAGCGTCACCGACACAGCAACTGAGCTACAGGTGGCACCACGCCCAAGCGAATCCGTGCGCTCAGTGCTGGTGGTTGATGACAACCCGGTGGCCGCTGACCTGACCCTAAGGATGATCAGGTCCTGGGGCTGGCCGTGCGAGTGGGCCAGTAGCGGCGCGCAAGCACTGGTGATCCTTGAACAGCGAAGCGGCCAGGGTACTCCCATCGAGGTGATTTATCTGGATTGCCAGATGCCAGACATGGATGGCTGGGAAACCGCGCATCGTGTGCGCCAGCGCGAGCCCGGCACGCACGCGGTCAAACCGGTGATCGTGATGCTAAGTGCCCACGGCCGGGAGTCACTGGCGCAGCGCACTCAGCAGGAACAGGAACGAATCGATAGCTTTCTGGTACGGCCGGTAACTGCCTCGATGCTGTTTGATGCCACAGTGGAATCACAACTCAGCCACACCCAGGATGTCCAAAAACCCAAAGCAGGTGGCCGGCGACTGGACAAATTGCGGCTGCTGGTGGTGGAAGACAACCTGATCAACCAGCAAGTGGCCGAAGAACTGCTGATGGCTGAGGGTGCTCTGGTGTCGCTGGCGGCCAACGGCAAGCTCGGCGTGGAGGCGGTGGCCGCCGCTCAACCCCAGTTTGATGCGGTGTTGATGGATATCCAGATGCCGGTCATGGACGGCTATGCGGCCACCAAAGTCATCCGCCAGGAATTGGGGTTGACCCAATTGCCCATCATCGCCATGACGGCCAATGCGCTAGCCAGCGACCGGCTCGAATGTCTGTCAGCCGGCATGAATGAGCACGTTGGCAAGCCTTTTGACATCAGCCATCTGGTATCGGTGATTGCCCGGATGCTCAATGGCAACCAGGCCCATTGACCCCCTCATGCTCCTCCTTGGTTGACCACCACGACAAACTTCACCAAGCTAAACGCATTTTGCACAGTGCCTAGGGGAACGGCAAAACCGACTTTGACACTGTCAAACAACTCGCCCCGCGGAAAGCTGCATGGGGTGCTGCGTGCGGCCTGGACCGCAGCGAGCCAGGCATTGCAGCCACTGGACTGACCCTGGCTCTGGCTCAAGTCCTGCCGATAATCACACCATGACACAAACTGCCCCTCTGAGTTTCAACACCCTGCCCATGAATCCGGCCACGCTGGACAACCTGACGCAGCTTGGTTACCTGAGCATGACACCGATTCAGGCCTTGGGCCTGCCGACCGCGCTGGCTGGCACCGACCTGATTGCCCAGGCCGAGACCGGCAGCGGCAAAACCGCAGCTTTTGGCCTGGCCCTGCTGGAGCGGCTAAACCCGCGCCGTTTTGCCGTACAGGCGCTGGTGCTGTGCCCCACACGAGAGCTGGCTGACCAGGTTACCGTGGAAATCCGCCGCCTGGCGCGCGCCATGGACAACATCAAGGTGGTGACGTTATGCGGCGGTGTGGCCTTGCGCGGCCAACGCGCTTCACTTGAAAACGGTGCCCACATCGTGGTCGGCACCCCTGGGCGCGTGATGGATCACCTGGCGCGCGGCTACCTGTCGCTGGAAGCCCTCAACACCCTGGTGCTCGATGAGGCTGACCGCATGCTCGACATGGGCTTTTTTGACGACATTGCCACAGTCACCCAACAATGCCCGCCCGAGCGGCAAACGCTGCTGTTTTCGGCCACCTACCCCGAGGGCATCGAGAAACTGGCCAGGCAGTTCATGCGCCAACCGGTGCAGATCAAGGTGGAGGCCGCCTCAGCCCAAAGCCTGATTGAACAGCGTTTTTATGAGGTGACCCGGCCCACCCGCTTTGAGACGGTGGCCAGGTTGCTGAACCACTTTCGCCCTGTCAGCACCTTGGCGTTTTGCAACACCAAGCAGCAATGCAAGGATTTGGTGGTTTACTTGCAACAACAAGGGTTTAGCGCGCTGGCGTTGTACGGCGAACTGGAGCAACGCGAACGCGACCAGGTGCTGGCGCAGTTTGCCAACCGCAGCACCTCCATTCTGGTGGCTACCGACGTGGCCTCGCGCGGCATTGACATCAAGGAGCTTGAAGCCGTCATCAATGTGGACATCACGCCCGACCCCGAGGTGCATGTGCACCGCATTGGCCGTACCGGGCGCGCTGGTGAGACCGGTCTGGCACTGAGCCTGGCGGCGATGTACGAGATGGGTGCGGTGGGCAAGATCGAGCAATACCAAAAGCTTGAATCCAGCTGGCACAAGCTCAACGAACTGATGCCCACCGGCTCCGGGCCCTTGCTACCTCCCATGGTGACGCTACAAATTTTGGGGGGTCGGAAAGAAAAAATCCGCCCCGGTGATGTGCTGGGCGCGCTCACGGCCGATGCCGGTTACAGCCGTGAGCAGATCGGCAAGATCAATGTCACCGAGTTCACCACCTTTGTGGCGGTGCAGCGTGACATTGCTCAGGCCGCGATGCAAAAACTCAATGCGGGCAAGGTCAAGGGCAAAAGCGTCAAGGTCAGGCTGATCTGATGCCAGTCCTACACGGTGTCAGGTAAGTTCTGACACCAGATCGGGCCAAATGCCGACTTCAGCTTTTAATGGCTTGGGGATACAGTTCATTTCAACGTTTTGCACTTCGCCTAACGTGTTTGACACAGCAGGAGCCCGCCATGACAACCACCCTTGAATCCCTCAATCCGTTCAGTCTGATGATGGAGCCAGAGCGTGTGCTGCGCACCATGGAGCATTCGCAACAACTGCGCAGCTTGCGCCGTCACAAATTGCGTCCGCTGGACAAGCCGTTGATTCCCTATACCTCGGAGGCTTTGGCCAGTCGCGCAGCCTATGACGCGATGATCGACGCACAGGAGATGGACAGTCAGCCCGACTATCTGCTCAATTGAGCGTGTTCAAAACGGCCAGCCAGTGTCGTCATCGATGATGGTGCGAACTGCGGTCAAACGCACCACACCGACGGCAAATTCAGCCCCCACCGGGTCGGTCACGTCCAGATAAAAAAACTCGTCCGGCTCAGCGTACCTGTCGCCCATGATCTCCACCGGGATTGCCACCTGTGATTCACCCGGGTACATCACCACTGTGCCGCTGATCGCCAGGTAGTCCTGGCCTGCCAGGGCCGTGCCGTTGCGCGTGGCGTAGCGGACACTGATCCAGTCCAGTGGATTCGCACGAACCCCGTTGAATTGCAGCAAAAAATAGGCAAGACTGGTGCCGCTGTCGTCTTCCAGCACCTGCTTTTGAACCTGTGATGCCGCGGTGGGTGCGTTGGGGTACTGGGCACGCAAGCTCTGGTCAATCCACTGCTGGTAGTAACTCACCCGTTGCCAGGCTGAAATTTCGCCGTAGCTGCTGTTGACCTGATCGTCAATATCAGGGTGCGCCCTGGCCGTACTCAAACTGGCGGAGTAACTTGCCACGCCGGCCACCTTGCCATCCAGAAACGCCGGCCCGCCACTGTCGCCCGACGTGATCAAACCTTCATGCTGGCCCAATCCGGTGTCCGACACGTTCATCAAACGACCCAGCGCATCGCGGGTAGTGGTGCCATTGTCAAAGTCGGCCACCAGTTGTGAGTCTGCTGCAGGGTACCAGCCCATGGAGGCACCCAGGATCTGTTTCAGATCGGCGGCATCAACATCGAAACGGTTGTTGGCCCACTGTCGCAGGGGCGCACCGCTGTAGCTTTCCAGGTCACCTGTGGCGCCTGTACCCGGCACCCCGTAGCCTACCAGCGTCAGTGTTTGCCCAATTTCATTGTTGGCACGGTACAACTCGTAGCGCTCAGCCGTCAATGGTGCGCTGCCCGAAAGCCAGACCAGCGCCAGATCATGGTTGTTGTTGACAGCTTCATAGTCGGGCATGACGCTGACCTGGCCGCTGGTCACGGTTTGCGTCCCGGTGGTGGTTTCAAACATCACGTTGGCCGAGGTGCTGCCATGCGAGAACAGATGCGCCGCCGTCAGTACGGCCGCGCCGTCATAAAGCAGGATGCCGCTGCCATAAAAGCCGGAGACCGAAACCCGGACCACCCCGTCAAAGCCCATGCCCGCCACCGCCCGGTTGCGCAGGTCGGTGTAAGCGGTGACAGTGCTGACCATGAGCCATTACCCTAGGTGTGCCCCAAGGCGTCCACCCACTGCAACTGTCGTGGTAAGCAAACATTCGCCAGATCGTAGTTGACCTGAGCGAATACGCGGGCTGCGGCTCCCAAGCGCGTGCGCGCAGGTGCGTCGTCCAGCAAGGCGCACACCTCGTTAGTTAGCGCCTTGGCATCAAAAAAATCAACCAGGCGTCCGGTCTGATCCTGCATCACCGCTTCGCGCAGCGGTGGTGTGTCGCTTGCCACAATGGCGCAACCTGCGCTCATGGCCTCCAGCAGGCTCCAGCTCAGCACAAACGGATAGGTCAGGTACACATGGACACGAGACAACTGCAATAAGGGAATGAAATGCTGGTACGCAATGTGGCCCAAAAAATGCACCCGCGCCCAATCAGCGTCGCTGATTTGCGCACGTACTTCATCGACAAACAGGTCCTTCCAGTTGCCACCACCAGCCGGGCGCGCACCATAACTGACATCGTTGCCCCCCACAATCAGCACCCGAGCTTTCGGGCGACGACGCAGCAGCTCGGGCAACGCGCGCATGAAAATGTGGTAGCCGCGGTACGGCTCCAGATTGCGGTTGACAAAAGTCACCACCTCGTCCCGTCGCGACAATGTCACCCGATCCCCCAGACGCAAGCTGACATCAGGGTTGGGGGCCACTGCATTTGTGTCAATGCCGTCGTGAATCACCGCAATGCGGCTGCGAAACGGTTCAGGAAACGTGCTGGCCTGCCAATGTGTGGGCGACAGGCCAGCATCGGCCACATCAAAATGCAGCAGGTTGTTGAGGTTTTTCAGGCGAATGCGACACGCTTCGCCCGCGTCGGCGGGTCCAAACTCGGCATCGAAACCCACATCAACGCCATGTGCATGGTAAAAAAACTCACAGTAAATTCCCAGCCGGGCAGCCGGCCACACCTCTTTGAGAAACAGGCTTTCGCCCCAGCCTGGATGCGCAATGATCACATCGGGGCGCAGTCCCTGTTGCTGCAGTTGCAGCGCGGCCCTGAAGCAGGCCTCGGCACGGATCGTCTTGGTTTCAAAGTCAGTCAACCAGGGATGTATGCCGGCGGTGCTGCCGCGACTGGCCGTGTAAGGCAACAACCTGACTCCCTGCCAGTCGCTGGACTCACTCTGGCGCATCGTCATGGCCGCCACCGTGTGCCCCTGCCGGACCAAAGCAGGGGCCAGGAACTTGAACTGACCCGGAAAATTTTGGTGGACAAACAGGATATTCATGGACGTGCCCTGATGATAAGCGCAGGTTTCAGTGCAGTATCACCGGCTTGTTGACAGCCGAGGCACTCTCATGCACCCACTGCGGCCAGACATCGCTGGACCAGTCTGCTTTTTGCCACGCTTGATGAACCATGCCAAGCCATTGGCGCAGGGCCCGGGCGTCGAGCTCCATGGTGGCGCATTGATCATCGGCACCTCGAAAGCCCAGGCTGATTTTGTCTCTGGATTTACCGATGTCCACCGCGATCGCGAGCCATTGTGCGCTGCCCTGCATCGTCTGCACAGGTGCCTGCGGAACAAGGTCGGCCTTGGCGCGCTGTTGCTCAAAGCCATGCACCAACTCCGCCATGATAGGGTCACTGGTTTGACGATCCAGCCAGCTCAGCAGGGTTGGCAGCATCACCGCCAGCATGCGGCGACTGAGCCATATCACCACCGTGGCACCCCGACCATCATGGGCAGACAGGCGTAGGCGATCCTGTTGTGCATCAAACTGCGTGGTCACGGTCTGTAGCAGCATCGGCCAAAAATCCTGTGGTCAGCGCGCTTTGATAGCCAGCCAGGGCGACGCGGTGGTGAGTGTCTCGTCAAACTTGTGCTGAACCCCACCGTAGAGACCCACGATGCGTTTCACGTAGGCGCGGGTTTCCGGGAAAGGCGGCACGCCCTTGTGCTGGTCCACCCGGCCCTCGCCAGCGTTGTAGGCGGCCAGCACATAGGGCACATTGCCACGGTAATACGATAGCAGCCAGCGCAAGTAGCGCATGCCACCGCGCATGTTTTGGGTTGCATCAAAGGCGTTGCGAACATTGAATCGTTCAGCCGTGTCAGGAATGAGCTGCATCAGGCCGGTGGCGGCTTTGGGCGATTGCGCATCGGTTTGAAAGTTGGACTCCACAGCAATCACCGACAGCACCAGCCGGGGGTCCAGCGAATACCAGGCGCTCAGGGTGGTGGCGACCGGCACGATCCAGCGCTTGGCAGGTGGCATTCTCAGCAGATACAGATCGATGCCAGGGCTCGTGTTGGCAGCAAGGTTCAGGTCAATACCATTGAAAATCGCCACTATCGCAGGCCCTTTTTCTGGCAGTTGGTCATGGTTGACGCAGGCTGGCAACTCGGTTGACATCAGTTGGATGTTTTCGAGCATCTGCTGGGCCTGGGCATGACCCAGGGCGGATGCCACTGAAAACAGCGATGCCGCATGGGCCCGATTTTCGGGGACGCCCTGGCCGAAGGCATACAGCATGCCCAGGCGATATTGGCCTTCGGCACTGCCCCAGCGCGATGCCTGGCAGTACAGCACCGCAGTTCGCCAGGCAGCGTCCGGCGTTGCAGGCGCAGATTCAATGTCGCTGGCCTGCTGCAACACTTGACGCACCGCTGGCGGCGCGTCCTCCAGCACGGCGCTGGAAGTTGGTCCAGGCAAACTGCCTTGCGCCAGGGCCGGGTTGGCCAGGCTCACTACAGCGCCCAGCACGGGGGCCAGGATGAGACCCGCTCGCCGACACAAATCCGTGTTCACTGGATGCCCGGCCCGGTGGCCCCGTCAAAGCCCAGGGAAGTCAGCAGGGGCAGGTCGTCGCGGCTTTGCACGCCGAGCGCCACCACGGTGATGCCAATCGAATGCGCCACCTTGCACAAGCCTTTGAGGAACTCCTGGTTGCCAGGGTTGTCGGCCAGACCACGGATATAGCTTGGATGCACCTTGATGTAGTCCAGCCCAAGATCGGCGAGTTTGTCGCTTTCGGCAAAGCGCTGGCCAAAGTACTCCACACCCACGCGGCAACCCAGAACCTTCAGGTTGCGTGCCAGATCACAGAAGGCATCAAACTGCCGGAATACACCGTACTCGGGCACCTCAAACAGCAGGCGTTTGCAGACCTCGGGGTAGGCCTTGAGCAGTTGGGTCAGCTCGTTCCTGAAGTGGAAGTCGGCAATGGTCTCGGCCGAGAGATTGACAGCGATGTCGCCGGCAATGGTTTGCAGGCGTTCGATGGCCAGTTTCACCACGCCCAGATCAATCGGCGCGGTCAGGTTGAGTTGTGCCGCCATCGGCATGAAGTCACCCGCTGACATCAGGGTGCCTGCCGCATCGGTTTGCAGGCGGATCACGCCTTCATTGTGCAGGGCGCTGGTGCCATCACCCGACATGACCGGGAAGAAGCTCAGTGCCAGACGCCCGCCGCTGACTGCCTCGGTCAGCAGGGTTCGCCATTGTTCGGCAGGCACCGGCACCTTGGCGTTGCCATCTTCCACCGCGTGCCACGCATTGGGCCCCTTGCTGGCGGCCTGCGCCAGCGCTTCATCCACACTGGCCAGCAAGCCCCCGATGTTCTGATCATGGTGGTAGCGCACAGCACTGACGTGGAACAGCTCGGGTACCCGGTCGGCCCACTTGGGCAATACGTTCTGTGTCAGCTTCTCATGGATGTCTTCAGCCGCCTCGTGGGCAGTCTCAAAGCTGGGGCAGACGATGGCAAATTCGGCACCCTTGACACGTCCGGCCCGCTGGCCGATGCGTCCGTTGCCACTGTTGTAAAGCTCGGTACCCACATCCTTGAGCAATGCATCGGTCTGCTGATGCCCAAGATGGGCGTTGAGTTCAGTGAGGTCGAGCAATCGCACCATCACCAGGCTGCCGCTGGAGCCAAACTGGTCACCTTGAACGGCTTCACGCAAATGTGACATGAAGTATTCCCGGCTTGAGAGCCCTGTGACGGCATCGCGGTTGACTTTTTTGCGCAAGGCATCGAGCCGTGCGGCTTCTTCGTTGAACATGGTCTTCAGGCGCCCCACCATGTCATTCATGGCACTGGCAACGCTTTTGAGCTCAGGGGTGCGTGGCACCTTGATGGTGACAAAACGACGTTCGGTGATGGCGTGAGCCTGGTCCACCACCTCGGACAAGGGGCGCGTGATGATGCGAATGAGCTGGGTGCCCACGATCCCGGTGATCACGCTACCCACGACAAACCACAACAGCAGTTCAAGCATGCCGTCCCATAGGCTTTTGTAAGCGTAAACGTCCTGGCTGGCCAGGGTAAGGGTGCCGTACTGGATCCAGCCATCCTGAATGAGTGCTTGGCCGGGCTCAGCATGGATCGGGATCAGTTTGACAAACCAGGCGGGTGCACCCAGCTCATGGCTGGTGGCGATCTTTTCCACCAGGGTTTTGCCAGTCGGTGAGACGACGCGGATAAAACGGTAGTGGCCGGCATCGAATTGCGCTGCCAACTGCAACTCGACGGTAACTTCGTCCTTGGGCAACTGGGTCAGTGACAGGGCCAGCGAGGTGGCGTTGTCGATGTTCTTGACCTGAAGTTGCTGCTCCAGGTAGTGGCGTGCCGACAACACGCTGACCACCATGCTGACACCAAAGGCCAGCGTCATGACCAGTGCAATGGCAATCCAGAGTTGTTTGATGAGGGACATAGTGGGCTCAGTGGGTGATGAAATGGAATATGGGGCAAGCGTCGCTCACAGCCCGTCCTGGTGCATACGCTCCAGCACATCGCGCCAGCGTGACAAACGGGCCGTGGGGTCAGCCGTGGAGGTGGTGGCCGCGCCTGACCACAAGCCTTCGCTGTTAAAACTGAAGACCGGCGCCAGGTCCGGACGTTGTGAGGCTTTGCGGACGCTGGTGATCATGTTGTCAAGAATCATGGGCTCCTCGGTGGGTTGGGGGTAAAACCCCAGCACCATGTGGGCCACCGTTGCGCCACCTGCTTTGGCACGAACATAAATGAGCCGCAGGTTCTGGTTGTTGACCCCCAGCATCAGCAATGTCATGTACTTAGAAATTGCAAAGTCCTCGCAATCACCCGTGGCGCGGCCGATGGTTTCCAGGGGCGTTGACCAGTAGTCTTCCTGCTGCCAGATGGTTTGGTCGGAGTCGTACAGAATGCGCCGATTGAAAAAGGTGTTGACCTTGTTGAGCTTGTCCACATCAGGCAGGCTGCGGGCTTCTTCCATCATCTTGCGCCAGGCCACAACGGTTTCGCTAGCAGCAGCACCATAACGTTGCAGGGCCAGCGCCTGCACCTTGTCAAGATCCGGAGCAGCCAAGCTAATGGTCAGAGCCAGAAGCGCCAGCAGCAGGCCAAAAACTCGCCTGATCGCCTTCAAATGGGCACCATGGGTGTTGGCATCATGTGGTTGCATGGTACTAAAGGGTAAGCAAATAGCAGAAAAACTGCTTGTTGTTTTTGCGCTTTACTAAATATTTGGTAAAAAATTGTAATCACGTTACAGTATCAGGTATTCTGAAATTTGGAGGGCTTTTTGATTTATAAAACGCTAGCATCTTGCGCTAAAAAGACGTACTGTACCGCCTCCTAGACCAAAGCACCGGGTTGCCAAACTGGCGGCTTCACGATGAGTTCATCTGTTCACTCAAGCTTTGTTTTGTGGCTGCTGTGTGCGCTGCCGTACAGACAGACGGGTCAACCCGGTAAAGCATGGCTTAGCGCTTTTACTCTAAGGAACATCATGAACTTAAAAATGAAAAAAACAACTTTGGCCGCTACTTTGATCGCCTGCTTTGGTGCATCCGCTGTAGCGCAATCTCTGCCTGAGCCCATGGTCAGTGCGGCCCGAAGGGCGGTCACCAGCAACCCTGATGTGCAGGCGCGCTGGAACGGATTCAAGGCTGCCGATAACGAGCGCGAAGTCGTGCGGGGCGGTTTTTTCCCACAGCTTGATATCACCAGCAATATTGGTCGTGAAAGCCGTGTGGCTCCAGCGGCAGATTACGGCAGCTACAACTACAACGCCACCCAACTGACCTTGAACCAGATGCTGTTCGATGGCTTTTTTACCTCCAGCGAGAGCAAACGATTGGGTCTTGCCAAGCTGACCCGCTATTACGAACTGCTTGAAATCGCCGAGACGGCTGCCCTCGAAGCTGTGCGCGCCTATATTGACGTGTTGCGTTACCGTGAACTGGTCGACGCGGCGACGCAAAATTATGTGGAGCACAAACAATCGGCTTTGCTGGTGGAGGAGCGTTCCAAGTCTGGTGTTGGCCGTGGTGTTGACGTGGAGCAGGCCAACGGTCGCCTGGCGCTGGCAGAGTACAACCTTTTGGTGGAACTGACCAACCTGCACGATGTGAGCGCCCGGTATTTGCGGGTGGTTGGGGACAAGCCACCGGCGAGCTTGCCAACACTGGCAGAAGACTTCAAGCTTGGCACCATGCCTGCGTCTGCCGATGTATTGATGCGTGAGGGCCTTCAAGGCAGCCCGACCCTCAACGCGGCCGTCGAAAACGCACTGTCTTACAAGCTTGCTATTGAGTCACGCAAAGCCTCGTACATGCCGCGTGTGGATCTGCGCGCCTATCAGGCCCATGAGAGCAACACCAGCGGCGTGATCGGAACCACCCGTAACAACGGTATTGAACTGCTTCTGAGCTACAACCTGTACCGTGGTGGTGCCGACAAGGCGCGCCAACGTCAGGCGGTAGACTTGAGTGAACAGGCCCGCGACCTGCAGGCCCGGGCTTGTAGAGATGTTCGGCAAACCTTGTCGATCGCCTACAGCGACGTACAAAGCCTTGCTTCGCAAATGGCCTATCAGGATGCGCACCGGCTTTCTACAGAAAAATCGCTTCAGGCCTATCGTCAACAATTTGAACTAGGACAAAGAACCCTGCTTGACGTGCTGGACAGCCAGAACGAGTTTTTTGAGGCTACCCGCTCTTATATCAACTCGCGCCACAACCAGGCCCTCGCTCAGGCACGCACTCTGGCGGGTATGGGGCGCTTGGTCGCCGCTATGGGCGTGACGCGTGAAGACGTTCCCAGTGCCAAAGATGCCGGGCAAGAGCGCGACAAGATTGATCCGGCCGACATGTGTCCGATGGAAGACGTAGTGGTTGACAGCATTGAAAAAATCAAGGCCGAGACGGTGTTGCCCCCACGGGTACTGAGGGTTGTGGCTCCGGCAAGCCCTGTGGCCAATGCGCCGGCGGCCTTGACCCCGGCAACTGCCATCACGACTGTGCCAGCCAAACCCATTGCCAAGCCATTGGCAACGGCACCAGTTGTTACAACGGCAGCCTCTGTCGCGACAGCGGTAGCTGCTGCACCTGTGTCGGTAGCTGTCGTGCCTGTGGCTGTGCCCGCGCCGCCAAAAGCCGTCGTAGCTCAAGCAGTACCGGTCGCGCCAGCGGCTCCGGTTGCTCTGGCCGCACCAACCGTCCCGGCTGTCATGGCAACTGCTGAAGTTCCTGTAGCTCCTGTAGCTCCTGTAGCTCCTGTAGCTCGTGTAGCTCCCGCTTCCCCCGTACCCAACGCAGCCTCCCCGACACCCAAGGTGGAGGTGGCACCCGTTGTGCCTGAAGCGGCACTAGCGGCTCCCGTTGCCCCGATTGTTGTAGCGGCTCCTGTGGCGGCAGCACCGGTAGCAGTCGTTGCTGTAGCCGCCGCTCTAGTGTCCCCGCCACCTGCACCATCGGCTCAGGTGGCCATGGCGGCTCCTGCGGCCACCAAGGTCCGGCTTGCGGCAGATACTTTGTTCGATTTCAACAAGTCAGAGTTCAAGCCTGGCGCACAGGCCGGACTCGATGAGTTGGCGGCACGATTCAAGGGACTCCAGGTAGATGTGGTGATCGACACCGATACCACGGATACGCTGAGCAGTGCAGAATACAAGCTCAAATTGGCTGAAACCCGCGCCGAAGCGGTCAAGGCGTATCTGCAGAGCAAGGGCGTGGATGTCAAGCGGGTTCGCACCGTTGGTAAAGGGGACGTGATGGGCATCGCCATCGGCAATCGCCTGGACTTGGCACTGGCGGCCCCCGCTGCACAGTGAGTTGCGTTATGTTAGGTGCCTGCCCGGGCGCGCATCGTGCGCGTCGGCAGCGATAGGTGTTTCGTCTCACATCATGTCTAAAGTCAATAAACTGGCCAGCACCTTGGGCGGTTCTGTCGACGAGACAGAGGCCAGCTTTTATGAAGCTATGCAAAACTCCGATATCGACAAGATGATGGCCTGCTGGGCCGATGAGGATGAGGTTTTTTGCATTCACCCGGGTGGCCCACGTCTGGTTGGACTGGGGGCTATTCGCGCTGCGTTTGATGCGATGTTCAGCAGCAGCAGTTTGCGCATCCAGCCCGAGGCGGTTCGCAAACTTGACAGCATGGCCTGCGCGGTGCACAGCGTTCGCGAACGCATCGATATTCTCACCAACGAGGGTCCGGTGGCGGCTTTTGTGCTGGCCACCAACGTCTATTTCAAGACCGCCCAAGGCTGGCGTTTGGTGGCTCATCACACCAGTCCAGGTGCCATGCACGATTCGCAAGATGTCAGTGAAGCAGCCCAGGTACTACACTAAATTGGCCTTTCTCCCTTGTCAATAAAGCGCAGACAGCTATGAATTATGTAGCACCTGGCTGGCTGCAAGGCGGCCATGCGCAAACCATCTGGCCAGCGCTGTATGGTCGGCACGCGCACCAGGCTTTTCGGCAGTTGGGCAAACGCTATCAGCGTGAACGCTGGCGCACACCGGACAGTGACTTTATCGACCTGGACTGGTGCCCACAGTTACCTACAGATACTTTGCTGGTGTTGTTCCACGGGCTCGAGGGCTCATCTCGCAGCCACTACGCGCTGGCCTTTGCCGAATTTGCACAGGCCCAGAACTGGGGATTTGTGGTGCCACACTTTCGCGGTTGTAGCGGCGAGATCAACCTGGCACCCAGAGCCTACCATTCGGGCGACTTCGAAGAGATCGCCTGGGTGCTTGAACGACTGCGCCAGCGGCACCGTGGCCCGATGCTGGCCGTTGGCGTTTCTCTGGGTGGCAACGCCTTGCTGCGCTGGGCCGAAGAAATGGGCAGCCAGGCGGCATGGGTGCTTACCGCTTTGGCCAGCATCTCGGCTCCGCTGGACCTCAGCGCCAGCGGCCAGGCCATGGGGCGCGGTTTTAACCGGCAGGTCTATACCCGCATGTTCATGGGCAGCATGAAACCCAAGGCGATCCGCAAACTGGATCAGCATCCGGGGCTGTTTAGTGTCGAGGACCTGCATGCGGCACGCGATCTGTACGACTTTGACAACGTGTTTACCGCCCCCCTGCATGGATTCAAAAACACGCAGGACTACTGGCAACGTGCATCGGCACAGCCTGGGCTGGCGCAAATTCAGCTACCCTCCTTATTGGTCAATGCGCTGAACGATCCCTTTGTGCCCGCAAGCAGCCTGCCACAAGCCTCGCAGGTGGGCCGCCATGTGACACTCTGGCAGCCGCAGCACGGTGGGCATGCGGGTTTTGCTGCGGGTTGGCCGCCTTCCCATTTGCGTAGTTTGCCAGAGGCGGTGGGTGGGTGGCTGCGCTCACACCTGTCGTCTTGGCAAACTACAGCATCAATCAAAGGTGGTTCCCATGGATGAAATCGTCAAACAGGCCATGGCCAAATGGCCAAATGTGCCTGATTGCTACGGCTGGCTGGGGCTGGACGCGCGCGGCAACTGGTACATGCGCGATGCCCGTGCGCAGGCGCTGGGCCTGTTTGCCAGTGGCGTGCCAGGCTGCAAAGGCTCGCTGCTGCGGCACGACAAGCTGATTGAGTTCATTGGTCGCAACTACATGGCCGATGCACAGGGACAATGGTTTTTTCAGAACGGCCCGCAGCGCGTGTTCGTGGAACTGGAGGCCACGCCATGGATCTGGCGCATCCAGCCGGACCTGGGCGTGTGCGATCATCTTGGACACCATGCCGCTGTGACTGGCGCGCAGGTCGATGAGCGGGGCCACTTGTACCTGCAAACTGATCGCGGATTTGGCCTGGTACACACGCAGGATGTCGGCCTGGCGGCTGAAGCGATAGAGCAGGGCTTGTGGCTGCTACAGGAGGTTGTCGAGGCCAGCCTGACGGGCCATCACGGCTATCATAAAAGCCCTCAGTCGCTACAACAAACATAGCTGCTAGCGCTTGTGCAGTAAGCGCTGTAGCCATATTTCAATGCAATCTTGTGCTACTTGGCGGCAGACGCGGCGGCCCCGGGTTCTGGTGCTCCCGCAGGGGCCTTGGGTTCGTCAAATTTGGCGCCGCCTGCATTCGCCATATAGACCACAGCACGACCAACCTCGTAGTCGGAAAAAGCACCACCGCCCTGTGGTGTCATGCTGTTCTTGCCTTTCAGTGCTGAATTCAGCAATGCGTCATAGCCTGTTTTCAGGCGTGGGCCCCAGGTGCCGGTGTCACCAAGCTTCGGCGCACCCAGCATGCCTGCGGCATGGCAGGTGGTGCACTGTGCCTTGTAGACCTCTTCACCGGTTCGGAGCTCCTGTTTTGTCTGCCCTAGTGACACATGCCCCACTTTTTGAATCCTGGCAGTCACCGCCTCTTCGGCCATTGATGCCGATCCGGCACCGCTGTCATGCGATCTGAATGAGCCCACCAAACCCAGTACGACTGCCAGCGGCAGGCCGAGCAACACAGCAACCGTCAATACCTTTTTCGTCAAACTCTGCGTTGGTGCGGCAGGCGCATCGTGATGGTGGTTGTCGCTCATAGTGATCTTCCGTGGGTGAAATGGGTTGTTCTGAAAAGGCTTGAGTATAAAAGCCTGGCGGAGTAAACCCCCTACAATCCAACCTGTGCCAACAAGATGCGGCTGTAGCTCAGTGGATAGAGTATTGGCCTCCGAAGCTTATAGTCATTCGGGTGGCATGCGATAATTTGACTATAAGTCTCTTTTACAGTTGCGGCTGTAGCTCAGTGGATAGAGTATCGGCCTCCGAAGCCGAGGGCCGTGGGTTCGATCCCCGCCAGCCGCACCAGATAAAGCTTTTGTGCTATAACTTTTAGCAATTTAAAGTCGATTTGAGGCTAACCTGTAGCTTGCTTTCGGCACTGATCTTCAGTTAGACCTATGGTCGACATGAGGTTCTCCTGATTTCCCGTGCCCCATCAGTGCCCAAACTGTGCCAAGCTCGTGCCACAAAAATTTGGTGTCCTTGGCAACTTGACCATAGGTCTATGTGCCTTGTTTCTTAGGTCTAAACCGACGGACTGCACGCTAAATATCTCTGGCTCTAATTCTTATAGTTGCGTTGCTTCATTTTGTTCTGCTGGGCGGACCTTCAGAATTATCTGGATCACTTGGGACGAACTGCATCAAATCTTCAACGTTGCAGCCAAAGTATTGACAAAGTCTGTCAACCGTCTCCGTACCTGTTCCGTAGCCTCGCTGGTTCAGAATTTTCGACAAAGTCATTCTGTTTAGACCCGTGGCGCTGGCGATTTCATTGATGGTCAATCGACGACCTTCAAAGAACTGTCGCTTTTCAATCAACTCCCCTAGTTTGAACCTAATCATGTTGTAAAAATGTAGCTAATGATAAAAATAGTTATCAAATGATGGAAATTCTGTCTGAAAAGGCGTATAATTTGCATCAAGTGATTAATAAAATAATCACTTGCAACCACATCATTGTAAAGGAGTCACAGTGGGCCAGCAAACATACCTGACGACGGCGGAGCTCTCAGCTCGCATCAAATATGACACACGCACTATAAGAGAGCGTCTCAAGGACAGCGTCTTAATTGAAGGACTGCACTACATTCGTCCATTTGGCGGGCGCAAGACTTTGTACGTGTGGGAAACAATCGAACAAGACATGGCCAAATCATCTCTTGGCAATTCTTTTGCTATTCCTCTTGCAAACGGGGGCGTTCTCCATGGGTAGCCTACGTGTTCGACAAGAATCTGGCCAACTTTTCTTGGATTTCAAATATCTGCATCGGCGATTCCGCGAGCAGACAACACTTCCAGACACACCCGCAAACCGCAAGCGTCTTCAAAAAGTGCTTGACAAAATCGAGGTGGAAATCTCGCTGGGCACCTTTGATTACCAAATGACATTCAACAAGCCGCTTGCGGCATCTGGTAACGCCTGCGAAAGTGAGGCCGCTGCCCTTGACACATCAGCCCCACAACAGCAAACTTGCGCGACCCCGCTTTTCAAAGACTTCGCAATGACCTGGTACGCAGAGTGCGAAGTGTCTTGGCGGCGCACCTATCGGGTCACTCAACTCGGCGCCATCAACCAAT
>JFJP01024486.1_pt1 | contig 21585 bp, 20 predicted proteins | sample 431651 | NCBI WGS metagenome assembly JFJP01 (sample SAMN02602958, study PRJNA72255) | Microbial mat metagenome, whole genome shotgun sequencing project. | biome: fresh water; feature: sink hole; material: water; isolation source: purple microbial (photo- and chemosynthetic) mats found in...
TCAACAAGAAAACCGAGAAGAGAATCGCGTGAGTAAAATCGCCATAGTCAACTACCAGATGGGCAACCTCGCAAGCGTCAAAAACTCTTGCGCCAAAGTCGGTTTCGAGGCTGACATCGTGGGTGAGTGCGAAAAACTAAAAGAGTATGACAAAATAATTTTGCCGGGCGTAGGGGCATTTCCCGACGCTATGAAGCACCTGAGAGAAACGGGCATGGACGAGGCGGTGAGAGAGGCGGCAAAGAGCAAGCAGATTTTTGGGGTTTGCCTTGGGATGCAACTGCTGTTTGAAAGAGGTTTTGAGCATGAAGAGACGGCGGGGCTTGGGCTGCTAAAGGGCGATATAGTGAAGTTCGACCCTGAAATACTGGGAAGTGAGCGCAAAATTCCACACATGGGGTGGAATAAGCTATTTCGTCAAACTCTACTTCGTCCACTCCTACCACGCTAAGGCTACGGCGGATGAGATACTATGCCTCTCTCACTATGGCGAGCAATTCGTAAGCATGGTAGAAAAAGAAAATATCTGCGGCATCCAGCCGCACCCTGAAAAATCAGGCGACACGGGACTAAAAATACTTAAAAACTTTTTGGAGAAAAAATGACAATCTATCCTGCAATAGACCTAAAAGACGGCAAGGCAGTACGCCTAACCAAAGGCATCATGGAGAGCGCAAAGGTGTACTCCGATGAGCCTTTTCATCTAGCAAGAGCGTTTGAAGAGATGGGGTCTGATTGGGTGCATATCGTAGACCTAAACGGGGCGTTTGCGGGAAATCCGATGAACCTTGAGGCTATCCAAAAAATCAGGGAAGCCACAAGCCTAAAGCTCCAACTGGGCGGGGGTATCAGGGACGAAGATACGATAAAAAAATATATCGATCTGGGTATCGAGCGGGTGATTTTGGGCACGATAGCCACCCAAAATCCTGAGTTTGTCAAAACCGTAGCCGCAAAATACAGCGTCGTAGTAGGCATAGACGCACATGACGGTTTTGTAGCAGTGGACGGCTGGGCAAAGACTAGCTCTCTTAAGGCCACGGAGCTTGCAAGGATGTTTGCGGATAGCGGCGTAAAAGCGGTCATCACGACAGACATCTCAAGAGACGGTACGCTAGGCGGAGTCAACATCGGCTTTACCGAAGAGGTGGCGCAGGCTGGCGGAATAGAGACGATAGCTAGCGGCGGGGTCAAAGATATAGAGGACATCAAAGCGGTCAAAAATAGTCCGTTTATCGGCGGCGTAATTATCGGCAAGGCATATTATGAGGGTAAGCTTGATTTGAGAGAGGCATTGGCTTTACAATGAAAGAATTTTATTATGAGTTGAATGTCGAGACGAGCGATTTTGGTGAGCTAATCGAAAACTTCCTCGGCGACTGGTGCGATGCCGTTATCGAAGAAAACAACAAGTTTATCACGACTTACGAGTATGAGCCGATAAATGTGAAGGATGCGCTTCTTATCTACAAAAGTGAGCTTGAAGAGATGTTTGGAACGAAGTTTGTCCTCTCCGCCGAGATAACCGAGAAAAAAAACGAGGATTGGATAGAGTCTTACAAAAAAAGCGTAGAACCAATTCAAATAGGCGATTATTATGTGTATGCGCCATGGCATGAGCCAAAAGCTGGAGTCAAAAACTTCTGTATCGAACCCTCTCTCGCATTCGGCACGGGGCACCATCCAACCACCAAAAATGCGATGCTGTTCGTGCAAAAATACGCAAAAAGCGGCGACAGAGTGCTTGATGTCGGATGTGGTAGCGGGATACTCGCACTTACCGCCGCCGACATGGGTGCGAAGGTTAATTTGTGCGACAGTGACGCAGAGGCCGTAGAAGTCGCAAAAAAGGTGTTTGGCGCCAACAAACTCGCATACGAAAACATCTGGACAGGGAGCGCCAATGAAGCAAATTTTGAGTATGATATTGTCCTAGCCAACATCATTACGGATGTGCTTGTAATGATAGCAAAAGACCTAAAAAAAGCGCTAAAAAAAGGCGGAAAACTAATACTCTCAGGGATACTTGAAGAGCATGAAGAGAAGCTAAAAGCATACTATAAAGATTTGACTCTAGTAGATAGAGTATGCGAAAGCGAATGGGTAACGCTAGTTTATGAAAAATAACGAGGATTCAAACCGAATGCAAAATAACCAACAAAAAGAACCTAAGAAAAACGATAATTTTTTTAATAAAAATCCGCTTTTAGTATTTGCGATTTTCTCCGTCTTGACCATACTTTTATTTAAAAGCTTTTTTGAAGACGGCGGCATGGACGGCACAACACAAGGCGGCACTCAGACTCAAAGCGTTAGCTATTACGACCTTAAAAAACTCATAGAAACAAATCAAGTCTCTTATGTCTCCATAGGCGAGAGTAGCATCAAAGCGACAGGAAAAGGTGAAGCCAAAACGGCGTTTATAGCAAAAAGAGTTTTGCCGGATGATACGCTGGTGCCGCTACTTGAAAAACAAAATGTTAAATACGGCGCATATACTGACAAAAACTGGTTAACAGACCTCGTATTTGGCTGGGTGCTTCCGGTGTTTATCTTTTTTGGTATTTGGATGTTTCTCACAAGCCGTATGCAAAAAAATATGGGGGGCGGAATACTCGGTATCGGCAGCATGAAAAAGCTAATGAACTCCGAAAAACCGAAAGTAAAATTTGCCGATGTGGCCGGAAATGACGAAGCCAAAGAGGAAGTACAAGAGCTAATAGAGTTTCTAAAAAGTCCCGACAGATACATCAAGCTGGGAGCCAAAATACCAAAAGGCGTGCTTCTTGTGGGACCTCCTGGAACAGGTAAAACACTACTTGCAAAAGCGGTGGCAGGAGAGGCTGAGGTGCCTTTCTTTTCGGTGTCCGGCTCAAGCTTTATAGAGATGTTCGTGGGCGTAGGCGCTAGCCGTGTACGAGACCTTTTTGATCAAGCAAAAAAAGAGGCTCCTTCCATCATTTTTATAGACGAACTTGACGCAATAGGTAAAAGTAGGGCGATGGGCGGTATAGGCGGAAACGACGAAAGAGAGCAGACGCTAAACCAGATGCTTGCCGAAATGGACGGCTTCGGGGCAGAATCTCCCGTAATCGTACTTGCGGCAACCAATAGACCGGAAATTCTAGACCCTGCGCTACTTCGACCGGGAAGGTTTGATAGGCAAGTACTTGTCGATAAGCCGGACTTTAAGGGCAGAGTAGAAATCCTAAAAGTACACGCCAAAAATGTCAAATTAGCAAGCGACACAGATCTTGAAGAGCTAGCCAAGTTGACGGCCGGACTTGCAGGAGCAGACCTTGCAAACATCATTAACGAAGCCGCTCTTCTTGCAGGTAGAGAGAGCAAGGAGTCCGTTAGTCAAGAAAACCTAAAAGAAGCGGTTGAAAGAGCAATAGCCGGTCTAGAGAAAAAATCAAGACGAATAAGCCCGAAAGAAAAAAGAATAGTCGCATACCATGAGAGCGGGCATGCAATAGTGAGCCAGACAACTAGAGGCTCCAAAAATGTCAATAAAGTATCCATTATACCAAGAGGGCTTGCGGCTCTTGGCTATACGCTCAATACGCCCGAAGAGAACAAATATCTGGTTCAAAAACACGAGCTGATAGCTGAGGTAGATGTGCTTCTAGGCGGTCGTGCGGCTGAGGAGCTATTTATCGGGGAGATCTCTACAGGCGCTGCAAACGACCTTGAGAGAGCCACCGACATCATTAAATCAATGATAATGTACTACGGAATGAGTGAAGTTGCAGGTCTTATGGTACTCGAAAAACAAAGAAGTACATTTTTGGGCGGCGGAATGACACAAGCCAAAGACTATAGTGAAAAAATGAGCGAAGAGCTAGATGCATATATCAAAGCCAAACTAGCCGAAAGATACGAAGCCGTAAAAGCCAAGCTGGAGATATATAGAGAGGCGATGGAGACAATGACTGCCGAGCTTTTGGAGATAGAAGTACTTGAAAAAGATAGGGTTGAAGCTATAATAGCCGATTTTGAAAAAGAGAGAGGCATTATACGAGAATCCGACGATGATGAACTGCATGCGCCGGATAAGAGCAAAGGCAAAAGCGCCTAAGGAGTAACCGTGAAAAAAACTATCACAACGACACAAATAATTGCAAAAGAGAGCTATAAATACCTTATAGGTGCCGCCATAGTACTTGCGCTAGCGGTTTACTGGAATTTTAGCGCCCTTACGATGCTGCTCCTTATATGTGCGGCGGTAGCGATACTATATTTTTTTAGAAATCCTGAGCGCATAAGCGAAGATGACTCAAAAGATGCGATACTATCACCCTCAGACGGTATTATCGTATCAATAGATAGAGAGTTTGAGGATAACTTCTTAAAAGACGAATGCGTAAGCATTACGATAGCAACGACACTCAAAGATGCACATTTTATTAGGGCTCCTTTTGCTTCTTCATTCAAACAAAAAAGCATTTTGCACGGTCTATTTTTGCCGACTACAAATGAAAAAGCAAGATATTTAAACGAAAAGTTTGCCGCTTTTTTTAACGGCGAAAACGGCAAAAACTACCTGCTCTCCGTTATTGCCGGCTCTCTTGCTACAAAAATTTCGCTCTACCAAAACGAGGATGCCAGAATAAGAGGCGGTGAGAGAGTGGCGTTTTTAAAATCAGAATTTCAGACCGTACTCTATCTGCCAAAAGAGGTTAGCATCAAAAAAGCGGTAGGAGACAGAGTAAAAGCCGGGGAAACTTTGCTTGGGTATTTTGTGAGCTAAGAGATGGTAAAAAACAACGAAGAAAGAAACAAATTTGCATTTTTACTCCCAAATCTCGTAACGGCAGTCTCGCTATTTCTGGGAATCTTGAGTATTTTTGCATCGGTTAAAGGGCAGTTTGAAACTGCCGGTATTTATATATTTCTATCGCTTATCTTTGACGGGCTTGACGGAAGACTGGCAAGGATGACAGGCACATGCTCGAAATTTGGCACCGAGTTTGACTCTTTGGCCGACCTTGTGGCCTTTGGCGTGGCTCCGGCGATGCTCGTATATTTTGCAATAGGACATGAATTTAGCAGAATAGGCGTGTTGGCGGCAGGATTTTTTGTCGTATTCGGAGCCGTCAGACTTGCCAGATTTAATGTCCAAAGCGAGTGCATAGAACCGAATGTCTTTATCGGTCTACCTATTCCCTCCGCTGCCGTATTTATAACATGTTGGACGGTAGTATTAAATCAATACGGACTGCTTGCGGAGTACAAGTCTTTGATACTTGCCGCGTCTTTCGTTACGGCGCTTTTAATGGTTAGCAATATCAGATACGCCAGTTTCAAAAAAATGCAGCTTTCAAAACAGGCGCTAATGAAAATTTTCGTACTCGTACTCTCGATTTTGGCTGTTATGTTTTTGTACTTTTTGGAGACGCTGACGGCTTTAATCACACTCTTTGTGCTTAGCGGTATCGTAAGAGCGGTATACACTTTGACAATTTTTAAACTAAAAAATAGACACTCTTAAAGAGAGGATAATATGAGCAAAATAATAAAAATATTTGACACAACGCTAAGAGACGGCGAACAAAGCCCCGGTGCTTCAATGAACACCGATGAGAAGATAAGAATCGCTCTTCAACTGCAAAAATTAGGCGTAGACATCATCGAGGCGGGATTTGCAAAGGCTAGTCCAGGGGATTTTGAAGCAATCCAAAAAATCGCTTCCGTCATAGACAAAAGCACCGTTTGTTCTCTAGCCCGTGCGCTAGACGCCGACATCAAAGATGCCGGAGAGGCTATCAAGGCGGCAAAAAACAGAAGAATACACACCTTTATCGCAACAAGCCAGATACATATGGAGTACAAGCTCAAAATGGCGCCGGACGAGGTCGTCAAAAGAGCCGTTCACGCCGTAAGCTACGCCAAGACATTCGTAGAGGATGTGGAGTTTAGCTGTGAAGACGCCACGAGAAGCGATATTGCATTTCTCAAAGAGATAGTGGCGGCAGTCGTAGCTGCTGGTGCGACGACGATAAATCTACCCGATACGGTAGGTTATACGACGCCAAACGAATACTTCAAACTCGTAAGCGAAATCAAGCAAATCACCGAAGGTAAAGCGATAATCTCCGTACATTGCCACAATGACCTAGGACTTGCGGTGGCAAACTCGCTTGCGGCGGTGCAAGCAGGAGCCGGACAGGTAGAGTGCACGATAAACGGTCTTGGTGAGAGAGCAGGAAACGCAGCGCTTGAAGAGATAGTGATGGCTCTAAAAACCCGTAAAGATATTTTCGGCGAATATGAGACCGGTATCAACACAAAAGAGATATACCCCGCAAGCCGTATGGTGGCAACAATCACGGGCATCTCACCTCAACCCAACAAAGCGATTGTCGGCAAAAACGCATTTGCACACGAGAGCGGCATACATCAAGACGGCGTACTAAAGCACAAATCCACATACGAGATTATCTCAGCTTCAGACATCGGCGTAGAGACAAATGCGATGGTTCTAGGCAAACACTCCGGGCGAGCGGCGTTCAAAGACAAGGCAAAAGACCTAGGCTTCGAGCTTGACCAAGAGGAGCTTGACCGCGCTATTGAGCTATTCAAAATCATCTCTGACAAGAAAAAAGAGATGTTTGATGATGATATCAGAATGATAATAGCCGATGTAACAACGCATATTCCAAAAATATTTGAGCTGCTGCACCTGCAAATAGCCGACTCCCAAGGTGGTCTTGCGGCGGCGGCGGCAACGATAAAAACAAAAGAGGGTGAAAAGACCGATGCGGCTGTTGGGGATGGCACGATTGATGCAGTATTTAAAGTGATAGACAGGCTAACGGGCGTATCCGGACAGCTAATGGACTACAAAGTAGAGGCAGTAAGCAAGGGCAAAGACGCTCTGGCTAATGTAATAGTCAAAGTAGCTTTCCAAAACGACACCCCTGCGGTATTAGGACACGGTCTCGATATAGACACAATGACCTCAAGCGCAAAAGCCTACATTAGCGCCCTTAACTCATATCTTTCAATGAAAGACAGCCTCAAAAAAATAGATTGCAAAGACGACATCTGCGGGGTGTGAGTTAAAAAAAATTTGATAAATGCTCAAATCTAGGAGCAAAGCTCCGAGATTAGGTCTTCGGCAGACAGCCCACGCCGCTAGCGGCTATTTTTTCTGCCGCTTTATGCGGCTAGCTTCAGTGGCACAGCGCCCAGCGTAGCCCAAACGAACTCGTCCGTTTGGGCGTACTACCTTATGTCAAAATCAAAAAACTCAGACTCAAATACACCTTTTATCATTTTAAACTGTGTTGTGGACTGATTGATATTTGCCGCCTCTAAATATAAAAGTCCAAGAGCATAAACGCTTTCAAGGCTGGTCGGGTCATATAGTTTTGCAAGTTCAAAAAATGATATTGCGTCTGAATTTTTACCCGAGGCGATAGCGGAAGCGCCTGCCATAAAAAGCGTATGTGCATTTACATAGTCTATATCCAAAACAACGGCAGAGTAAGCGGCGTTCGCCTCTTTAAACATCTTGAGATACATCAGCACAGCGCCGTATCCCTTTAGCAGTTGCGCTCTATCGTTATTTTCTATTTTTATTCGCCGCTCATATATATCTTTTGCTCTAGTCAAAAGTCCGGATACCCTATGCAAAGAGACAAACATATCTTTTGCCAAATCAGGTCCATAAAATACACTATTTATATCATAGTAGCCTTTACTTAGGTACGCCTGTGTTTCACGGGCAAAAAACTTCACATTTTCGCCTGAATTTTTGACAAACAGATAAAGCCCTCCGGCTACAATATCTTTCGGAAGCATCTGTGACAACGCTTTTGCGCTCGCTATGGCAGCATTTCGTTTGTCAAGCTTTAACGATATTAGCGTACCGATAGCAAGCGACATCGCATTTTTTTTAGGCGTATTCATTAGCCAGTCTATCGTCGCTACGGAGTTGTCAAGAGCAAAAGAGAACATTGCCGCATACTCAATCTTGTTTGCGAAGTTACCGGTTCCGAACAAATCGGCCTCCAAAGACTCTTTTGTTCTATCAAACGGCACCCCGACTATCTTTGAAGTAATTATCGAAAATATCCCCGCCTCATAGTTTTTCGGGTCAAAATTGTATGCCCTAACAAAATATTTATGCGCCTCTTTAAAATCACCGCTTTGGGCATATGTAAGACCCAGATTGTACAGGAGTACGGCGTGAGTCGGATATTTTGGCTCTAGCGCTTTAAAAAGCTTATTGGCAAGGTATACTCTACCGGATACGGCATAATCTATACCTCTTACCATCTCCGCATTTATCTTCGACTGCTTGGCCGCATTTTCAAGATACCCGACACCGGCAGTTATATCGTCCACCATCAATCCGGCCTCCCCTTTTTTAATTGAAGATACCGTTTTGTTAGGGTTAAAAACTTTATACGGAGCGTAATAAAACATTATAGAGGCTACGGTTTTCGGATTTGAGATAAATTCGTTTAGGAGTTTGTCTTGAATCATATCACTCCGAAAGGCCGTAGGTTTTAAAAACAGTTGAATGCCAAAAATTCCGGAAGCCTGCGCCTCGGAGATAAGCATGGACTCTTTTAGCGTATTTGAAGCCTGAAGCGGCATATTTGCCTTTAGATAGATAAGTGACTGAGCCATAAGCGCTTTTAGTTTATCCGGCTCATTTTTTTTTGCATTCTCCAAAGCGTCTATTGCCTCTTTGTATTTGCCCTCTCTAGCCTGTAAAAATCCGATAGATAGATAGTCTTTATTTTTCTCTTTTTTTAAGATCTCAAGCATATCTACGCCGTCATCAAACAACAGATACGCCCTTTTTGCTATCTCACTAGACTCATGGGCAAAAAACTTCCCCGTAGGGGCATTAACTGCGGATAGCGCTTCGTAGTAGTTGCCCTCGTAATAGCTAATAAGCGAATAGTAATATGAATAAAGCGGAGAGTTTACATATTTTGGCAAAGAGGCTTTGGCTAGAGAGATGTACTCTTTTGCTTTTTTTCTATCCCCCATTTTATACATACAGACGGCGGAGTTTATGGCGCTTGGCAGTTCGTTATCTGCGGCTTTGATGGAGTTTTGAAAGTAGTTGACGGCGCCTTTATAGTCACCCTCCCCCATTTTAGCGACACCCAAATTGTAGTTTGAGACGCTCTCCGAATAGACAGATATTTCACCGTATAGTTTTAGGGCGCTCTCTTTGTCGCCGCTCTCATATAGCGCTTTTGCTTTTTCTATGAGCTGCTCTAGCTCGCTTGCGGTTATTTTCGGCTTTGCTCCCGGCTTTATTTTTGGCGCCTCGGAAGCGTTTACCTCTACTTTTTCGCCTTTTGGTCTATTGAGCACAATAAGTGTTACCGCAACAATTAGAATCAATACGGCAAAGGCGGGAATACCGTAGAGCATAAGTTTCTTTTTTAGGCTTGCCTTTTGTGTATCTTCGCTTGGCGCCTTCTCTGCTGTTTCTTCGGTAGCTGCGGAACTATCAAGGGATGTCTGCCCCTCGTCTTCTTCAACTATTACTACCTCTTCATCAGCCACGCATCAGCCCCCTTACAGGTATTTTTTCAGAGCGTGCGGAATTTCTATGCTTCCATCACTCTTTTGGTAGTTTTCCATTATAGCCACAAGCGTTCTGCCCACCGCAAGGCTTGAACCGTTTAGCGTATGCGCTAGTTTGTTTGCTTTGCCGTCTTTGTATCTTATCTTCGCCCGTCTAGCCTGAAAGTCGCCGCAATTTGATACGGAGCTTATCTCTCTATATTTGTTTTGGGAGGGTATCCACACCTCTATATCTATGGTCTTCGTCGCCGAAAAGCCCATATCTCCGGCGCAAAGAGCCATGAGTCTATGAGCCAAGCCCAGCTCTGTGAGCATATCGGAGGCGCAAGAGAGCATCTCATCAAGCATCGCCATACTCTCTTCAGGTTTTGATATTACGACCAGCTCCACCTTGTGAAACTGATGCTGTCTTATCATCCCCCTAGTATCTCGTCCGGCACTTCCCGCCTCTTTACGAAAACACGGAGTATGCGCCGTCATCTTAATAGGCAGACTATCCATACTTACAATCTCGTCATAATAAAGATTTGTCAGCGGCACCTCGGCTGTGGGTATCAGATAAAAAGCTCTCTCCTCTTCGCTCTCAAGACGAAAAAGATCCTCTTCAAACTTCGGAAGCTGCCCCGTTCCCTGCATCGTCTCCGCATTGACGATAAAAGGCACGCTTACGAGCTCAAATCCTCTTGAGGCGTTGAAGTCAATCATAAAGTTGATAAGCGCTCGTTCTAGTTTTGCCGCCTCGCCCCTCATCACCGTAAAACGGCTTTTTGAGATTTTCGCCGCCCTCTCAAAGTCGAGCCACCCCAGAGCTTCGCCTAGTTCCACATGGTCTTTTGGCTCAAAGTCAAACGATTTTGGCTCCAATACCGTCTTTAAAAGAACATTGTCGTCTTCATCTTTGCCCTCCGGCACGGAGTCGTCCGGAAGATTTGGAAAGGTAAGCACCGACTCGTGTAGTTTTGCTTCAAGCTCTTTGGCTCTCGTCTCATACTCAGCAGCTTCTGATTTTAGCTTGTCAAGCTCTGCTTTTAGCTCCGTCGTATCTTTGCCCTCTTGTCTATACTGCCCAAAAACTCTACTTTTTTCATTCTGAAGAGCAAGGCACTCCTCCATTTTTTTCTTCGCTTCTTTTGCATCAAAAGCAAGCTCTCTTAGAGAATTTAGAAGCCCCCTATCCATATTTCTTTTGGCAAGCTTTGCCGCCACTTCGTCAAAACTGTTTTGCAGCGCTCTTACATCTAGCATCTAATTGTTTTCCTCGTCTTCCACTATTTTAACCGTATCATTCTCTTCTACTATCTTAAATTTATGTTTGCCGCAAAAGTCGTTATTCATAATCATCAGCATCTCTTTTGCTTTTTTCAAAGCCTGCTCTTTTGTGTCAAATCTCAACGACTCCTCAAGCCTTGCCCTCGTAAAACAACCGCATCTTTTTTCTACTTCCAAACTCACCATTTATAGTATCCCCACCGCTTCTCGTATCTTCTCAATTATCGGCGTAGCATTAGCTCTAGCCTTTGCCGCCCCCGCCTTCAAAATATCCCGCACTTCGTCTTTGTGTGCTAGGTAATACTCTCTTTTCTCACGGAAAGGCTCAAAATAGCTCCAAATTCTCTCTTTTAGCTCCGCCTTAAATACGCCATACCCCTCACCGCCTTTTGCATATCTAGCTTTTATCTCTTCCAGCTCATCTTTTGAGGCAAAAAGTTTTGTTATCGCATACACATTGCATTTTTCGGCGTCTTTTTGGTCTTCCACGGGTGTCGAGTCCGTTACGATAGAGTTTACCCGTTTTTTTAGGCTCTTTTCATCCAGAAAAATATCTATCGTATTATTGTAGCTCTTGCTCATCTTCGCCCCGTCAAGCCCCGGCACGGTAGCCACATCCTCATCGATACTCGCCTCCGGCATCTTAAATATCTCGCCGTACTGGTTGTTAAACTTTTGCGCTATGTCTCTAGTCATCTCAAGATGCTGTATCTGGTCTTTACCCACAGGTACGATGTCGGCGTTAAATAGCAAAATATCCGCAGCCATCAACACGGGGTAACTAAAAAGCCCGTGATTTGCTGCTATACCCCTAGCTGTCTTATCCTTATAACTATGCGCCCGCTCCAATAGTCCCATTGGCGTAAAGTTGGAAAGTATCCAGTAAAGCTCAAGCACTTCGGGAAGGTCTGATTGCGCCCAGAATATCGCCTTATTTGGGTCAATACCCAAAGAGAGCATATTTATAGCGGCGTTCATCGTGTTTTCTCTGAGCGCCTTGCCATCAGAGAGTGAAGTCATTGCGTGATAGTTGACGATAAAGGCGTATAGTTCGCCGCTTTCTTGATTTTCTACCATCCGCTTTATCATGCCAAAATAGTTGCCGATGTGTAGTTCGCCGGATGGTTGGATGCCTGAGAGTATTTTCATTATTTGTCCCAAAAAAAGCTTTTTAATGTTGGCTTAAATTATATAGTTTGAGAGGTAAAAACAGGCTTTACACTGTATACTTCTGCTTTTATATTTCGCTAAGCATAAGCTAAATATAATCATTGTTCTAAAATTATAAAATTAAAGTTATAAAAGGCGATAACAAGTGCGCAGACAAGCAAACCAATTCAATCACAAAACAGTTGACTCCGAATTAAAAGCTACTCTTAAAAAATCAAAAGACTCATTCGTTTATGTCGGCTTCGTCAGTATGTTTATCAATATACTGATGCTAGTACCGTCCATATATATGCTTCAACTATACGATAGAGTACTTGCCAGCAGAAGCGAATACACACTTCTTATGCTAACTCTCATTACCGTAGCGCTCTTTGCGATGCTCGGCTCTTTGGAGCTTGTAAGGTCTCGTATACTAGTTCGAGTCGGAAACAAAATAGACTCCGAGCTAAGCTCTAGAATATTTAATGCTATGTTCGCAATGGCAAACAAGTTTCCGGGCAAAGCCTCTTCTCAACCGCTAGGAGATTTGACTCAAATAAGACAATTTATGACCGGCACTCCGCTATTCGCTTTTTTTGATGCGCCGTGGATGCCTATATATATTGCGCTTCTTTTCTTATTCGATGTATATTTCGGCATATTCGCTATTTTTGCGGCAATCGTCATACTCTCTCTTACTATCATAAACGATAAAAAAACAAAAGAAGAGCTAGAAAACGCCAACAAAACTTATCAAAGCTCTACAAACTTTGTCAGCCATAGCCTTAGAAATGCCGAAGTCATAGAGGCGATGGGAATGCATGAAAATGTCAAAAAAAGATGGCTTGCTAGATATATAGATTTTCTAAACCAACAATCAAGAGCGAGTGACGAAGCGGGTCTATGGTCAAACATGTCAAAAACGCTTAGAATGCTCTTTCAATCGCTCATTCTGGGTCTTGGGGGCTGGCTTGTTATAGAAGGACACCTTACACCGGGTATGATGATAGCCGGTTCTATCATTATGGGTAGAGCTTTGGCTCCGCTAGACCTTTTGACAAGCACTTGGAAACAGTTTGTAAACGCTAGACAATCTTACTATAGGCTAGAGGCGCTTTTGGCGGATTTTCCGGCGGCAAAAGCGCCGACTCCACTTCCTACTCCTGTGGGCAATATATCGGTGGAAAACCTAATAGTAGTTCCGCCAAACTCTCAAATACCATCAATCAAAGGTATTACCTTGGCTGTTGGGGCGGGTGAGATAGTAGCCATTATAGGTCCAAGCGCAGCCGGTAAATCGACACTGGCAAGAACGATGCTTGGCGTATGGCAACCACACGCCGGCAAGGTGCGAATAGACGGCGCCGAACTAAGCCACTATAATAAAGCAGAACTTGGTAGGCACATAGGCTATCTGCCTCAAGACATCGAACTATTTGAGGGAACCGTGAGTGAGAATATCGCCAGATATAACGAACCTGATCCTGCAAAAGTAGTAGAGGCGGCACAGATAGCCGGAGTGCATGATATGATACTTCACCTGCCGGAGGGCTACGATACGCCTATTGGCGTCGGCGGCGCTACGCTTTCGGGCGGACAAAGGCAAAGAATAGGTCTAGCAAGAGCGCTATATGACTTTCCAAAAATAGTAGTTCTTGATGAGCCAAACTCAAATCTTGACGATTTGGGCGAACAGGCGCTAGTAAATGCAATACTATATCTAAAACAAAAAGGCACAACGGTCATACTCATAACACATAGACCGGCCATACTAAATATTACAGACAAAATAGCCCTTCTTGTGGAAGGTACGCTAAAAATGTACGGTCCAAGCGCAGAGGTCATAGCGGCTCTTGCCCCAAAACCAGTCGCCCAAGTACAAACTAACGGTGGAGAAAAAGCCTAATGGAGAATAAAAAACAAGCGGAATTGGTATCTAAAAACAGCAAAATAGTAGTGCCGGATACAAACGACAAAAAATACCAAAAAACAGCTCTTTTCATTATCGGCGGTTTTATAGCCATATTTGTTATCTGGGGTGGGTTTGCAAAGCTCTCAAGCGCAGTTGCGGCACCTGGGAAGGTGAGTGTTGCCCTAAATCACAAAACCTTGCAACATCTAGAGGGCGGTATCGTTAAAGAGATATTTGTACAAGACGGCGACCATGTAATCGCCGGACAAACACTAATGACGCTAGAAAATGCAAAAGCAAAATCTGAACTAGGTGCGGTAGAGTCGCAGTATCTGGAGCTTCTTGCGATGGAGGCCAGATTAACAGCAGAGAGAGATGACAAAAGCCAAATAAAATTTGACCCCGAGCTAACGGCAAAAGGCAATGAGGCGCTAAAGCAGACGCTAATCAAAAACCAGACATACGAGTTTGGCGCAAGAAGAGGGCAACTAAACCAAGAACTTACCGTATATAGCGAAAGAAAAGCCCAGCTAAAACAGCAGATAGACGGCTTAAAATCGGTCATAGCAGCTAAAGAGGATTTGCTAAAATCTTATAAAGAAGAGGTCAAAGAGTGGACCGCTCTTTACCAAGAGCAACTTATAGACAAAATGAGACTCAGAGATGTAACGAGAGAGAAAACTAGGCTTGAGGGCGATATAGCCTCACAAAAAGCCGACCTTGCCAAAGCCTCCGTCCAAATAGCCGAAATAAACGCTCAAATGATGGCGCGAAAAGGCGAAGTTCAAAAAGATATAGGCTCAACGCTAAGAGATGTTCAGACAAAACTATCCGATTATAGAGCTAGGGTCACGGCGTTAAGAGAGTCGCTAAACAGAACGGAGATAAAAACTCCTGCCACCGGTAGAGTCGTAGGGCTTTCAGTACATACGGTCGGCGGCGTGGTGGCACCTGGCAAACCTATTTTGGACATTGTGCCGGATGGCGAACATCTAGTAATGAGCTGCAGAGTAGAACCTACAAATATCAGCTATATTCACAAAGGGCTGGAGGCGCAAGTCACCTTCCCAAGCTTTAGCCACATCAAATCTCTTAACAACCTAGAGGGTAAGGTAATAGACATATCAGCCGATACGCTATATGACGAGGCTTCCAGAATGTCATATTATGAGGCAAAAGTGGAGCTAACCAAAGATGCTGAAGCAGAACTCATCAAGCACAAGCTGCAACTTATTCCGGGGATGCCTGCAGACGCCATGATAATAACCGGAGAGCGGACTTTTGTCGAATATCTCATAAAACCTATAAAAGATATGTTTGACAAGGGAATGCGTGAGCAATAAAGAGGTGGTAAAAATGCAAAAAAAGTTTGGTTATATAGGGGCGGCAGTTCTGCTTTGTCAGGCTCTTTACGCAAATGAGCAGCTAAATCTAAGCGACGCATACGCATTGGCTCTCAAAAACGAATCCAAAACCAAAAGCGCCGAATATAGAGCCGAGTCGGCAGAAGAGATGGTGGCACAAGTACGCTCAAGGCTCCTGCCGCAAGTGCAATACTCATACTCTACGGGCAACTCGGACTATGAGGTGGGCTACTACACTAAGCCGACAAAAGAGAAATACACATACAACCAATTCTCTCTAATTCAGCCGCTCTATCATCCGGAGTACTGGTCGGCTGCCTCTCAAGCGTACAAAAAAAGAGACGGCGCAAAACTAGAGTACCAAAGACAGACGCAGATTTTGGGGCTTGACCTCGCAAAAGCGTATTTTACATACCTCAAAACAAAAAAAGAGGAGTCTCTCGCCAAAACTCAAATGGAGCAGTATGAGAGCAAATACAATCAGCTAAATAAAATGCTATCTATGGGGCTAACCAACAAAATAGATATGCTTGAGTCAAAAATAGCCTTTGACAAAGGAAAAGCGGAGTGGCTAACAAAACAAAAACAGCTATCCGTCACAAAATTTGCGCTTGAGAAGTTCGTAGGGGTCTCTTTAGATGACAAAACACTCTTTGAGCCGGAAAAGATTAACACCAAAGCGCTTGGCGCAAACAAAGAAGAGTGGCTTGCCAAACTATCTTCAAATATGGATGTAAGGCTAGCGGAGATTTCAAAAGAGGTTGCGCGAAAAGAGGTTAGAGTTAGATTTTATGACCATTTTCCAAAAGTAGATATTAGACTCTCCGATACTAGAACGGACTCCAAAGACCCGTCAGCAAGAAAATACGACAAAAGCGCCTTTATCGATGTGAAAATCCCGATTTTCCAAGGTGGATACACCACGGCGAGGGTAAGCGAAGCAAAGCTGCTGCTTAATGCGGCATCCGAGGATCTAGACAATACGACAAAAGAGGCAAAGCTAAAATTTGAGGATTTGTGGTCTAGAAGAGAGCTTGCAATCGAGTATGTAAGTCTATACAAAGATAGCGAAAAAGCCTCCGAACTGCACCTCCAAGCGGTAGAAAAAGCTCATGCGGCAGGACTCAAAAGCATCGTAGACCTGCTAGAGGCTAGAGCAAAGCTATATCAAACAAGAAAAGAGCTGCTAGACGCTACATACGAGCTAATCAACAACCAAATGGAGCTACTTGCCGTCGTGGGTGAACTCAATATGGCAAAAATAATAGAGCTGGAAGACTTGGTATATGGACAAAAGGGCTAATAAGCCCCGCTCTTTTTTAGTACCACTTTTAGCGTTTTTAGAAGTATGACGACATCTAGCCAAACGGACCAGTTAAGGACATACCACACATCCATACTAAGCCGCTCCTCAAATGTGAGCTCGTTTCGCCCGGATACTTGCCAAAGACCTGTAATCCCAGGTTTTGCCTCCAGTATATACTCTTTTTTGTCCCCCATATCATCCGACTCGCTTGGCATATAAGGTCTTGGTCCGACTATACTCATCTCCCCTTTTAATACATTAAATATCTGCGGCAACTCATCAAGAGAGAGCGAACGAATCCATTTGCCGACCCTTGTAACTCTAGGATCGTCACCTTTTAGTTTTTTGTACACCCTCCACTGGGTAGCGGCGGATTCATTCGCTTGCAGATACTCCTCTAGTATCTCATCGCCGTTTTCATACATACTGCGAAATTTATACACCAAAAATTCGCCCTCGCTCCCAAGCCTTCTTTGAACAAATATAGCCGAACCTTTGGAGTCAAATCGTATCAATACAACAATAACAGCTATAAACACCAAAACAAACGGTAGCAACAGAGCTACCAGCAACAAATCCAGCGCTCTCTTTATAAATATGTTAGTCTGGGACTTTAGATTGTTTTTGACTGTCAGAAAAAAACTGCGCTCCTCAAAAGAGTAATTAAATTCCGTATTCAAAACGGCAAGACCGTCGATACTGGGCACCAAAATAATATTTTTGACTAATTTTTGTATATTCATCAACTCTTTACTACTAACTTCGTCACATATAATAACGGTCTCTACTTTTTTGGATGCAAGCCCGTCAAAGCCATTATTTGCCTCCACAAAACCGACCACTCTATACCCAAGATAGCTATCGGTGGAAAATTTACGGGCAAGCTCTACGGCACGCTTGTTTCTACCGACTATGGCAACTCTCTCACCCCAAATACCGCTTTTGTAGAGTCGCTGCTTCAAGTAAAGCTTGAGCATAGGAATAAAAAAAAGCATAAGCATGACGCCAAATAGCAAAGCTATTCTGGATACCGTGTGGTCAAGCTTGAAAAGAGCGGTAGCAAAGAAAAAAATAACAATGGAAACAACACCAGTACGGGCAATCTCTTTTGCTTCATCCCAAAACCCTATTCGCTTGCGATATAGCCCTCTAGCATAAAACAAAAAGACAATAAACAAAGAAAAGCCGACAAAAAACCAAATCTTTTGAAAACTAAGCTCAAACGCCTTTGCAACCCCGCTATCCGTCTCAAATAGATAACGAACAAAAAAACAGAATGCAAAAGAAGACAGTAGCGCTACGAAATCAAACGCTGCAAGCCCGACAAAAACAAAGAAATTACGCCCAAACATACGCTCTCTTTTTTTAGCTTCATTATACCAACCCTCTATAGAAAATAGCGGTTTTGATATAATAAACAGCATGAAATCAACAAAAAAAGAGCAAAAAATAGTAGCCGCCAAAACTTTTACCTGCTCATACGACCAAAAAGAAGATAGGATAAGGCTTGCTTTAAATTATCAAGACCCTATAACAAGAGTGGATTTGTGGATTACGAGAAGTTTTTTGCTTCGACTTTTACCGCTTTTTTCCAAGTTTGGCTCCACCCAAACCGAAATGAGCATAACAACAGACGAAGAAAAAACAGATAGACCTCAAAACACGCCGACTACACCGACAGACGAGTCGATGCTACTACTGACGCAAAAAGAGCCTATACTACTAGAGCAAGTGGATTTTGAGAGGGGTAACGGAGTCGTTAATGTTATATTTTCAAGCCCGCTTACGGACAAGTATGTATCGTCTCTAAGAGCACAAGAGATAGACGCTCTGGCAAACCTGCTTATCAAAACCGCCCCCACTTATGATTGGGGGATAGGTCCTTGGTGGCAAAGTTTATAAAATTTTATTACTTTTTCTATCCAAAATATCTTTTACTTCGCATGTCATAACCTCTTCGACCGTTGCAGCAGCCTCTATCTTTCCGCTAACAAGGTTGATAAGTCTGACATACACGACGACTCTTTCATCCGTAACGGCGTATGAACCGACAAAAGCGTACTCCGCCCCTATTTCATCCCTTAGGGTATCATTTTTATCACGACTTAGCAAAGTTACGCCATCGCTACCTATTTTGAAGTATTTTGCAGTCTCTGCTTCTATTATTTTAAATTTTTTATTAGACGCCAGTTCGTTTTTTAGATGGCTTGAAAGTATAAAGCCTAGCTGATTTTTATTTGAGAGTGTTTCCACATTTACAAAGTCCGTTACTACTACATCTTCTGTAAGTCCATATTTATTAGATGACTGAGACGATATACTTGATACCGCATCTTTCATCATAGAGCCGAAATCTACCTTTTTGTGTGAATACTCTTTTGCAAAAGAACTCGCCCCGCACGGCTCTTTAAAACCAAAATCGGACGCCGCACAACCGCCAAATGCCAATGACACAAGAGCCGCTAACAATATATTGCGCATTTTCATTTGCTAGCCTCGCTACTCTCTTTTTTTTGCGCTACTAGCTTAACGCTTGCCTTTGGCATACTTTTATCCACAAGCTCTGCATTTGCTATCATCATCATTGAAGAGGAGAGCACAGTGCCGCTATCCAAATCTACAAGTCTCGCATTTACCATCAAACCATCTTCTACGATATCATACACACCGACTACGACAAAAGGCGTAGAGAGAGATGACCTGAAGTTCTTGGCATCCCTAGAGAGCGCAAACTCGCCCTGCTCCGTTACGGACAGTAAGACCGCTTTTTGCGCTTTTAGCTCAACCGTACTAGCCCCTTTTGAACGGAGTTTTGATGAAAGCGTCTCCGCAAACACTCTTCCAAAATCTGAACTCTTCACCACATTGGCATTTTGCACAAAAGATGTAACGGCGATTTTGGAGTTTTTGACTATTGCTCCGGCAGAGCAGTTAAGCAGGCTATTTGCCACGCCTGTTGTGGCCTCATCCAGAGTAGAAGCTTTCGATATACTAGCAGGAGAGGTAAAAGTCTTTACGGTGCTACCGTTTTTGTCTATTATCTCACACTTATCGGCGCATCCTATGCTAAAAAACAAGCCCACTGCAATCATAAATAAAGCGGAATATTTCATTGTTGTCTCTTTGATATAGTGTTTTGTTGCATTTTATTATTTAACGCTTTAAATTAGTTACCAAAATATTTAAGCCGTCAAACTTTTTGTAATAACTTTTGCAAAGCGCTAAATGCAGACAATGCATCATTTATGGTCTTTACATGTTGCTGTGTAGCATATCCACCGAGCATGCTAGTGGCTTGCTCGCCAGCGGAGTCTTTAGTGCTGGAATTGGTGGCTTCTGATACGGTGGTTGTATACTGCTGTGTATTTGCTATCAAGCTTGCACTCGTCGAAGACTTAACAGCGTCACTATTGGATGCATTGTCGGCAAAAGCCCCGCTAACATCTATGCCGAATCTTGCGGCATCTTTTATCACCCCCTCAGCGGAAGCGTACGAACTTATAACACTAAGTAGCGTGCCGTCGCTTGCCGTTATTGCATAATCACCATTAATATTTTTATATAGATTGTCGCCAACCTTTGAGTCTTCTTTGTCTAATTTTCCACTATCCGCCGTCTGACTCTTAACGCTTATTCCGGATGTATAATTTTGCCCTGTAGCCCGTCTTGCTTCACTCATTGGATCTTGCGATGCCATTATCTTCGTCCAATCCCTGTAGTCAGCATTTGAACCTATAACACCATAAATAACATCAACGGCATCTTCAAAACTTGCGCCGGAGGCATCCATAAACTCTTTTACGGAAGGTTTCTCGGGTCTATAAAACGGATTTTTGACACTCATATCAAGCAAATCAGAAAAAGACGATGTCTCCGCTGTTGTCTGTATATTCTGCGTACTACTCGCATCCGCAAGAACAGAGGAAAAATCAGTAGCAGAACTTGATTGGTTACTCGACAAATATTGAGGTGTGGAAACCAACTGGATATTTTGCGAAGAAACTACAGACATAGTAATACCTTTATAGTTTTAGTAAATTAAAAGCAAAAACTATTCCTTTAATTAGTACAATAGCTTAGGTACCATACTTTAGCTATCTGGCGCCTTTGGTATATCGTGAGTAAATTAACAAATTGCTTAATTTTGGGGACTGACCGCTATTTTTGACACTCTTTTTTTGCTCTTTTTTTGGGGGGGGTCTGCCCCCTATTTTTACCTAAAAAGCTGAGAGTGAGAGCCTATTCTGACAAGGTAGATAGTATCGTCTGTGATTTTATAGATTACAAGTAGGTCTCCACTGATATGAAACTCTCTGTAGCCAACATAATCGCCTCTCAATGGGTGGTCTAGCGCTTCTGATGGTAGTTGCTCGCTTGATATAAGCTTGCTTAGATATACCACATACTTTGAGTAGTGTCCGTTTGAGAAGTTGACTTTTTGCAAGTCTTTTATAAATACTTTGCTCCTCTCTAGCTTTTTATACACTGCTTCATCTCTAATAAGTGTTCTTCTAGGGATAAAGACTCACTATTCCCGTCTTCAATCTCTTGCATAGCTTTTATGGTCTCATCGTTAGGGATTTTTATTTCAAACGGTATGCCACGCTCCAATACTGCTTGCGATAAAAATATATTAAATGCATCACTTAGCCCGATACCATACTGCTTGAATATCTCTTGGGCTTTGGCTTTGATGTCTGCATCTAGGTATACATTGGTTCTGACTTTATGAGATATTGAAGTCATTTTGCACCCTTTTTGTTCTTTTAAAAGTGATTGTAACACACATTGTGCGCCTTAGTCAATATCCCATACCCAAAGAGCCTCCCAGCACAAGATGCTGCATTCATCAAGCTTTCATTACCAAGATGAGCATATCTCTGTAAAATAGTGCCTGACACCCTTTTTTAAAGGGGTCTGACCCCTATTCTCTTTAAAAAATATTACCAATTTTCCAATGTTTTTTGTGTGCAATATACCCAACCACCCAAGCTAGCACAAACCCTATTGCCAGACTAGCAAGT
>JFJP01037924.1_pt1 | contig 21585 bp, 13 predicted proteins | sample 431651 | NCBI WGS metagenome assembly JFJP01 (sample SAMN02602958, study PRJNA72255) | Microbial mat metagenome, whole genome shotgun sequencing project. | biome: fresh water; feature: sink hole; material: water; isolation source: purple microbial (photo- and chemosynthetic) mats found in...
CACCTTGTATCACATTGCCGCTTAATTTATATAAGCTCGAATTGGATTTGTGAAATAATTGAACAAAACTCATATTCCGTGTCCGGTTTTTCCGTACAAAGTGCGGGCTTTGCTTCCTTTGTGGTTGGTTGTACTATACCGCACAACCAACAGAGCCACTGTTGTAGCCGGCTGCTTACAAGCAAGAAGGAAGCCAAGGCTTTTACTGTTTCATTTCTGATAGCGGTTCGTCGGCGGACGTGCAGCAGACAAAAGCGTCCGAGTCTAAAGGTCAGCCTAAGCCAGCCTGCACCGTAGGTCAGTGCTTGACTCCGACGAGGGCTGGTGTTTCTTCTTGCTTTGTTCGGACGCCACCCGGCGTGCACTAGGCCCTACTACGTACACAACCCCGCCGAGCTTCATCTGCACAGAAGCGATACCACATCGGGCAGGATGTGTAGGGCTCATTCTGGTTAGGCGCTGGTCCGGCTGGCGGAAACGAGGCAATCTTTTCTTTGAAGTGGTGTCTATTCCTAGGCTTTGTCTAACCAAGCAGCAGAGAGTGCTTCGTTTAGTAAACCACCGCCTATGTCCGAAGGAGCCGGACCCCCCCCTTTTTGTGTTGGAACGAAACTCTGCCCCAGAGCGTAGCGAGAAAACATCCAGTGTCTATTAGTGTCAAGTGTCCAGTGTCTGCACCGTTTCCTGCAGGAAACGGAAGGACCAGTTCCGATCGTCCGAACCGATTTGCTAAAACCTCCGACGACCGACCCGGAAACTGGTTTAAAACCCAAAGTGTTATAGTGGCTATGCGTAGATGTGATGTCTGTCGCTCGCTACAACAAAGAGCTATCTGCCCCTATATTATATGGGTCTAGATGACGCTACTTAGAGCGTATTCGCTCGACCGTAGGAGCGAAGCGCACTTTGGTCCCCGCATTCCTTCCTCAATGATATAATATGGGAGCTGGCGGCTATTTGCGGCGAGCGATGCTGGCCCGAGCGACGCCGTAGCTCGGCGTCGCTTTCATGTGTAGAGCGTAGTAGTCCTCGTCACCACTTCTTAGCTCGGACCCAGCCGCGGGGCTTTCCGGCTTTGGTGCGTACGGGACTGTAACGAACCGCGCTTGCTTGACGGCCAGGCCGACGAGCAGTTAGCCGCCCTTTATTTGGCTGGCGGCTGCTGGTTCCTCCGCCCCGGACTTGCTGGCGTCGTTTTTGGAGCCCGCGCGCGGACTGTGTAAGCGGCGCAGATCGTTTTACAGAGGGTCGTCCGACAGTGAGGACGTCGGCCCCCAGAGTATGTAGCTCCGGCTTGTGGCTGAGGCTCCGTCCGGAACACCGTAGGCACTAAAAAGAAAACGACGGTCGCTCGGTCTGGCTTACGGTCGTACTAGTCGGAGCCTCACCCCCCGGCACCGCTATATGTTTTAGTGACCCATTTTGGTTGTGCTGTAAGCTTAGTACGAAGTGTGCTGTTTCGTGGTGATTTCTGCATTATGCAGACAGTCCGGCGGCCGCCGGACTTGCTTCCTCAAGGTAAGCAGTCCGGACTGGATTACGAAGGTGGAGTTCGGTCTATTTGGTTGGGTCTCGGGTCGCTCCGGATACATGACTGTCTCGCAAATGAGCACTTAAACCTATACGTACTGTCCGGTGCGTGTCGGTCCGGTCGTAAGGCACCCGTCCGCAAAGGCCGAGAAAGCACTAAGCAAAGGTCGGCGGGCGCTTGGGCTAACCACGCTACAAGGCGACGCGACTAGTCCCGGAGCCTGAGGACAGCCCAAACTAACGTCCGTACGGGCTCTGTCTGGAAAGCCTGGGTCCGAAGGACGCAAGGCTCGTAGGCGTGCGGGGTCCGGTCGGCGGGTGGCTTCAGACGACCGACTTTCCTTGGACTGTTAGGACGTCGTTGGATCGGATCGTCGGTAATGAAAGCAGCCTCTATAATATGGGCGCTTTAGGAAACGGTGCTTTGCTGATCCGGAGTAATGGACGCTCGCTGACACCTAGACGTTAGCCGACGCGTTAGGTTCCGATCTTGCTCGGTATGGTGAACCTATATAGAGGAGTTCCTGGACCAAAACTAGACCAAAAAGCGGCCACGAATGACTTTGTCTTTCCAATAGGAGGACGGCGCGCTTTGCGCTAGGTTCCGGTCCGTACGAGTCCCAAACCGTGAGTGCTAACGGACCCTAGATAGACCCGTGCCTTCGTCCGGTTCCGGCGGCACAGTGCAGCCGCCGCTATGTAGCGGACCGTAGCCGAAAAAAGTACCTAAGTAAGCTTCGTCTAGCACAGTCCGATACGCCTCAACCACAGTCTTTCGTAGACCACCCACGGGTCCGGCGGAACGTACGTGTGCGAGCGGCCTTACACACTCTGGATAAACCAAGGTCCGGCCACCCTTACGACCCGCGATACGGATCCGGTGGTCAGGCCCGTACAAGCCGGAAATCCTAAGTCAAACTATAGCACTCTGGTTCTAGTAAGCGACAAAGCTCCTAGGTTGTGTCTCGGTCCCCCGTCTAGGACATATACGCCGCGACGGACTGTGTGGACAGGCCGCCGCCTTATATGCCGGCCGGACTCTCCAGACGGACGGGATAACTGTCTCGCACGCTAACGCTTGCACGCATCTTTTGGCTTCGCTCCTCTAAATAATGGACCGGAATAACCTTTCCTAGCGCGCCAGGAGGAGCGGAACGGTAAGGCTAGTCCGAAGGAGCCGGTGTTTGGTCCGGTCTTTGTCGTTTGGACCGCAGACGTTGTTGGCCTGGCTAAGTTTTTACTGTCGCGGGAAACTAGGGTCCGCACTGGCGTCTCGCTACGCGGCTGCCGCGTGGTGGTCGTCCGCACCAAACCAGCGGTCGGGGTCGAAGCTTCGTGTATTTCCGACAGTAGGTTCGTGCTTTCTTTGAAACAGACAGCGGAAAGCAAATAGTGGTCCCCGGACTGGCTTGCCGCCTACGGGGGGATAAACCAGTCCGGACGATAGATTCCACCAGGCGCTATCATGGAGGCTCGAACGACTATGCTTTTTGTCCGGATACGGACGCACTTCGTGCCGCCCTTGTGTGCCGCCGCCTGAGCCACGCCCGCCGCCCTATCCGTCCACGTCTCCGTTGGACTTGCAAGGCGCTGCCTGACTCGTAGCCCCCTTTCCATTCCTACGTTCCGACTCTAAAAGTCCGGCGCTTGGTTTGATGTCCGCCGATCCTCACTATACGCGACAGTACTACTACGTAAGGTGCGTGATTCGATTTTTCCGCTACCTTACAGTAACCTTAGTCACGCGGTGTGCCCGGCTTCGCTCCTATAATAGGGGAAGGGACAGACCAAGAACGTTAGGGACAACTAGACTCTGGTCGACGACCTTAGAAACGCGATGATGAAAGTCAGTGCTTCGCACCGAGCGATGAAAGTCCGCTATTTAAGGACGGTCTTGCGGACGATCTAATAACGTGCAGTCCGACCGAAAGCTCGGCGGTTTGGTGTTTGACCGAACATTCTTAGGCCCCGTACTTCGTACCGTCGGATCCGTGATCGACTGTGGTACAGACGGACGACAATCATATAGCGGACCGGGCCAAACCCAATATAGGACGCTCCGAGACTACGTAGTACCGGCCCTTTGCTTGGCAAAGGTCTGGACCAGGCCCCTCAAAGGGCGGCTGGTCGGTCGGTGACAGGTGGTCCCTACGGAAGCCTTTAGCCAGCAAAGCAAGCCGACGACGCGACGTTTGCGAGCCGTCGGCCGGCGGCTACTACGAACTGACTTCGTAGTAGCAAGACGGTCCGAACGAAGTGAGGACAAGCGGTGAGTTGGTCGAACCTGGCTTGCGTGGTCTCCGGGCAAGGAAGTCCGCTGTCCTAAGGACAAATTCGTCCCGGACACGGACATAGCGACATAGCGACGTCCGAACGCTTGGGCGGGGTGAGCACTCTGAGTGGTTCCCTACCTATTTATTATAGACTCGCTTACCGACCGTGTCTATAATAAATAGGTGTCCTCGTTCGACCGACGACTTAGGACCGTCCGGGTCGGCCCGCAGTCAATAGCGACTGTTGTTCGTCGGTGGACTAGTCTTGGCTCCGAACCGAAGCGGCGATGCTTGCTCCGGACGCTACTGTCGTCTAGTCTTGATTATCCGCCGTTTGGCTTTTACGCCGGAGCCTCCACCAGAGTGCTTACGGACTAAAGCACAGGTCCCGCCGGTCAACCAAAGCCGCGCGCCCTTTAGGCACTGGGCAAACGTCCCGCGAGTCCTCGTCCGTGAGGACTCTGGGCGACCGGGTATATAGTGCCGACCTTGTCCCACCAGACGTTAGGGTCCAACAAGGCACTCAGATAGTAAATCCAGTGCACTTTGTGTTAGCGACGAGCGTCTATGTAGAGGGTCCGAGCCGAAGGACAGCATCTCGGGGCGAAGCTCTCGCTTCGCGCCCCTCTAGAGGGTCCGAGCCGAAGGACAGCATCTCGGGGCGAAGCTCTTGCTTCGCGCCCCTATAGAGCAGGCGAGGGAGGTCCAGGACAAGTGAGATGCTGTGGCTTCGCCGTCTCCTGACGTCGACCCTCGCCTGCGGCTCGGACTACAGTCCTCACTTCGTTCGGACCCTTTCTTTGTCACGCTCCTGTCCTCTTCGGCTCGGCGGACTAAGGTAGGGTTGTTGGGGGCGAGCGTCCGTCGCTCTATAGACAGTCCTCGCGTGCACTCGGACGGACCGGGCTGGCCGCGCTAGCGCGGCGAGCTAAAAGCTCGCGGTGCTACAACGACGCCCGCTTCGCATAGCTGTCCTTTAGGTGGACTGTTCCGAAGGAGGTTCGTACGACGGGCTGGGTGGCGGCGGGGAGCCTAGTACGTGATACCTGCGGACGCGGTCCGTCCCGACACAAAAGGGCACACCACTTTGTGGTGTTATGGTGGTGGGTGCGAAGCACACTGCTAATAAAGGCAGGCTTGCCGCGCTATGGAGCTAGGCACTCATGGTCGGTATCCGGCCTAGCCCGCTGTTCGTAGACCTCCTTATGGGAATGGAAGGGCACTATAGGGTAGTAGCGACTCTAAAGCCACTCCTCCTTAGTCGTTTGCTTAGTAACCGTAATGTGTCCGAACCGAGACTTTTGCGTAGGGCCGAGCGAAGCGAGGCAAGCAGCGCACTCCAATACCCCCCTTTTTGGCACTAAGTGTGGCTTGAAGTGCTTTAGCGTCGTCGACGATATTGGTGGTCGGCTAGCACTAAAGACCCGGAATGTCCGTCCGGGCCTGCAAAGGGAATACGGCGACCAGCTTCCTGCGGACGAGCCGCACCACCCACCGGACTTTGCTTGGCTTTCATCCGGACTATTAGAGGCAGCGGGCTAGGCTGGGTTTGTAGCCTCCGCCATTGTCCGACGCGACGGTTTCGGACACTTAGTCTAGCCTACTACGGAGCCTCCTAAGCAACCCAGGGTGCCTGGGCTAGGACACGCCACCAGTGAATCCGTCGGTCCGGACTTTCTGTCTCCGCGACGGGTACTAGCTCATGGGCCGCGACAGTCGTCCGAAGGAGCGGGCGGTCGGAGGTATGCCGTCTTTCGTCGGCAGTTTCCGGCAGGACGCCGACCGGATACAGGTGGTCCGATCGGTCTTTGGGGAATCGGGTCGACCACCAGCCGGTGTGTGGCCGGCGGGCTAGGCCGCTACCGCCGCCTCACGCAGTATAGCCTATTATAGGACAGTGTATGCCGGTACGAAGGTGCCCGCGCTGCTTGCCCGCCGTATCTGAGTAGCCTAACTCACTTTTGGGACTATTATAGGGGAGCCTTGGTCTAAGGTGTGATAGCGACGGCCGTCTGTCGTAGGTCGTCCTGGTGTCCGCGGGTCCTCGCACCCCCCGACCTCCGCTGCAGCCTCGGCGGAAGGAAACAGCCTACATCAGACCGTCCTCGCTTCGCTCGGACCCTAACAGCGTTTCGTCGTCTCGTTAGTTAGTCGGTCGCGCTGTACTGGTTTCTCCGCAAGCCAAAGTAGGGCCCGGTGACCACGTCCGCTGCTGTTGGAGGCTACCGCCGCCGCCTGGCGGCCGACGGACTCTGGTAGCCTCGCCGCTAGCTGGTGTCCGGATCAACGTTCGATGGGCCGAAAAGTAGGACATAGATAGCAGTCCACCTTGACCCACCGCGGGGTCACTGGTCCGGCGGTCATGTCCCGTCCGACCTCCGCCGATCGGGTCTGGTACGGGGCCGCCCGCTGGGTTAGCGGCACTCTAGGTCCGGTCCTATACTTTGTGCTGGTCCGGCGGCAGATTTGTCGTCCGACTACACGACTCGGACGCAACAGACTGTAGCTCAAGGCGGATACCACAACCAGTCCGGCCGACCGGGCTTGGGCACACCAGCGCGAGCGGTCTTATACCGACATTTCCGGATATTGGCCTTGAAGACAGTCTAGCCCGAAACAGGTGGTCGACAGGCTGTACACTCGGCTCCTTCGGACGACCTCACCGCGGCGGCGTCCGTAGTGGGGCTGTCCTTTAGAGATAGCGGATAGAGGACAGGTGCTTGGTCGCATGTAGCAGCGTCCGTCCCTTCTGTACCGGGGACGGTTACACGCACCGATGCTTCATGAAAGTCGGTCTGACTTCCATGAAGCGTCGGAAGCACCAATTAGGCGCTGTACACCAGTATAAGGTTGACCTGGGCCGCCACACTGTCCGGAAAGTGAGGCGGGCGTAGTCGCTATCGCCTACGTAGTCACCCGCAATTAGCCTACCCAACAAACGGAAAGTATAGGCACGGATCCCTGACGGCTTCGCTCCTATAATAGGGAGCGTGCGATGGAGGAGCAAATAGAAATAAAGGGTGGGTCGAACAGAGTCGTACAGTAAGGCGCGCGGCGTTGCCACTTTCGTCCTGCGGGCGGGCCGGCCGGCTCCTTCGGAACGCATAATAAAGGAAGCAAAGCCCGCCGGTTACGGATCTTGTGTTAGGACAGTATCCGACTACGGACCGGCCATAAAGGCCTACGGACGATCCTTTGATAGTACATCGTGGACCGGCTAGCCGAAAGTGTTTGGCACTAGGAGCAAGCTTCTAAAGGACGCTCATCACGCTCGGTGCGGCGAAGCGAAGCTTCGCTGGGAGCGGCGCCCGCAAAAGCGAAGCTCGCAAGGCCTGGCGAGGCTGGACAGAGCGCTTGCTTTTGAGGCCCGGTATAAGGGTACGTAGTCCGCCTTTCCGGAGGAACGGTCGGAGGCTGGTCGCTGGTGCCTGCAGGCAGGCCGTTCTTTTGGTTAGGCCGTACTTGTATAGGACCGTAATTGGGACCTGATACGCCGGTCTTGGCGGGGTCTTCCAAGGCTAGCCGGCCGGCTCCTTCGGAACAAAAGCGCGCGGCCGCCGCCTGACCTAGTCACAAGAGCATTAGCGTGAGGGGGCTACTGAAGGGGCCGAAGGAGTAGGCAGGACGCGCCCCAGCCGGGCGCCGCAACACGGCGGCCTCTTTGCCGCCGGCCGGCCTTAGTTAGGCGTGCTTTTCTGGAAAAGGGGACACCAAAGGCCGGCACTGCTTGAACGTCGTTTTTTGGGCGGCTAGTAGTAGCGGACGACAGTCTCGGTCTGCCTGTTTGCGGTACCCCCCGCGTTTCCAGAACGCTGGGACTAGTGTTCTTTGCCAGGCACCACCGAAGCTGGCGGCCCCCGGCTTCTTTGTAGCCGGACCCATGAACGGTTAGCTGCTGAGTGTGTGGTGCACCACACAAGGCCCTTTTTTTTCCAAACCGTCCGCTCAAAACAACAAAACGTTACTTGGTCTTATGTTGCATTCACAACTGCGGGTTATGCTCAAGTTGCTCAAGACGAACGCACATTGGGGTTATAGACGCCCTTTCTCGGACTTTCAGCCTTACTTATATGGCTTTCGTAATGATATGGCCATAATTGATTTGGAGAAAACACTCATAGGTATGCGCAGAGCGTGTAACGTTATTGAATTTCTTATGCGTTCAAATGGACATTTACTGTTTGTCAATACGAATTCAGAATATAATCGACTAATTCAACTAACCGCCAAACTAACAGCTCAAAGTTATGTGAACCATAAGTGGATTGGCGGCTTGTTAACTAATTGGCATCATATGCAACATGTACAACAGCACTTTCAAGCTTTTGCTGAAAATTATGGTCAACACAAAAGCGGCGCGTTGTCGTCAGGCCTTCTGCCCAACCACCGCCGGTCCGAGCAGCCTTTAGGTGTTGTCGAACAAGCAAGCTGGGATTTGAGCACGCCTTATATTGCAGCACAGGCGCGGGAGGCACACAACAAACCACCAATCCTTTCGAAGCAAGTCGACGCTGCAAGTGCTGCGCAACTTGACGGACCTCGTTTTCAGAAGATGCAAAAGTGTTTTGAAGGCCTGGTGGCTAGAGAGGAGATACCTGATTGTTTAATTCTGTGCAATTCCACCCACACGTCTATAGCAATAAAGGAAGCGCGCTTATTACAAATACCCATTATAGCCTTTGTGGATGCGAATGTGCCCAACAAAGTGAAAAACCTGATTACTTATCCAATTCCGGCCAATGAGGCGAGCCTACCTTTGCTTTACCTCTTTTGTAATTGTATTATAAAAACAATCTTGTTATCTAAACAAAAGCAGCACTAAGGCTTTAGCTGGTCCCCTAGAAGGGGGGAGCAGGCAGCTAACACAAACGCGCACTTTTGCGTCGCTTTGACACCAACGGTCGCTCCTTAGGGCTGGTAACTGTGGTGTCCTCGCCACTCTCGGACGGTCAAGACGAGCGACGCTTTTCGCACTCAGGACCGGTTCCGGACGACCGACGACCCCTAGCAAGCCGTCCGTCGTAGCGGAAAGGCACCGCGTAAGCGGTACGGCTACAGCTAGGACAAAGGAGGCCGCTTCCTTCACCGCGACGACCGGCCGACGGTCCACTAGTCACCTTTCTTTCGTCGCCCGGACTTCGCGTGGTTATCGTAGGACGACTCCTGAGAGAACGCTAGAGTCCGCCGCCCAGTCCCCAACCAAACGACGACAGTCCGGCCCGGTCGGACTTTGACTGGCTAGGCGACCGTCCTCGCTCGCTTTGCTCGCTCTATGTTTGTTTTCGTTCGGACCTCGCTCGCTGTGCTCGCTCTATGTTTGTTTGTCTTCACTCGGACCTCGCGGCGTTTGGTCGCTCGTTCTATGAAAGTCTTCGCTCGGACCCTCGCTCGCTGCGCTCGCGAGTTTATTCCCCTCGCTCGCTGCGCTCGCTCGCACTATGTTTGTTTGTCTTCACTCGGACCCTCGCTCGCATAGCTCGCGAGTTTATTCCCCTCGTTTTCTGCGCTCGCTCGCACGTCCTCGCTTCACTCGGACCCTCGCTCGTGTGTCTATGTTTGTTTGTCCTCGCTTCGCTCGGACCCTCTTAGGTTTGCTCGCTCGTGTGTCTATGTATTACGTCACTCGGACCCTCTTAGGTTTGCTCGCGAGTTTATTTCCCTCGCGAACGCGACGACAACAAGCGAAGCGGTGAGCTCCTCCGACAGTGCTTTGCGTTTGGCGAGTAGCGTACCTATTATATCAAGGCGTTAGGACGAGACAGAGCTAGCAGGCTTGCCGGGGCGTGAGTCGTAAGGGCCGGCCTGGCAGTCCGTACTCTACGGACGATACTGTTGGTACGAAGTACTGCCTACTTACTGCAGTAATGGCGCTCGGTCCGTTGTTGCCTTACCGAACCCGGACCAGGGTCTGGCTTAGAGTCGTGAGGCGGCTTCTAGTCAAGACGCTTGGGCTCGCGGCTACGCCAAGTGGCCGGCCCGCCGTCGCCGCCGCGGGGTTTTCAGTTTGTAGCGATCGGGTCCGAGCATAGCGAGGACGACTATTTGTTCTAGTAGCGGTCGACTGTAGAGCCAAAGCCCAACGACGCCCTACACGTCCAGTAGACGACCGGCGGACGGGGAATTACGTGTAGTAGGTGCTCCTAACCAGAACCGTCGGCAAAGACTCGGCCGGAAAAAGGCCGTCCTGCGCCACCTGAGTGCTCAACGGCAGGCCTTACGGACCGGCCGTTTTGGACACCTGGACCTCGCGCCTTGGTGTACTGGATTTGTGGGGCCCGCCGCAGGCTTGCCTAGAGCCGCTGTGTGCTGCCCGTGATTTCCGTTCCTTTGCGTCGCGGGGACTTGTTCATGCCGGTGCGGTAGCCACGCACGGTCCCCGAGGTCAGTAAGGCCGCGCCTTTCGTCCGTTCCAGGGGCGGCGTTTTTGCTTTGGTACGACCGGGCCCTGTATCGGGCCGACGACATGTATCGCCGCAGGCTGGTCGACGGTTGTTGAGCGTTGCGAAACTTACTCTCTAGGGTCGACGTTAGGAGACGGAGGCTTGCTGGCTGTTTCCCGTCTAAGCCTTCCAAAAGAACGTAGTTAGTGTTAGCTATGGGGACGAAGCCATAAAAGCGAGGAAAATCAGGAGGCCGCTCGCCTTAGAGTCCGTCCGGAAGTTCGGACTGACTACGGTTCACTTTCACCAGCAAAGCGAGTGACACAGCGACATACGAGCACCTCCACCACTCGCGAAGCTACGAGGGTCCGATCCGAAGGAGCCGGCTTCGCTCGGGAGTGGCCTTGTAAGTACGCTCCTGTGTACTCGCCCTATATAGGGGGGACCAAAAGCAAAGCTGCGGGACTTTCCCCGCAGTCGATACGAGGACTAAGGAGCCGCCTCTCCCATATTATATCATTGAGGCGGGGAAGCCATTAGCTGCGTAGCTTTCTTTATTACTAACCACCCCGCGGAGACTTCTTGGACTTACTGCGTAGCGACTGACCCCGCTCCTTCGGTTTGGAGAACGCTGTTTTGCGTGAGTGAGCCTGTCTGAGCGAGCACCAAGAGCCGCCTACGATGGTTTGTCGAGCGAAGGTCCGATAGAAGGCGAGGACTAGACTTCCGTCGCTACAAGTAGCTCCGCGCTGCAACTAGCGGTCGCCATATCTTCGCGAGCCGGGTCCTCCCCTGCTTTCTCGGGTCGTCGGCCGCCTGATTCGGGCCGAGCACAGAAGGGTGACCAGTGTCCGCGCCCTAGACGTGTTGGCGCCACGGTAACCCGGCGAGCTTTGAAGGACGACGACACTTGGAGCTTTGCCTAGGTAGGGGTCAGCACACGAGCGCGACGCGAGGACGACGCTCTGGACGCACGAAGGTGCACTGGTCGTCGGACTGTATCGAATAACGCCGCAGCCCACTTCAAAGGAACCGACCGGCTGGCTCGCTATACCGAACAGCACCAGGCTTTGTCTGAGCCGCCAAGCTCTAGGGGCTAATACGGCCGCTGTTTATTACGGACCGTTCCGGCCCTCGTCCGTAAAGGGCTAGCGATATCGACGAAGCGACGTAGTTGTCCTTTGACTACAGCAGACGACTACAGCAGACCGTAGGGCTCGGATGCCTGTCCTTTGCACCAAACGCCTCTAGAGGTACGGCGTAACGCACCTATCGGTAAGGCCAGCGTCTCGGTGGGTCTGGCTGGCCGTAATTCCAAAGGAGTCGCCCGGGAAGCGCCTACGCCCTTTGTCCTTAGTTCAAAGATATAATCCTCCACCAAATTACGGACCGGTCCATGGCCATCGCCAGGCTACGACAGAACCAAGGCGCTTGGTTACTGTCCGACGAACCGTACCTGCGCCTGGTGGTAAACACACAAAGGGACTGTGCGATTCGTTAGCTACGCTTTTTTTTATAAATAAGAGTAGTCGTCCTCGCTATGCTCGGACGGTGAGGTAGTGCTGCCCTTCCTTAGCAAGTCATTCCGCGTCCGCTAAGGCGTTACGTGGGGCCCGGTTAGCCGCTAGCAAAGTGCCGCCGACCTGTGTAGCAGGCCGCCTTAATCCGAAGGAGCCGGGGTCGAGCTTCGCGGCGAGCGAGACAGCGACACTTTGTTAGAAGCGAACAGGCTCCGGACCCTTCCGACAGACACACGCAAGCTTTGGGGGTCCGAAGGACGACAAAGCGACTCGTCCCCTAGAACGCCTGGAGTGGTCTGGTGTCCGAAACTCCATAACGACCCGCTCCTTCGGACTCGACCGGCTACCCCATTATTTAGAGGAGCGAAGCCGTCGGCCCTTTGGAGGACGGACCCGGACAAAAAGGCGGCAGGCCGCCGCCCCGCCCGGCGGCCGGCTGGCGCGCCTTTGCTGTGCTTTGAGCTGGGTCCTGGCGCTCTATCCAGCGTGGTGAGTTTATGCCTAAGGGTACGCTCCGGCGGTAATGTGGTCATCAATGCTGAAAGAGCGACTTCTCAAAGTTCCGGTCGGTGACACACAGTCCAAGCCTAGCTGGTTAGGCGTGGCGAGCGTTAGCACAACACCAACCGTACCGCCTAGGGTTCCGTCGTGGGTCTACGGACCGTGTGAACAACGTGTCAGGGACGGACATAGCGTCGGACAGCCAAGGCGGAGTCACTAACACCCAGTTTCGGACGCTTGAAACAGTCTGTCCGTATAGGCGGCGGCCTGCTCCTTCGGACCCCGCCGACGACGCAGCGCAAAGCTACTGCAGCGCTTCCCGCCGACTCGCTTACGGCGGCGGGACTGTGCAACTTAGCACGAAGCAAACCGTGCGAAGCTCTGGGCGGCCGTATGTCGCCCTCAGACCCACCCGGTCCCTCAGTATTAACGCGTGGTGCTCGCTAACGCGTGGACAGCCCTAAGGTCGGAGCGACTTTAGGGCCACGACAAAAAAAACGGAGCTAGTGGTCTACTCACGTAACGGTTAGTCGGCGTCGGATGATCGTCAGGCTTCGTCCGCCGGGCGGCATAACCTGGCTGGGCAGGGTTCGGAAAATAGCGTAGCAAGCGGCTTGTGGCCGGGGATCGGACTGTGTCGTTGCGAATCGTCGACTAGACCGAGGGACGGACCGGACAGCTGCAGGCTTGGCCTAACTGGTGATTCGACGACCCGTCCGAAGGAGACGGCCCCGACCGGACGCCACACCCCAGGGGAAGGCGCAGTAGTGCCTTCTTTGTATAAGGCCCTTTATTTTAGTCCGCCTCAAAGAGCCGCCCCGTGCATCCTGGCTCTAAAGCACTTTGTCCTCCAAACGCTCGCATAAATACCGTAAAGTCCCTGTCTCTCCTTGCTCGACCGTGCCTAACTTGACTCACCAAGGAAGTACAGCAAGCTAGCGGTCGCTATATATAGTCGGCCTATGACCGGACAGTACGAGGCCTGGGCTGGTCCTACGTGCCTGTTTTCCATACCGGACTATAGTCCGGCGGTGAGCGAGCGGTGATGATGGCCAAGAATACGCATAAAATAGAGGGGCGCGCCAGCGAGCCCCGGCGTACCTAGTGGCTCCAGCTAAGGTCACGCTCCAGTCCTCGCCTTCGGCTCGGACCCATAGCTCCGGCCAGGCGGCTTGGTTTGTGTTGGGTCGAGTGGCCCATTCCAGGAACACAGGGAAAAAGTGCTGGCTCCTAGGTAGCCGGGCTAGTCGATCGACGAAAGCTGCCTATTACAGTCCGGACAGGCCCTGACCGGTGGTCGACTAAGGCAGTCGGAGGCGTCTCGGATCGGTCTGGCAAGGCCGCCGCCCCTCCTCGGTCAAGGTGCTGCGGCGTCCTGAGCTCGGCGGTAGCTGCGTCCTTAGGACTAAAACGTCGGCGCTCGGATCAAAAGCTCGTCGTCCATTTGCAACAAACGTCCGCCGCACGGGTCTGATCCTGATGGAGTGGTGGACGAAACGAAAAGTCACTTTGTTTGGTCATGGTGCTATTGTGTCTATACGAGATTCGACAAAAAAGGTCCACTTTGGCGATAACCGGAGGCTTATGCTTATTGTATATGATACTGATACCAATATTACTAGGGTTTTCGCCCGAAGTATTATATCAGTTGCCTTTGGGTGTTATTTGGATTTGTATATTGTGGTGTTTTCTAACGGAACGGCTTTTTCAACCAGATTTGGCAGATGGCACACTCGAATTGTATTGTTTAAGCAGTTCTAGCTTAGAAGAGATTTGTATCTCCAAAAAAAGCGCTTACTGGGTGCTAAAACTAGGTGGGATTTGTGGTTGTTGTCCCCTTGTAACCTTTTTATACCAATTGGAACCGACTTTGTGGTTTGGGATTAATCTTATGTTGGGCAGTTACGCGGTTACGCTAATATGCGCGATTCATTCGTGTTTTACTCTAGGTATCCACTCCAATGCTTGGAATAGTGTACAACATTTTACTACTTTACCCACAGTGCTACCTTGTGTGTTGTTGTGCCACGGCACCTCGCCTAATACTTTATTGATCGGATATTGTGGCTGCTTATTAGTTATTTACTTGCTCTGTGTACCCGCTAGCCTCCGACATCTCCTTAGTGTGTGAGTGAAAAACCGTTCGGTCTGTTCTTTGACCCTTTCGGAAGAACGGTGGCTTGGTGTCGGGTCCGTAGCACTTTGGTCAGGCTTGCTTGCAGGGTGGCCGCCGGTTCGGCGGAGAAGTCCGGGACCCCGCCCAACCCAGACTTAGCCCACCAAAAGGCTCGCCAGCGGTTTGGACGCGGCGGGCGACTATGGCGACTATATCGAACAACGGACTCCTTAATGGTGCTTGCTGAAGTGCTTGCAGGCTGGCTTGCTAGCCCGCCCTTTTTGTCGTCGGACTGCAGCTTGCTCCGGATATCCGACGACGCCTTGCTGCGTACTAAGAACTAGACGCGGCCCCGGCCGTTGTCGAACCGTGTCGTCCTATAAAAGACCGCCTTTGCGCCTTTGAAGGCCGGCCAAAAGCAAAAGCACGCTTGCCACAGTCCGGACCGTTATAGGCTGCGCTTGGCTGTGGTTTACTTGCTTACTGCTTGCGAAAGCGACGCCGCGCGCTTTGACCGTCCTCCCGTTTGTTTATCGTACTAGAATAGGTCGCTCCAGTGCGATCAGCTAGGAGCGTTACTTCGGTGGCTGAGTCCGCCGGCTCCTTCGGAAAGCACTCCTGAAGCTAGCAGGTCCTTGGTTAGGCGGCTTTTGACTGGATCCGACTACATAGGTATGACCAGTCCGCCGGACCAGCGGCGATATCGCTCGACTGTCGCCTTCTTCCTAAGAAGCCTAAAGAATGCGCCAAAACGACAGCGAGCTGAGTCGGTCGTCCGGTATACGTACCACAAGCCCATCGCTCACAAGGCTGGTCGCCGCCCAGCGCTAGACCGGCCGACGGCGCATAAGTCTCGCTATGTACATCAGAGTACCGTGCGCCTATAAGAAAAGTGCTACGGTACAAAGTACGTGAGCACACGCCAAGCTGGCGTTAGTGTTGACCAAGGACAGGCCACTCTGTAAGACCACCTTGGTTCCTCCGATCTTGGCGGGCGTGGTGGTCTCCAAAGGAGCCGGCGGGCGCCGCGGCGTGGCCGCTGCGGCCTATGCCCTTACTTAGTCGATGTTTGTACGCCAACAAAGCTCGCGGCGAGTCCCACCGGAAAAGGCTGCTGTCCTCCAGAGGCCGACAAAGCAGGCTTGAGCGACTGCTTAGCAGCCAGGACCGCGGCCCTAGTACGGCGAGAGCTCGGCCGGCGGCCGTTAAAAGAACGGTTTCCATGTCGCTCTACATAAGTGCTCCGTACCCTTCTGAGTCGCGTACGTTGCTTTGCTACCAGTCTACTAGGGTCACTCTGCGAAGCTTACTCCGAAGCAAAAAGCCGCCTGTCGTCTACCTTGAATAGTCGAGCCACTGGGCCGCCGGCTCCTTCGGCCCTGCGGCAGGCGACGGCTGGAAACTTCTCGGCGGGCAACGTTGTTGTGCTCGGAGCGCCACAGCGAATCGCAAAGTCACCGAAGTCTGAGCTTCCTTAGTACCACGCTCACTAAGTGGGGACTGGACAAAAGAACCACCAGCAAGGTCGTCGGTTTGTCGCAAAGCAACCCCACCCGAGGTTGCGGCGAGCTTATTAGTCGCGAGTATTGGGTCCGACAGACGGGGGCGACGACTGGAGCGAGGGTGACCTATATATAGTCCGAGAGACGGTCCTACTCTAGAGGGGGCGAGAAGTGTCCGAGCCTTGCCTGGGAGGGGTCCGCCGAGTTATGCGAGGACCCTAACGAACGCAGCAAAGCATCCGGCCAAAACGTCCACCTAGTATGTCTCCAAAGCCGTCGCCTTTCCGTCATTATGGACTGCCGGTCGGAGAAACTGGGCACTGGAAGGAGGAACGCCAAACAAAGGGTCCGAGCGAAGCGAGGACGGTTGTACATCGGCCTTCCTTGTAATGAAAAAAGGACGGTCGGACTAAAATAAAGGGGCAGACGGTCGGGTGCTTGTTTTCTACATAAGGAGAGCGCCGGACTCCGGCCTAGCCAGCAAGCCACAACCCAGACTAAGGGAAGCCTTGTCCCCAAGGACAAGGCTTCAACAACAAAGAAAGCGGGACCGGACCGCGCGCCGCCAACCGCGTCCCCCCAACACACACAACGGACGAGGGCCAGAATGGTCGGTCTGTTAAAGCTACTGTCTGGCGTCCTGACCGCCGTTCCGAGAAAGATCGACCAGATGGTCTAAAAAGCAACAGCACCCGACCGAGACTACAAAGCGTTCTCTTTTGCCGCCAGGAGGGGGGCGCGGCCGCGGACCTAGTCACCCTAATAGGGAGCGTAAGCGGCGTGTCGCCGCCCGCGTCCTCAGACCGGGGATACTGGCGCGCGCCGGACGGGCGAACGAGCGAGTGCCCACTGACGGTTAGTGGAAGTGTCGCTCTGGTCCGGCGGTGGCCTGGTCTAAACTTATGGTCAGTAATAAAAGCGCACCAAAATGGCATAGTGCTTGAGCCGGGTTATTCCCAGTCTAAAGCACCTTTTTTCCATTCATAGACAAAACCGAGGGTCAGAATCAACAAAAACACCATCATAGACCAGAACCCAAATAAGCCTATGTTGTTCAAAGAGACTGCCCAAGGGAACAGGAAAGTCACCTCTAAATCAAATATAATAAATAAAATAGACACCAGATAAAAGCGTATATCAAATCGACTTCTAGCATCATCAAACGGAATAGGGTCAACAAAGTCCAAGGTGCCCTCCGAACCGTGCGAAAAAGTCACCCATTACACGGCTCACTCACTCATCAGTGCATGTCTGCTAGGCGTGATTCGTCCCGATAAGAGCGTTTGTGCTTAAGTCGACGACAGGAAACAGCAGGGTTGTGGCCTAGCCAGCCAGTGCCCACAGGCCGCAAGCAGCACGCCGCAAGCTCCAGTCCAGAGGGTCGAAGCCTAGCGCTCGCTAGCGTCAAAGTGTCGTTTCGAGGGTTCGCTCCCGGCAGAGCTCGTCCCCCGTGCGTGGGGTCTGAGCGATGCGAAGACGAGAAGGAGTCGTCGCGTCCCAAACAAAGGGTAACGCTCTTGTGTCCTCGCGAGCGCTCGGACCTCGCTACTAGTAACCAGGCCCCGGCAAAGCTCCGACCGCAGCGAAGCTTACCTTCTGAAGAACCCAAGGAGCGTAATGTAAGCACAAGCGGACGACTCCCTGTTTGAACTACACAGGCGTTAGCTATACAGTTAGCGAGTGTCTTCTACCTGGTTTGACCGGTCCTTTTGGTTGACCATGCCTAGTCCGACGTTTATTGCTTAGGACCGTACCAAACCCAGCGCGGACCCTCTAGAGGTAGGTGCCTTAGTCCAAAAAGGGCTAGTGGGACTCGCTACGTTGCGTCGTTGGACTAGGCATGGTCGACCTACTCACGGTGTAAGTGACACCGCCGCACCAATAAAGGATCGGTTGGACAAAAACGCGACTCCGTCCTTAGGCGGTTACGAAGAAGACAGTCCGGTCGTCGGTGGTCGTCGCTACGCGGACTACCGTACCACGGACGACGCCACTAGGCGGACGGTCCTATCTTGTTGATGAGGTCCGTTCCTCTATTATATAGAGATTCCGTGTCAAAAGGTCCGGATCTCCGTTCGTGGAGGGAGGATAGCTTGTAAGGGCGCGTCCGATAGATCAAGCAAGGCCGGCTAGGCGGCTAGGCCAGTCGCTATCGGGCTCCTTAGTGAAGTGCGTTAGGCTTCTGAGGCCGCCCCCAGGACTAAGACTGTCCGCTAACGCAAGTACTCAGGCTGTAGGACAGTCCTAAGGTGTTGCTCTCCCGAACCGATAGAAGGCGAAAACAGTCCGAACTTCCGGACGGGGTCTTGCCCCTCCCTACCCGGGGTAACGCTCCTGTCCTCGCTTCCAGATTTCGGACCAAGACTCGCTCCGCTCGCAAAGCCGGTCATAACTTCATTCGGACGCACCCGGGACTTCTTCATTCGTCGGCTCGGCTCAAGGCCTTCTTCGGCTCGTATTTCATTCTGTGTATGTAGTCGACCGAAAAAAAACGAGCTTCGTTTTCGCTTTGCTCCCTCGTATCAGGACCTTGTCATCCCAACAACGTGAGTACAGTCCTTAGTGATAACCTGAAGCCCGGACCGGACCTCAACCCGTTTGTAGCAGTTTCGCGCCGAAGTGATTTCGTGTGTCTAGGCTAGCGGAAACACACGAGGGTGCGAGCAAAGCGAGCACTTTCGTTTTGGTAAAGGGCCACAGACTGGCACAAAGCGACCGCTACCCAATCAGATTAACGGCCGGCCGTCGGACGACTGACTGTCGTCCGGCCGGACGCGGCACCGCTTCGTATCCGGTCGGACTTAGGCGGGGTCCTCAGGTCGAGGGCCGCCGAGTGGCGGCTCCTTCCTTATTGGGGACCTTGACAAGCCTAGCGCAGCTTGGTAGGCGCGGCCTTGGGGCCCGCCGTGCTCCTCGCCCGGCTTCCTATAGTCAAACTTTTACGACAGCACAAACGTAAGCCTTGCTTTGTGGGACCCGGGGACGACGTCTGGGCCGAAACAGGTGGCTGTATAGTCGACCGAACAGACGTACGAAGTGGCTACAAAGAAAAAGAACGTGCCTTCTTGTGGCTCTTTTTGTCGTCCTTCGGACCGTAGTTCCGAAGGAGCGGTGCTTTATGAGTGAAACCTGCTAGGCTTTAACCGCAGATGCATAGGCCCCTTCCTGGTTACAAGCCTGTGCGGTCATCTTACGATGTTCCTTTCGGATAAGCAAGTACTATGGACCCTCTGAGTACCCGGAAGACTAAGGCCGGGCTTCGCCATTATAACCTACAGTTAGCGCTTTGAGATGTCGTTTCGTCGGCTTCCTCTGTTTCCCGTGCCCTGTATACTTAGACCCCCTTGCTTGTCACGACGACGGTTCCGTTACATCCATAACCTCTTCAGGAGTAAGCTTGGTGCGGGGATACAGTCCTCGGACGTGCCAAACGGACGCCCCTGTCCGGTTCGAGAAGCAACACCAACCCTTTAGTAGTTGTCCGAGACGTAAGGCCGTACGGTAGGCCCAATTACCCAATAATAATGCCTTTGAGGCTTCTTCGTCCGGAGGACGACCACCCCCTTTATGAAACGGAGGACGGGCCTCACCACTATAGGCCGGAGAGGCGGACGGTACTTCTTTTGCGTTAGCGAAAGCGCACGACGAGTTCTTACTTTGGCCTAAAAAACGGTCCGGGTACGTAGACCGAATCGCTCGGTACGATAATACGAGATCTCGGCCATAGCATAAGCGTTGAGGACTCAGAACAAAGGCCGACCGGCCGCCTTCTTCGCACATTATATAGGGGCGGCGTTGCGTTTACTATATAGCTCCTTCGGAAAGACAGGACAGAAACGGACAGGAGAGCGCCGCTGTCGTCCTTCGTCCGACCGACGACGGCCCCGCCGCTTTGTTTCTGGAGCCAGCCCGTCCGAAGGTCCGCGTGCGTATAAAGCTCTGCTCCAGAAAGTGCTCGGTCCCAGACCCAAGCTTGCGAGCACGAATCCGTCGAGCGAATCGCCGCGGTTTAGTCGCTTTCGCCTAAGAAGGACCGACGACCGGACGGTACGAAGTACAGAGGGAGGACATGGCGCAACCACTACCCTTGTGAATGGTCGTAAGTACTTAGCTTACGATCGAATGGCACAAAAAAAGCGTAGGTCGCCGTCCGCCGCCCCGGCGTACCTCTGGTTCTTGCGCTATGCGGCGCCGCGCATTGGCTCAGGAACGGACTAAGCACTACGACGAAGAAGACACCGGCCTCACTTTGGTGGTGAGCACTCCCTCCGAAGGAGCGGTCGTTTCTCCTGACTACGTAAAGTGGATTACGGCCCATCGCTGCTAGTACCTGACGGCGGGGTTTTGGTTGGGTACGAAGAGAGGCTCCTTCCTCCGCCGGGCTGAGTCTGCGGGCTACGGACCGCGGCGCCGGACCTTGATTGCGGGTGCCGCGGTTGCTGCGTGCTCGCGGCTCGCGGCTTGGCGTCTCGGCGCAAGCGTCGCCGCTTTTAGAGGTGTCTGCTCTAGACCAGTGGTCCGATCGTCAAAGTACGTGTAAGTACCGCGCGCGGCCTACCTTTTCTTTCGATCGGAGACTGGGTACCGGACTACGGACCGCAACGGTCGCTAGGTCCGCACGACGTAGCCCTGGAACCTGGACGTCAAAAGCACGAAGTACGAGCGCGAAACAGTTAGCACACTCGCGTGGTCCGGACCCTTTAGACTAGTAATGACGACCCTGTGTCATCACTGCGAGACTTGAATTACGGTTACTCACTGCGACACACATCGCTCCGCCGGCTACCCGCCAGCTACGACAGACCCCCTTTTTTCTTCGGCGCCAAGACAAGACGTCCAACCTCACGTTTTGTTCCGGCAGCCGGACGCCTCTGGTGGTCGGCGGTACGGTCGTCGGTCGCAGGGTCCGGTGGTCAGGCGGACATGAAGCCCCGGACTTAGAAACGGTGTCAGCTACTCCGCACTTTTGTGGTAACCTTACGTGGCTCTTGTGGTCTAGGACGCCCAGACGTTAGCTCGTCCGGACGATCGAGAATAGTACCACAAAAATAGAAAGATGGTTGTCCTTTAGGGCGCTCGCTTATAGTGAGTCCGGCGGCGATACTGGTGGTCGTCTGCGGACAGTTCCGCCGGACTTAGTCCTCAGGATTACGGTGACTACGCCCGCCCCTGTCTGACGACAAGTGCTTAGTGCCGCTGTACGAAGAGGTCCGGAATACGAGCGTGTCTCGGATATGGCCCACGAGACCAGAGCCGGCGGGCCCTTCGCAATAGCACCCAAGCGACCGTAATGCCCTTTTCATTAAGTGTCTCCTATATAGTCGACCCTTTTGTGCTCGCTCGTGTGTGTCTATGTAGTCGCTCGGACCCTCAACGCTGCGCTCTATGTTTATTCCCCTCAACGCTTCGCTCGCTCTATGTTTTACGTCCTTCGTCCGACCCTCGCTCGCTGGGCTCGCGAGTTTATTTCCCTCGCTCGCTGGGCTCGCTCTATGTTTGTTTGTCTATGTTTATCTTCACTCGGACCCTCGCTCGCATAGCTCGCGAGTTTATTCCCCTCAACGGTTTCTGCGCTCGCTCGTTCTATGAAAGTCTTCGCTCGGACCCTCGCTCGCTGCGCTCGCTCTATGTTTGTTTGTCTTCGCTCGGACCCTCGCGGCGTTTGGTCGCGAGTTTATTCCCCTCGCTCGGTTTCTGCGCTCGCTCGTTCTATGTTTGTCTTCGCTCGGACCCTCGCTCGCTGCGCTCGCGAGTTTATTCCCC